>Ga0114919_10004414_pt1 | contig 11289 bp, 16 predicted proteins | sample BlataG_FD_88682 | JGI IMG/M metagenome (GOLD analysis project Ga0114919, IMG submission 88682) | Deep subsurface microbial communities from Black Sea to uncover new lineages of life (NeLLi) - Black_00105 metaG | ecosystem: Environmental > Aquatic > Marine > Oceanic > Sediment | place: Atlantic...
CAAACATTACCAGCAGCAGCAGAAGGATTGAATTGTCAGTTTGTATTGATTACAACAGGCAACGCTTTCCATGTAGACGTTCAAGCAACTGATAAATTCTATCTCGATGGTGTAGCATTAGATGACGGCGATAAAATCTCTTGCGCAACTCCTGCGGTTGGTGATGCAATTAGTATTATGGCAGTGCAAACTGGAGCGGGTATTTACGATTGGATAGCACGGACAATACAAGGCACATGGACGGATGGAGGTTAGTATGAGTATGATATTAATATTTTTGTTATCACTCAATCCTAATCTACATCCACAACCGTATGTTTTTACTTTTGATGTTGTCAACACACAAACTATAGCAGGTCAATTCTCTACAATGACAGGAAAAACTATTAGTGTTGATTGGGGCGAAGGTCTTAAAGTAGCTTCAGGACAATTTTTCTTTGAGGCACAATAATGGAGGTCTTATGAAAAGAATTTTATTGCTCTTGTTGCCTCTGTTTATTTTTGGACAAGTAACAGCAAAGCATGGTAGTTGTCTTTGGTACCCAGGACATCATGGAACGACGTGTGATTTTGATGCCGTAACATTGGGAACTGAATTTACTGTAGAGCTTTGGGTTAAATTTAATGATATTAGTACTGAACAGGTTATTGCGGAAAGATGTTTTCTTAGTGGGTCTATATTGCATGGCTGGTATTTTGCTTTAAAAGATCGCGGTTCAGGCAATAAGATAGGGTATCATGTTGGAGGTCTTGGCGGTCAAGCTTATTCTGAGTTTCCTGTTGCACCACAGGTGGGAGTATGGTATCATATTGTAGCCGTTAATACTTTTTATGACTTTGGAATTTATGTAAATGCAGTTAAGGGACCTGATGGAAGTGAAACTATATACGAGTATGCAGCTGATATTAGGATAGGGACTTGCAAGTATTATATAGCAAGTGATTTGATGGGGTATACAGATGAGTTTAGGGTTTATTCGAGAACTTTAGATTCTGCAGAAGTTGCTCAGAATCATCTTTGCCCTGATGCAATTTATGATACGACAGGCTTGTTAGTTTGGTTACCGATGAATGAATATACGGGTACTGATGTAGGAGATTCATCTGGACAAGGACATCATGCAACGACTGAAGTTGATTGGAATATAGATACACCAGTAATATCTGCTAAGTTTGGAACTTATGATTGTAATATACATTATCCGATTGTAGAAAATCCAAGTGCAAGTGATAGAAATTGGGTTGGTTGGTGTTGGGATAATGCGTTTACCAAAGTTAGTGAGTTGGCAGATTATTATTGTCCTAATGGAGTTCCGATTAGTAAGTTTACTAAACAGACAACAGAAGGACTTTTCAGTTGGCTGTACCATCCAGTTATTGGTTGGTATGGTACAGATTTTGATTTAAGAATGGGACATGGATTAGAAGTAATAGCAACTGAAGATGCAGTTCTTTGGTTGCAGGGTGGTTACTTTCCTGATAGTGTTGTTGAATTAGATGATGGAAATAATTGGGTTTCGATTCCTGACAATACGGTGTATGTAACGATCAGCGACATAGCAGACGATATTAGTCCGACAGGAAGTGCGGTAGAGCAATTCAGGCGTTTGCGTGATGATCAGCTTTATGAAAGTTGGATATATGATTCATTTTTTGGTTGGTTTGGCACTAATTGGACACTTGAAGCAGGAGAAGCTATTCAATTTAATTGCACTAAAGATACAGTATGGAATCCAATAGAGGAATAGATGTTAAAGAATAAGAATTACGCAAAGTCGTCGTTAGCAGCAGGAATTTCTTCTGTAGATACGATTTTAACAGTTAAAAGTGGAGAAGGAATAAGATTCCCACAGTTTGGACAGTTTAGAGCAGTTATATGGATGTCGAAGGTTAATTCTCCGATGAATGATTTGAATAGAGAGATAGTAACTATGGAATTGGTTTCAGGAAATACGTTTAGTGTTATAAGAGGACAGGAAAACACTGCAGCAAAAGCGTGGTCAGCAGGAGATATGACAGCTCATGTTATAACAGCAGGTAAGATAGATGAGATAGAGAATGCAATAACAGGTGTTGTAACGTCTATAGTATTAAGAGCTGAAACAGTTGATGAAGAATTTGAAACTACTGATGGTTCTGCTGTTTGGGAGTATCTTGGGTCAAGAAGGATTTTTGACAAGATATATGGTAAGATACGTTTTGTATGTCGCGCCAAAAGTTCTAATGGTACGCAAATTGAGGTAAAGATGACAGTAAGAGATGAAGATACGATGAGTGAAACAGAAGTAACAGATAATACTGTTTCTACGGATGAAGGTGATTTGTCGGGAGAAGTAGACATTTCTGGTTTGAATAGTAGGTGTTCGTTTGTAATTCGGTCAAGAGGTGATGGATCAGCTGGGAGTTATGCAATAGTGCATAGTATTTTTGTTAGACTGAAGACATAGGAGAATTGAATGTACGGAAACGAAATATATGGTAATATAGTTTATGGTGATGTAAATATTGGGCTGGATTTTGTTTTTAGTCACGAAATAATAGAATTAGAGTCACGGATTACGAGGTTAGTTGAATTAGTTTCAAAGTTAGGAGGTGAAGATGGGTAAATGTTATATTGATGATGTCGGTAAGGATATTAGGCTTGAAACACATGAAGATTTGACTGATGCAACAATTAAAATTGTAGTGAAGAGACCAGATGGTAAAGTTATAGAATGGGATGCTGAAAAGTTTATTGGAAGTCTTTATTCGTATCCGTCAATTGTTAGATATATCACGCAGGCGGGAGACTTGCCTACAAGAGGTAATTATGTGCTTATTTCTTATGCGGAATGGAGTGCAGAGTCTAAGCATAGTGGTGAACCAGTAGATTGGTTTATATTTAATAGGTTTGAGAAGTAGGAGGTATGATGAAGCTGTGGGGTATAGTTAAGTGGATTTGGAAGAAAACAAAGACGATTTTGTTGGTCCTGTTTATGTTGGTGATTATGTTTTTGTTGGTTGAGAGAGGATGTAAACCATCCCCGCCACCGCCAGAAACGGTAACTGTAGTTTGCACGCTTAGTCTTGGTGATTATCTCAAAGACAGTTTGACGAACGAAATTAAAAATAGATTTTTGAGGATTGTTCATCTTGAAGGTGTTGTTAATGAATTGCTGGGAAAACTGAAAGAGAAGAAAGCAGATACTGTTCAGATTGGTGTTATTCAAGAAAAGTTTAGTTTGAAATGGGAGTGGATTGCTCATGTTAAGAAAACAGGTAAAGGATTGATCGTAGTAACATTTCGTATAGATTCGTTAGTAAAACAAGAGGATATTGCAAAGTTAGAAGAGATGGTGGATGCAGGTAAGGTAGTAGGGGATTCAGTAATTGGCAGAACGAGGGTATATACGTATCTTTTCAAAGAAGATGATTTTGTATTGACAAGTAGAGGTGAAGAACCGTTTTTGGCTATACAAAGACAGACACCGTTTAGCGGATTTTTGTGGGTCGGTTTCGGGTATTCGATTATTGATAATCAGTTTCAGTCCCCTGACAATTGGGGTAGTATGGATAGGTTTAAATTCCGAGCTGGATTTGAATTATATATCAAAGATAGAATTAGGCTAGGACCGCATATTGATAATCAGGAAGGTATTTGGGTTGGGTCTGATTATGCTTTGTGGCGGTTTGGGAGGATGAAACAATGATGTTAATGCCATATTGGTTAAGAATGTATGTGTTAAGTAAGCAGATAAGATTAATTACGAAAGTAATCGTGCATCATTCGTTGACAGCAGATGGCAAGGTAGTTAACTATAAAGCAATTTTGAAGTATCATACGTCGTGGCGATATAAAGGAAGAATACTTACGGAAACTAAAGGACGAAAGTTACTTGCGGAAGGGAAAAAGGTTACTAAGCCATGGCGCGATATTGGATACCATTTTTTGATAGAAGAAATTGCTGGAAGTTATTATGTGTTTGTAGGAAGACCTTTGCATTGGGAGGGTGGTCATACGAAGGGTCAAAATGAAACCTCGATCGGAATTTGTTTTGTAGGAAATTATGATGCATGTAAGCCACCCAAAGAGATGCTTAAACTTGGTGCAAAAAGATTAGTAGTTCCTATGATAACAATGTTTGGATTAACTACTGATGATATTTATGGTCACAGGGACTTTGCTCGGAAAAGTTGTCCTGGTGAGAAATTTGATTTGGATACGTTTAAGAAAATAGTTAAGGAAAACAAATAGGAGGTAAAGATGTCAGCAGATACATTGATTACAGTTGTTGAATCGTCACAGTTTATTGATAGTTTCTGGACAAATGAGTTCCCAGTAATATTAGGAGCTGTTGCGGTTATTTTGGGGTTTATTATAGCAATATGGTTAATTGTTGGAGGTAAATCAGAAGAACCAGTTGTTTTGAAAAAAATAGGTGGTAGGAAAACGTTTGTTTTTGTGTTAATGTTTTATGTTTCGTCAATGTTGCTGCTTGGTCAGTTTATTACAATGGATATATGGAAAGAGGTTGCAAAGTGGATTGCATTGTTTTTCGGTGGTACGAATGTATTAGAATATGGTGGTAAAGCATTGATAGAACGTGCAAAGAACGGGAAGAAGTAATATGAAAAAAAAGAAGAGAAATAATCCAGGAACAAGAAACGGTATGATAATTGAGATAAAAGAAACTGTATCAGAGATTAGGACTACAGTTGAGGTTATGAGAGTAAATCAGGATGTGATGAAAAAGGATATTGTTGAATGCGGTTCTCAGTATGGTAAGCTTACTGATGAAATGAAAAGGATGAATTTATTGATACTTGGTAACCCAGAATCGACAGATAGTTTGTTGAGATTAGGTTTTAAGGGACGGATTGAAAAATGCGAGCATTGGATTAAATCGTTTAGGAAAAAGTTAGCGTTCTTTTGGAGTGCAACGATTGCTTTTTTGCTAGCTGCAGTGAAGGCTATTTTTGATTTTCTGACGTATTTATTAAGAGGATAAGATAGCATTTAGGAGGCGTTAATGTCTTTTGGTTTAGAAGGTTTTGGTACAGATACATTTGGTAGAGCGAATTGGGGAAAGAAGGTAACGTGGGAGGCATTGCCACAGATTTACAGAAATAAAGATGATGGTTCTCTTGAGAAGTTTACTGGAGCGATCGAGGATTTGTTTAATGAAATCAAAAGATATACAGATTTGTATCTGAATCTTTTTGACCCAAGACAGATAAGAAAAGATTTGCTTGAAACGCTCGCGTCGAATTTTGGAATAACAAAAGAAACAAGATGGTCTGATGATTTCTTGATGTATTTTATTGAAGCAATATCGACGATTGTGAGAATGAAAGGACGAACGAAATCGATAGAAGTGATTTTAAGAATTGCTGGATTTAATGCAACGGTTGAAGATTTGTATGAGGTTGAAGTTAAAGCATCTGATCCAGATGAGTATTTCTTGTTACGGTATGGAGATGATAAAGCTATTTATGGAGAGAACAAGTTGCTTGAAGAGACAATAACGTACCAGTATGGTCTTGGGGATTGGAAGAACCGTACTGATGCTGAAGAATGGGCTAACTCGTTTGCAACGCCCAGGAATTTCTATCCGTTGCCGTATATAAGAATAAAGATTGATGAATACCCAGGAAAAAGGAATGAGTTTACTGTGAAAGATGTTGATATGATTCTTAGATTGGTTAAGCTTGTTAAGCCATGTACTGCAAAAGTGATATTTTTGATATGTAACATTGTGTTCGATGATATGTTGACCATTGGTGATTCTGTGATTATTGAGGAGGTATAAATGAATTTGAACGATATTTTTAAGATTAGAAGCAATGTTGTAATTACTGTTATGGATAAGAACGGTAAAGTTGTTAGAAAGATCGAAACGCATAATTTGATTTGCAATGATTTAAGAACAGTATTAAGAAGACGGCTTGGCGTAGATGAAAGTGCAACGCCCACACAGCCGCCTTTTTATCCAGTAAAGCATATGTGGTTTGGAGATGATGGTTCTAATTTGAATGTGTTGAATACAGCGTTAATGCATGAGATTTCTGAAAGTGATAGAGTTGTTACTGCAAGTTATCCAGATGCTAGAACTATTAAGTTTGAAGTTACGCTTGGTTTAGCAGATGGGCTCAATGACGAGATATTGAGGGAAGCAGGATTGTTTACAGAAGTATATAGCGAGGATCCTGATTTGACTGATCGAAAGAAGCTATACGCTCGTGTTGTTTTTCCGCCTATTGAAAAGACGTCTGCTATTGAGGTAAATATTGATTGGACTTTGATGTCGTAGAGGAGAATAAATGGATGGAGTTAAAATAGCCAAAAAGATTGATGAGTTAATTGAACAGTTAACTCCACGGGAAATTAAGGCTTTATTGATATTCCGCAAATGTTCTGGTGGTCTTCGAAATTTGTTGTACGATTTTAAAAGGAATATTGATGTACCGATTGTTAAGATGGAGATGTTTTTTGACACGATTTTGCCGATTATCAAAGATATTGATGTAGACATAGAACCGAAAATTAGGTTGGATATGATTTCAAGGAATGTCCAAGAAATAAATGATATCTTAGATAAGATTTATGAAAGGATTTTAGTAAAAGTAAAAAGTTTGATTGATGAGTTAGCTAAAGCTGTTGGTATAAAGATAGAACCATTGTTGACCAAAGAAACAATGTTGAAAGATATTCCAACAGATGAGTTAGAGGATATTTTTAAGAGGAATGTTAGTAATTGGGTTTTGGGTATTAAAGAGTTAAAAAAAGCAACAGAGGATGTTATACTAAAACTTGATGAAATTATGGATTCAGAGGATTTTAATAAGATTAAGGATTTTGTTGTATTGATGTCCGATTACTGGACGGCTGTTGATGAATTGTATTTTAAGTATCTGCAAAGAGTTACTGATGTTATTGAGGAATTATATGATAGACTTGAGAAGAGTGTTGTGTCAACTGAAGAAGATTTCAGGTTTTCAAAGTTAGTTAAGCCATGGATAGGAGGTAATTGATGGGAGAAATTTTTAAAACTGATGCTGAAGTTAACTGGATTCAGGACGGTGAAAAAATACAAGCAGATGTAAAGAATAGACCGACTAAAGAGGTTCTTGCCAATACCGTATTCTTGAAAGATAGATTTGATGCTGGATGTGAAGAGCATGAGTTTGAGCATTATGCTAGAAGCGAGTTCACTGCTGATAACGGCGAATACGACTCAGATACTGGATTGTCAAGTCTTTTGATGGTTTATGGAGATTATCGTATAGGGGAAGAGATTTTAGTTGGTAGTACTATTGCTGTAATAGAAAATATTAATGAACCAGATTTAGGAGCTACGCCGAACCCGTATTATAAACTGTGGGTTAGTGGGATTGGTAGTTCTGTGGTTTCTGATACGAGAGTGCAGTCTGGCGGTAAGGTAAAGAGTAAAATGGTTTATGTTCCACGTTTTACGTTGCCTGTAAGTGGATGGGATATTAATTATCCGACGATTGTATTACATTTAGGTGGATTCTGGATTGATAAGTATGAGTGCAGTATGCCTGATGCAAGTGATACGTATGGTGGTGGTAACGATAATGATCGAGCACAGCCAGTGTCAAAGGCTGGGTTGGTTCTGTGGGCTGATTTAAAGCAATCTGAGGCGTTATTGCTTGCACAGCAAAGGGTAATCCTTGGTAAAACGTGTAGAATGATGTCTATTAAGCACTTTGTAGCTGTGTTGCTGTTTTCGAAATTGATAAATGGTAGCATGAAAGGGAATATGTTGAATGGTAGGTATTCAGAAGATGCTGATTCGATTGAGAATTATGGAAGAAGAGATCCGAGTGTTGGGTTCGATGCTTATAAGATGAAGAGATGTTTGACTGGTTCTGGACCTGTTACGTGGAGTCACAATGATACGAAAAATGGTGTGTATGATTTGTTTGGAAATGTAAGAGAGTTTATTGATTTTACTATAAACGCTGGAGTGTTTACGTATCGAAAGCATGGAAGAATGGTAGGAAATTACGACTCGTCAGATTCCCAGATTTATATAGAATTCCATAATGACTATGATACCGTACCGTCAACTGGTAGTTTACGTATACAGGGTAATGGAGGTTGGTTTACAAAAAGTTATACTGCTGTTGTGTGGACAACTAAAGAGGTAGCAAAGTTTACGCTTAGTGGTACACTTGGAGATTCAGTGGATGATGGGAATTATGTTTATCAGGATGTTGAATATAATGTTACGCCAGATACGAGTAGAGGAAAGGTATCGCAAGCTATTGTTCCAGTGAATGGCGATTATTATTTAAGAGCGAATAAGGCTGATGTGGTAAGTAATCGAAGTGGTAATCCGTTTTTGGTCGGAGATATAATTCAGTTGGGTATAGAACAGATGGAAGTAGATGCTGTAACGGATCAGGGTACATACTGGCAGTTAGAGGTTTCAAGACACTACAACGGACAAACCGAATCGGTTAATATTGGGGATTATTTCGCGACGTTAAATAGCAGTATATCAAATGGTGGTGGAGCTGGTAGTGAATATCAGTATGGTGAAATAAATTACTTTAGTTCATTGAATGATGCTGTTTATTGTTTGATTCCTGCTGCAATGAAAGCATCCCCGTCGGATTACGATTTTTACATCAGTTACATAAATCAGAGAGTTGGTATCAGAGGAGGATGCTGGGAAGATGGTTTTGCTGCACCGTGGTTTATAGATTTCATGAGGGATGGTGATTACTCTGCTGAGAACATAGGTTTCCGTTGTGTTTTTGAACCAGATAGAATAGAAGCGATAGAATAATGGCTTTATTTGCAGTTAATATAGATAAGAGAGTTAAGGTGGTTCTTGTAAGGAAAATAAGAACTAACATTGAAGGCAAAAGGTGGCAAGGTATTTATGGTCCGCTGAAAGAGAAAGATACAATACCGCTTGTTTTCCCTTTTTTTCCAAGTAGTATTTCAGAAGGAAAAGAAGTTAATTGGCAGGCTATATCGCCACCAGGTTCAAATATTCCAGTGTATGTATGGATAAGCTCTGGTGAAAGATCTGTAAGTTTCAGTGTATGGTTAGCACAAGAACAGAAAAAGGATTCAGTTACTGGAAGTATTTTAAATGCACTTTCAGCTATGTCTGGAGCTGCAGTTAGATCCTTCGATAGTGATTACAATCGAGATATAACTATGATTGTTCGATGGTTGCGTGAATGCAGAGAACCAGAATACAATGATGATGGTTTAGCTATTGCTCCACCTGTATTGACTTTAGGATTTATGAAAACCGATGAAGATGATGTTTATAAGATAGGATTTTTGGATTTTGGGACTGTGCAAGAAGGTATTTTAGGACCAGGTGGAGTAATGAAAAAAGGACCAATGAAATGTATTATGACAACATTTGGTGTTGAATGGGTATCATTTTTCCCTGATGGGACACCCAGATTAGCGCAGGTTAGTCTTGGGTTTGCAGAGGTTAGGGAGGAAGCAGACGAAGTGTAATCAAGGAGGTCCGTAATGTGTGGAATAACTGATTTAGCATTTTGCGAAACAAGTATTAATGTTGGAGGACCGATTACTGAAGAGGGAATGTATTTGTTGATTTACGAGATTATACTTGATGCGTTAGTGAATTTAAAGAATGATGGAGATTGGTTAGTGGAACACTTTGATGAAACGATTTACTCTGCGATTGTACCAATGACTGGTAGAAGATTGATGGAAATAGCACATTCGATGCCAGAATTTAGTACGAAGAGAAAATTAAGGCAATGGATGTTTGATGCCAAGGTATTTAGATTGACAGAAATGGAAAAGTCGATGAGTCCGTCTAGGTTAAGTGTGATTTTTGGGACAAGTTTATCTCAGTCCTGTATGATATTGAAACGGTTATGTAATTCAGGAAAGTTAATAAAGTCTTCAAGGGGAACATATTGTTGCAACGGACACCGATAATCCTTGACAAAGCTGGTAAATCGGATATAATATAATAAGGAATGAGACTTAAAATAATTGTAGGTTGTCCGATTTCTGACCGAGCATGGATTTTGCCACGATACTTGGAATGTGTTCATGCTCAAGTAGTTGATGCTGATATTGAATTGTTATTTCATTGTGGTAAGTCGTCGGATAATACAGAAGAAATTATTAAGAATAGTAACGCTAAGAAATTGTTAAGTAATGATATCGGAATCGGTTCTAACAAGCGTACGTGGAATATGAATAGGTATAAGCTTATGGCTGGATTAAGAAATAGATTGCTTGAGGAAATATGTAGGTTAGATCCAGATTATTATTTCAGTTTAGATTCAGATATATTGATTCCAGAGGATTGTGTTGCCAGACTTTTAGCAAGAGAGAAAGATGCGATTTCACCATTGATGAGTATGATACCTAATGGTATGTGTCCGAATGTTATGACGTTCCGTGAGAATTCTGCTTATAGAAAGAAGAGTTATATGTTTGATGGGAAACCGATGAAAGCCGATGTAATTATGGCGGCAGTGTTAATGAACAGAAGATTTTATAGAAAGGTAAGATATCGAGAGCATAAATTAGGAGAAGATGTAGGATGGTCTTTTGACGCTCGTGATAAGGGGTTTGAATTGTGGCTTGATCCGTCAATTAAAGTTAGGCATGTTATGAGAAAGGAACTTTTATGAACTATGATTTGGTTTGTGTGTCCCACAATGCAGTAGAGTATTTAAAGAATTTTGTTACGTCACTTGATGTAATTTCACCAACAAAAACAGTTATTGTTGATACTGCTTCTACTGATGGGACGAAAGATTACTTGAATAATGGTAATTATAGTCCAAAAGTTACAAAGTCGATTTTGTTAAATGAGAACGTTGGTTATGGAAAGGCATTGAATATAGGCGCGAAGGAATGTAGTAGTGATATAATTGGATTCCTGAATGGTGATGTTGCGTTCATTGAGGATATTACACAGATGTTAAAGTTTTTGGTGGATAATCCAAAGATTGGGGCGATTGCACCTAAACAGATAGATAGTAGAGGATTAATCAGACACGCTGGGATTGTTTTTGGTCCACCACAGGGAATGAAAACTTTAGTTGGTAGTTATCATAGAGGATGGGCACAGAAGGATAATGGACAGTTTAATGATATTGTCGATGTTCATTATTTATCTGGTTCGGCGTTTTTTATGTCACGTAAGTTATATGATGAGATTGGTGGTTTTGATGAACGATTGCCTTTATATTTTGAGGATAATTTAATGTGTTTGAGATTGCAAAAACGTGGTTACAGAACCGTTTATTATGGAAAGACAAAGG
>Ga0114919_10004415_pt1 | contig 11287 bp, 15 predicted proteins | sample BlataG_FD_88682 | JGI IMG/M metagenome (GOLD analysis project Ga0114919, IMG submission 88682) | Deep subsurface microbial communities from Black Sea to uncover new lineages of life (NeLLi) - Black_00105 metaG | ecosystem: Environmental > Aquatic > Marine > Oceanic > Sediment | place: Atlantic...
CACTCCAAGAATCCCTAAAAACCTCTTTTTCTTCTTTTTGCGGCCTGAAATCGCTTGTTGCGTCCGAAACACTGATATTATCCCTGTAGAACCCCCTCATCTGATCTCTTATCATCTCATCGCTAGTGCTACCCTTATCCACTTTCACCAGGGGAAAATTGACCAGAAACGGCTCAAACCATCTTCCCTGTAATTTGATCATGGCCGTTCCCACCTCGAGCTTGCCCAGATATCTCATTCTTTTCGTATCGAGCAGCATGCAGTCGGCAATCATGGCGATATCCGATCTGTGCTTGAGGTTCATCGCAATGCTGCAGTATGTGTTCCCCAGGGCGGGCTTGCTTATAAGTGAGGGGTGCTGGTCAATTAAAACGATGGATTCCCCAAGCTCCCTTATCTCCCTGAGAATGATGTCGGTGACGGCTTCCTCTCCCATTATCTCCTGCTTCCTCCTTAAAAGCACGTGATGGGCCTCCTCAACTATTATTATATGCTTGAGCTCCTCCCGCTTCCCCTCGGCCATCCTGTAGTGGTGAATCCAGAGGAGGAGTGATTCTATCAGGAAGGTCTTGTCCGAATTTGTGATTGCGTCGAGCTCAAGAATGACGTTCCTCTTTAAAAGTTCATCAACGGGGAGATTGACCCTTGTGTTCAGGACGTTCCCGACCTCTCCGAAACAGAGAACCCCGACAGCCCTCAGAGCTGAGTCCATCCATGACGCTTGCCTTCCCTTTGCCTTATAGTTCTCGAGCCAGTCCTTTACGTCGCTCATTGTGGGATAAGTCCCTGGATTTCCCTCGTAGACCCCGAACTCCCTGTAAACAGAATCAATCGCCATCTGCAGGAGATACGAAACGCCCTCACCCAGAAAGTACGAATGCGCCATTATCTCAATTATCTTCTTCAGCCATATCTTCGGCGGAGACCCATGAGGCGGGATCAGGGGGTTAAAATAGAAAGGCGATATATTCCTCCCAACAGTAAAGACCAGGATTTCTTTCCCCGGAACAAGGGAAAGCATATCTCTGTAATTTCTTTTCCAGTCGAATATTAAGAAGGGCTTTCCCTTTCTTAGAAGATTAAGGACAATAATGAAGGCGACATTCGTTTTCCCACTTCCTGATCTCCCAAAAACGCCCAAATGCTGAATCCACTCATCCTCTCTCAGTCCGAAAGAGTGAAATTTATCCTTTCCGTAGAAAACAAACCCTAGAGGATAGTCCCCGGATGCAGTCTCCCTAGGTGGCGGTTCAAGCAGGATGTTTTTCTCCTCAAAGGTCTCATCGAGACTCTCTGCCATGATGATATGGAGGGCTTCCTCTATCGATTTCCGGGTCTTTGAATCCGATAAAATGTATTCCTGCCAGAGCAAATCCATGTCCTTTTCTGCAATCGGCTTGAGCTTCTTAAAAACTTCTTCTATTTTCATGAAAACACCTGAAACGATTAATTCACTTTGAAAGCATCTTCCTGGTATTCATCAGATTTTTATACTCCATGATGAAAGTTCTCTTTTCCTTGACCAGCGAAACCACGTCTTCCCATGCCCTTAGTTGCTCGCTCCTGAGCTCCTTTGTGAGCATTGCGATCTGCCTCTCCAGGCCCAATCTCCTGAGCTCGACGCTTGAATTGTAACCTACGGTGTAATTCTCGATATACTTCAGCTGGGTCCGGCAACTGAATAGCTCGGAATCAATTCTTTCCCTGAACGATTTTCCAAGTTTAATCCTCTTTTCAATCTCCCTGTCGATTTCATCTATGGCCTCGCTTAGAATTTTCAGTTTGTTTGAGAACGTGCCTGTCAGGAGCCTGGACATCTCTGGAGTGCTTCTCTTTTTATCCCCCTCATCGTGGGAAAATTCGGATTTATCGGAAAGGGAAGGCAGTTCCTTAAAGTAATCTGCCTTGAATTCCTGATTTGTCTCCGGGGAATCAAAAATCTCCTTCCAGTGTCTCTCAAGCTCGGGATCCGCCAGACTCTTGAAGTTCTCCCTTTTTGGCGACTCTGCCTCTCCTGGTTCTGAATCCTTGTATGGGCTGTCCTGATCGTAGATGTTCCCGTTAGGCAGGGATTTTCCGGAGACCATGATACTCACCACTAACAGGATTATTTTAGTAGAGTAGGGAATATATTATGCGAGTGCGGAAATTGCAGAATTGGCTTTTAATTATATCTTCAGCGGGATCTCCACTCCTTCACTGCAAGCCTTATATCTTCCTCTTTGACGGTCTGCCTCTTAGCGTGTCCTGCAAGGGTTTTGCTGCGTTCCGCTATCTCCCTTGCGATTTCCTCGACCGCCCTCGCGAACTCCTTGGCTGCCCCTTCGCTCGCCCTCGCTCCTGTGTCTCTGAGTATCCTTTTGAATGCCAGAATCGATAATTCACCCATTTCCAGCTCCTTTTATTTCCGTGTTATTATATATCTTTCTTTTCTTATCTAATTCCCTTTCTCCAAACTAAACTAGTTTTTTTGATTATATCAAAATTTAAATTGAATTTTAATTCGATTTTAAAAAACAGGTCGTTTTTGCCCCTTTTTCCGGTTCACTCAGTTAACCGTTAGCCCATATGTCAGTTACCCGTTACTGATATCTTTTTGTCTTTTCTGCATTAGCCATGCCGAATGAGCTAAAAAGAGAGGGGGATTACTCCCCGCTCTTTGTTGTATTTTTAAGCAACTTCGTCACCGATTCCGCCAGTCCTGGTGCCATTTCTTTTATCTCTTTTCTCAGTTCCTGAACTTCTTCGTGTATTTCCGTCGCGAGCTGCTCTGTCATTTCTATGCTTGCGCGCATGCGAGGGTCCCAGAATTCGTCTGGTTCTGTTCCTGTCACATCTTCACCGTACATTCTCTCACCTCAACTTCTTCATTCTCGGCTGCCTTCTCCGCTTTTATAAGGACACAGAGTGCCCCGCAGATTTTCGCAGCCCTCTCAACGTGTGGCTCAAAGTGGGCATTTTCACACGCTGCCTGGAGCTCCGCTGTTGCTGCCTTGAGTAGGTCGTCCACTGACAGTCGCTTGCTTATCATGGTTTCACCACCTTGATTATCTTATCAACACATTCACGGCATCGAATCTTGTCACCAAGAACAACTCCCTCGGATTTTCCACACATCTGACATACTCCGTCAGCTCTGTGTTCACGATGGAGCTTGCCGTAACAGTCGATATGCACGTAGTACCGTTTCTTGATTTTCTTGTTCATGTTTCCACCACCTTGTCGATGAAGGGGATGTCGCACTGCTTCACTGGCCATATCTGACGTTTGAGTTCGTTCAATTCCCTTTCGGAAAAGTACCCAAACTCGGGACAGATTCCCACGACGAATCCGAACCAGTAGCCTGGCCTTACTTCCTCCAGGCCGAACCAGTACCAGCCTGAAAAACTCTCCCAGGCTCTGATTATCGGCTTACCATTGACCTTTCCTTCCTTTATAACCACTTTCATACACTCACCTACTTGTTACAACTCATCGAGAGGGCTGAGAACAGCCTCTCTCTCGCGTAAATTCGCAGGATAAGGGAACGACGAGCTCAGCGTCACCGAACAGAACCAACATCTCGATTGTGAGGTGGTTATATAAGCATTTTAAAGGCTTGAGCAGAGAAACACTGTGTCCTGGTCACAGGCAAGCCTGCATTTGTAAGTAATGTTAGCTGAGCGACATCGTGACCGCTAAGCAGAGAGAGAGGCTTCTAACCAAAAGAAAGTTTTACTGTGGAGCGGGGAAGAAGTCGCCTGTCGATTGGCACCTTAATGGCTTCATCCCGAAGGGATGAACGGATTATTGAAACAAGGCCTTTAAGAGTGACAATCAAAACTGTTGATTGGCAGCCACGCTCCCAACCAATAGCTTTCGGCAAACAGCTAATCAACGCACAAAAGAGCGGGCGTTTTTTGGTTGCGGGCTCTGTTGCCCTCGCTTAATCCAGAAACCAGCTGGCAGGGGAACGGTTGCTCATCGAGAGGCTTCCTTGAAATTTTTTTAGCTAAAAAATTCCTGTCCGCTATTGAATTAATTAATTCTATCCATAGGATACAGATTCTCAATATTTTGCCAAATTGTTGTGACTATTTCTCTCGCAGTAGGTCTAAAACGAATCCAAAAATTGTTATTTGTGTAAAACCACCTGCTCAGGCGCACTATTACATCTGCGGCTTTTCTACGTTCGATTTCATCACGAGTATTACACTTTAATAAATACCTTGCTACTCCTACGCATGCCCAAAGCCATCTCTCCCAAAAGCCATGATCATGATTTTGAGTTAGACTCTGGTCCATTCGATCCAGAAGGTGATGCCTTTCTTGCTCAGTGAGATTAATCACGGAATTTATATATCTATTTATAACATAATCAATATCTCTGACATTCTCAACTTCCTTATAATCAGTGCGACTATGCCCACTGGAATGCTGAGCTGCCCTGACCCACCTATCAATAAAATTATCTTCAATTTCTCTTTTTAACTCCTCGCTTGCCATTATTCCTCCTAAAATAAAGTAATTCCTTCAATTTATTTTACTTAACTTGAAATTATCCTAATAATTGAGAATTAATTATAGGCGTCATGGAGCTATTAGGTCAAACAAAAGGGAAACTTCAAAATCTGATAAATTTTTAGAAAATTTGTTCTTTTTATATTTATTTCCCTCGCTGTTTTCCAAAAACTCATTGCAAGGGAAACAGTTGGTCGTCGAAAAGGACTCTGGGAGTTTTTCTTTCTTATCATCCTAATGTATTTTTCAGACAGGATATCTATTTTATAGATAATATCCAACTTCTCAAATCTCTTTTGCGCGGTCCGATTGTTCCTTCAAGTACAGTCACTTTTGTGTAATCAGGGATTATCCTTTCAAATCCTGAGATTGCTTCCATATACATGGAACCAAGATTTATCAACATGCTTTCATATCTCGTTTCTGAAAGAATGCCCTTCAATTTTTTATTACGGAATCTCTCCGTTCCCTTGCTCTTGAGGAATCCATCTTCCGATCATAGTTTTCTATCTTCTTGTCAGAATCGATGAGTCCGTATTTGGCGGAGATTATCAGAATATCAAGGTTATCGGGGAACCTGCCTTCTCTCTTCAGTTTGTTGATTACGCCATACCACGCGCCTGTGTATCTATCTATGGCGGGTAGTAACCCAGGATGCGTATTCTTCTTATCTGAGCATGAATTTATCAAGAGATGTCTTTTCATGCGTCTCTCACGTTCTGACTTTTATCCCTTTTGAGGAGACATGGACATGGCCTCCAATGCAAAACTCGCCAACAGGGCACTCTCTCCTTCTGGGACAGAAATCGCCTTTTCTTGATGTACATCCTTGTTTGCTTAGGTGCCAAAGGCATTCGTCCATCTGCAGCGCGTGTTTTAGTTTCGGGATGATTTTTTTCCATGCTTCGTCAATTTTTGGGGATACGTCTGTAATGGTCCCTGTATATTCTCCTTTGAGCCATCCGGTAGTGAATGTTGCCCTTGCAATGTGGACGTCCACGGGAATCGGCATTTTTTTGAGATTTTTCAGTTTGATTCCTACATTATCTTGCAGCATCCGTATCCACGGAAATTTTGAGGTTATCCATAATTAAGAAAACACTGCATCTATTCCTATGTGTGAAAACTGCAACTTTTTCATGTTTGCCGAAGTAGGAAACCAGAAAATAAGTACGAACTCTATTGTTGAAAAATACAATTCTTTTGATATAATTAGCCCAGCTATTACAAATTTTTGTTTAAAAATACATGATACAGACTTTATCTAAAGTGATTGTCATTTTGTTTACCAGTATTTGCGGGCTTCTTGCTAAGCCTTGGGTGGCTTCGATTTTAATAATTATCAATCCTATAATATTTGAATTTTGTGCAAAAAAAAGAGAAACTGGGATAAAGCTTTTATCTGAGTCTCTCAGAAAGTTTCCTCCATCAAATGACAATGAAAAGTATCATCTCCAACAAAATTGGATCGTGACTAATTCTATTATTACTCTGACCATCATAACCGCTATTATGCCCATTCTAGTTAAATTGTTTGAAAATTATTTTGATTGTATTATTGCTAAGATAATAACTATTTTCAGTATAATTGGTTTTATTTCCTCTATAATGGCCTTAGAGCATCTTCTTATATTAATAGGAATTAGGGAAAATTATAAATACAAAAAAGTCCTGGCAAGAAAAGCTGCCTTCTTTCATACTGTTGCTATTTATTTAGTTTTCATTATCTTCCTTTTGCTAATTTATAGCCTCAGCCCTATATGGTGGAGTTATTTGATAGGAATTGGTGTATTTTGGTGGTTTGGATGGTGGGTAGGAGTAAAAAATTTAAAAAAGTTTAATCAAAAAGGTAAGAAAAGGAAGGAAAAAAATGGACAAAAATAAATTAAGTGTAAAGGGATGCCCTATTAGCTGGATTGGGATATATGGTGCCATAATTGCAGTCACATCATTGGTACCCCTAATTCCTTATATGGGAGGTGGAGGATTTTTACCTCTTTCTATTCCTATAATAGTATTGTCGCCCTTGATTTTAGGTTTATGGCCTGGAGTAATTGCTGCTTTAATTGGAGGAATCCTTGGGATGTTTGTAAATCCTGCGGCATTCCCTATGGGTATTTTTGATGTTATAGTAGTGGGTACCGTTCCTGCTTTATTTTCAGGTTTTGTATTTAATGGAAATAAATTCAGATATTGGGTTTCTTTTGTTTTCATTTACATTATAAACGCGGCTTTTGCTGAACTCGTTCCTTTTTATCTTCCTGGTAAAGCAGCAGGATTTGTTATCCCCTCTCAGCCAAAATACTTTTATGTAGTAGCTATCTTTTGGGCGCCTGCATTAACAATATATATCCTCATTGGAAGATATATTTTAAAATGGTCCTCTAAAGGGAACAAGATAAGAAGATATGCAATAACTTATGTTGGCCTTCTTATAGCCATTCTTTGTTGGGGGCTTCCTTATTGGTACCTATATGCGTACGTATTAAAATTAACTCCAGAGGTAGTTATGGCAGGTTACTTAGTTTGGCAAAGCTGGGTGATGCCACTGATTGCTTTTGTAGCCACGGTGATTGTAATACCTTTAATAGATGTATTGAAAAGAAGTCCTTTGACTCCTCCTTTGGAAGCTATTTGGACCCAATGATTCCACTGAAATTTAAAAATAATGACAATAAATAAATGGTTCCAAAAAGAAAACAAAAAATTAAACTTTTTACTTTACTTATTTGTGACAAGAAAATTGGGGTAATTTTTTGGGAAGATCCAAAGGCTCTTGTTTCTAAAGATATTTGAGTGATTACCCCCTTCTGGAGTAATGATAAAAAAAGCGGAATAGGAACAGTTAAATACACTTTTATTAATTTTTTAAATAGATTTGCACTCTCTTTATAAATACCTTTTAATTTATAGGCATCTATTATTTCTGAGAAGCTTTTCTGCACAGTTGGGATAAAACTTATTCCTACAATAAAAATGATAACTAAGTTTTTAGGCAGACCAACGTTCGCAAAGGAATACCCCAATTCCTCCGGAGAAGTAGTCATAACAAAGAGAGGAACAGAAATTACTACACATAAAATTCTTAGACATACTCCTAGGCCTGTCATAAGACCTTCAAGAGTGAACTCTCCGATATTTTTTTCAAAAAAATAGAAATTTCCTATTTTAAAAAGGGGTGTAAGCGAGCCATATCTATATAAAAAACCTTCTATTAATATTATTACAAGACATATAACTCCTAAGAAGATCCCCAGGTTCTTCAATTTCTTTACATTGATTTTTGCTTTAAACCAGAAAAACAGAGTTAATATAATCCATGGAGGTAAAAGAATTATTTCTTTGATGGGATTTTGTATCAAAAAAGCTAAAGTTAAAGATACAAATAATACGATTAACTTTCCAATAGGGCTTACTTTATGAACGAATGTGTTTTTAAATTCATACTCAATCATTTCATTTTACTTTTTAAAAATCTTGCCACTTTATCAACGGCAAAAGAGGGGAAGTTTATATTTGACAAGTTACCTAATTTTGCTAATTCCGGCATCCTGAGACCCGATTCTTGTAGTTTGTCAATATTTGCAAAAATCTCTTGTGGTGTTCCCTGCATAGATACAACACCCTCATGTAATACAATAATCTCATCTGCGTAATCTGATATATATTCCATATCGTGTGTAATTATTATTATAGCACAACCGTTTTTTTTCAGCTTATTTAAGGCATCCGCAATTTCAATCCTGCTTTTATAATCAATTCCGGTGGAGGGTTCATCCAATATAATAATATTAGGTCTGGTGGCAATTACTGTAGCTATGGATAGTTTTTTCTTTTCGCCGTAACTGAGTTTCCCAGAAAAAAAATTTCTTTTTTCTTCAAGAGATACAATTTTAAGAGACTCTTGAATCCGTAATTCTATTTCATTCTTGTCATAATTTTTATTTTTTAATACTTCTTTTATTTCTTCTTCTACAGCTTTTCCTAAAAGCTGATGTTCTGGATGCTGAAGTACTAAACCAATTTCGTTATATAGTCTATCATTTGGATATTTTTGTAACTCAACATCCATATATTTTATGTTACCCTTATAAGGCTTTAATAATTTTAAAAGTACTCTTGCCAATGTTGTTTTTCCGGCACCATTCTTGCCAACTATTCCGAGACATTTCGATTGAAATACATCAAAAGAAATATCATTTAATATTTTTGTTCCGTCAAAATAGGAAAAAGATACATTTCTCAACGAGAGAATAGGTAATTGATTATCACTTTTAACCTGTTTTTTGGTTGGGAACTTTTTTTTGTTAATTATTCCAGAAAGCAGATTATATCCTTCTTCTACAGTTATAGGGAATCCAGAGGAAGTATTAGTAGTTTTTATATTTAGTTTGTTTATTAAAACAGAAATCCGCGGAATTTCTATCTGTTGTACTTTTTCTTCTAAAAGATTATAAAAAACTTCCCGTGGTTCTCCATAATGAGATATCTTTCCTTTTTGTAACACCAATATTTCATCTGCAATTTCTTTGATGTACTCGCTTTTCTGAGTAGCAATTATTAAACTCATACCCTTTTGTTGCTTTAGTTTATTGAGTAAATTAATAATTTCTTCTCCACTTTTTGCGTCAATGTGAGAAATAGGTTCATCCAATAGCAATAATTGAGGTGAAACACTCAAGGATGTGGCAATTGACAATTTCTGCATTTGTCCATATGAAAGTTTTTTTGGATTTGTATGCCAATATGTAGATAAGCTAATCTCTTCCAGAGACTGTTTTACCTTTTTTTCTATTTCTTCCTTTTTTACCTCTAAATTTGACAGATGAGAAGCGCATTGAGTATAAACAGTACTCCCAATTATTTGGGCTTCTGGGTCTTGTAGGACGGTACAAACATTTTTAGATATCTCCGAAATTGACTGATTTTTTACTTCTGTATTTAGAACTTTTACTATTCCATTCCCTTTACCTTTTATTGCGTGAGGGATAATTCCATTTAAGTGATAAATCAATGTTGTTTTTCCTGACCCATTTCCGCCTAATATTGCTAAACATTTTCCTTTTTCAATTGAAAAATTTATTTCTTTTAGTGTTTTTTCTTGCGAGCCGAAATATTCAAAAAATAAATTTCTAACCTCAACTATTTTGGTCATATTTAATTTATCTCTTTTTATAGAAAACAAGGTGGAAAGAATGAAACTACTATAATGGACAAAATATGACAATTTGATATTATTCTTTCATCTTCAGGGTTAGTTTTGATAATTATCTTCCTGATATAAAGGGCAAATAAAAAGGTGATAATAATCAAGAAATTAACTTTTATAATTCTATTAATAGAAAATAAAAGAACCAAAATGAATGGGAGTAATTCAAAGTAGAGAAGGATTTTTTTACTTTTCCAAAAGCCATATTTCACTGAAAATGTCTTAAGACCGTTTTTACTATCTTCTCTAAAATCAGCTAAACCGGCTAAGCCCCCGAATCCAAAGTCGAGAATAATTAATAATAGTGCAATTATTAAATATGATAAGGCTAAATTTTGGTATGATGCGCCAGCAAGAAATGGCAAAGCGCCATATCCAATACCGATGGCTAATGGGCCCAGTATTCCTTTTTCCTTTAATCTTAGCGGCTTCAATGAATAGAAAATTTCCATCAGGATAAAAAGGCCTAGGAAAAAAACTGCCCATTTATAGAAAAGTGAGAATACCAAACCTAGAGAGCACATAAAGATAGATGTTTTCAATACTTGTGGTGGGGTAAGAAGATTTTTTTGAATTACCCCCGTTCCACCTGAAGAGGGAATGCCGAGTCCCCTTTTAATATTACCACTATCAGAAAAGCGGTCGGCGAAATCATTAAAGGATTCCACTCCTCCAGTAGCGAGTGCAAATGCAATTACAAGAGGAATTAATTCTTTTGCAGGAGTTCCGGCAATTAGTCCCCCTGCTAGGGAGGCTGTCATTGTTGAGATCCAAAACTGAGGTCTAATTACTTTAATTATCCCGACGATTATTCTTTTATTTGGAATTACTAATTTGTGCGCATGATTTCTGTTTAATATTGAGGTGGGCATGATATCAATATCTTTTTGTTTTAAATTATCATTTGTTAATTATTATTTGATTTTTAAAATGAAAATGCATACCCTTTTCTAATTTCTTTTTCGTTAAATTTCTTGATTTGATATATCATATTGATATTAACCGTAGATCCCATATCTCCATCAAAATGCATTTTATCAATTAATTCCTCTTCAATCTTTTTTTTCTCTTTACTGCGTATGGTTTTTTCTATAACTACTATTATTTTTATATAAGAAGTCTTTCCTTTTTTTAGTCTAATATCGCAAAAAACAGGCGCTTTTAATGCGTTTCTAATGATGTTGAATATGTATTGAGGGGAGAAAAAAACGCTCGCCACCTTAACGCCAACGCTTCTTCCCTTTAGTTTAAAGTAAGGAATGCCTTTCTTAAAAAAGATCTCACCTCTGTCTCCTACCCTATAACGAATAAACACGGAACCAGTTCTGTTTAGTGCTGTAACAATTATTTCGCCTTTTCTTGCAGGTAAGCCATTTTTTGGATCAATTACTTCTATGAAAACATTATCTGAGTAAATTATTTTAAATGGCTTATCCTCAGGGGCATATCCTATTGGTCCAGTCTCAGAAGTACCGTATTCGCTATAAATATCAACAATAACTCCAATCAAGTTAAAATTTTTCTTTATTTCTTTAATATCCTCCTTACTTAATTTGTTCCCCGTATAGCTAATGATCA
>Ga0114919_10004417_pt1 | contig 11286 bp, 6 predicted proteins | sample BlataG_FD_88682 | JGI IMG/M metagenome (GOLD analysis project Ga0114919, IMG submission 88682) | Deep subsurface microbial communities from Black Sea to uncover new lineages of life (NeLLi) - Black_00105 metaG | ecosystem: Environmental > Aquatic > Marine > Oceanic > Sediment | place: Atlantic...
CAGGAAGTTAAACGGCTCAAGCTGGCTCGGCTTCACAACTGGCACGTGTTTTGCACATAATTAACCGCGGATTTCGCAGATTAACGCAGATAGAGAATTAACCACGAATTAACACAAATTAACACGAAAAATTAGAGAAAATTCGTGCGAATTCGTGGCTAAAAAAATATAACTTAGTGTAATCTGTGGCAAAAGATAAGAAAGGAAGTTCACTATGGCTAAAATCATTGGAATAGATTTGGGGACTACCAATTCCGTTGTTGCGGTAATGGAAGGCTCATCGCCGAAGGTTCTGGTCAACTCTTCCGGCTCTCGACTGACGCCTTCGGTGGTCGGCTTTACCGACAAGGGGGAGCGACTGGTCGGCCAGATTGCGCGCCATCAACAGGTGACCAATCCCGAAAACACGGTATTCTCAATCAAGCGTTTTATGGGCCGACGACACAATGAGGTCTCATCAGAAGAAAAGATAGTTCCTTACAAGATTACCGGCGGGCCGGAGGAACTGGTCAAGGTCGATGTCCGCGAAAAGGAACACACACCGCCGGAGATTTCGGCGATGATTCTGCAGGATTTGAAGAAGACCGCCGAGGATTATTTAGGCGAAAAGGTTGAACAGGCGGTTATAACGGTGCCGGCTTACTTTAACGATTCGCAGCGTCAGGCAACCAAAGACGCCGGCAAAATAGCAGGGCTCAAGGTTGACCGAATTATCAACGAGCCGACCGCCGCCGCCTTTGCCTACGGACTTGAGAAGAAAAAGAGCGAAAAGGTGGCGGTTTTTGATTTTGGCGGCGGAACGTTTGACATTTCCATCCTCGATATCGGAGGCTTCGAGGACCAGGGTGGTATTATCGAGGTCTTAAGCACCAACGGCGATACACATCTGGGCGGTGATGATTTGGACGAGGTGCTGATAAATTACTTAGCCGACGAGTTCAAAAAGACCGAAGGCATCGACCTTCGCACCGACCCGATGGCCCATCAACGGCTCAAAGAGGCAGCCGAAAAGGCCAAGTGCGAACTGAGCACGCAGCTTGAAACCACTGTGAACCTTCCGTTCATCACCGCCGATGCATCAGGGCCCAAGCACCTGCAGATTACCATCAGCCGCAGCAAGTTTGAATCACTTGCCGAGCCGATTTTAGAACGGCTCAAAAACCCGTGCTACAAGGCGATGGAAGATGCAAAACTGACCGCCGGTGATATCGTCGAGGTATTGCTCGTCGGCGGCTCCACAAGGATTCCGAAGGTCCAGGAGATTGTCAAAAACATCTTCGAAAAAGAACCCAACAAAAGCATCAACCCTGATGAAGTAGTTGCTCTGGGAGCCGCCCTGCAGGGTGCGGTGCTGGCAGGGGACGCAGGCGTAAAGGATATTTTGCTTCTGGATGTAACGCCGCTTTCGCTGGGTGTCGAGACGCTTGGCGGGGTAACAACAAGATTGATTGAGCGCAACACCACCATTCCAACCAGCAAAAAAGAGATTTTCTCGACCGCTGCGGATGGCCAGACCACCGTTGACATTCACGTTCTGCAGGGCGAGAGGGAATTCGCCAGGGACAACCGCACGCTTGGCAGATTTCAGCTTGCCGATATTGTAGGGGCCCCACGAGGCATCCCGCAAATTGAGGTTGCGTTCGACATTGACGCCAACGGTATCTTAAATGTTTCAGCCAAGGACCTGGGCACCGGCAAGCAGCAGTCGATAGAGATTAAATCCAGCTCGGGGCTGAGTGACCAGGAGATTGAGAAGATGACCAAGGAGGCCGAGGCCCACGCCGAGGAAGATAAGAAGAAAAGAGAGGTTGTTGACCTGAAGAACCAGGCCGACCAGCTAATTTACTCAACGGAAAAAACACTCAAGGAACACGGCGACAAGGTTTCCGGCGAGACTCGCGGCAAAATCGAAAGTGCGGTCAACAACCTCAAGGAAGCTGCAAAAGGCGAGGATGCCGATGCCATAAAAAAGGCCATTGAAAACCTCAGCACTGCCGGCCAGGAATTAGGCAAGGTGCTCTATGAAGAGGCAGCCAAAAAGCAGGCGGCCTCAGGCCAGCAGCCACCGCCACCACCGCCTGAAGGCGAGGTTAAAAGAAAAGGCGGAGATGATGTAATCGACGCCGAATTTGAAGCAAAAGACAAGTAAGGTATCTCGATGCTCGGTACTCGATTCTCGTAAAAGAAAAAAACCGGGTATCGAGGGTCGCACCCGTCAGGCCCGTCGGTGCGGCACCGACGGGTGACGCAGCCGGACCTGGACGGCATCGAGCCACGAGTTTATTTGCCTATACAGAAGTGCCGACCCTAATGGGGATGAGACGGTAAATCCGGCAGATTGAGCTATCGTGGCCCAACACCGGGGGCAAGAACCAGCAGTACCTTATACCGAGACGGTTAATACGGCACCTTGAGGTGCTTAAAGAAAAATTCCAGCATAACATCATTGGCGTTTTTGCCGTCCGGCGGAGGTGCTTCTTTGAGAATCAAAGCCGTTTCGATGCCAAGCCGGTCGCACTTCTCCTTAACGGCGATAGCGTGCTTAGGGTGGTGCACGTAGTGGCCGTGGTCGGTCGGCGTGGTGTTCGGCTTTGAACTGTGCAGGAACACCGGCGGGTCGTCCTTGGTCAGCAGGCCCAGCATATCCACATCGGCACGAATCCTGCTGCCTTTCGGGCTGTCCAAGTCTTCATTGTTTTTGAGACCGTAAAAGAGGTAGATGTCATTCGTGTCGCGGTCGCCCGGGTATTCGCCAATAATCTCATGCCACCGCTGCAAATCATAGGTGCATTGGCAGCCATTTGCGCCGAGGACAGCCAGACGGGATGACTCTCGCAGGAGAGGGTCGCTGTTATCGGGGTCAGCGAGGTCATCGTGAAATCCGAGCCAGAGCGAGGTGCCTGCCCCGGCCGAGCCGCCATAGGATGCAATTCGCTTCTTATCAATGTTCCATTTGCCGGCATTGTGGCGGATGAACTGGATTGCCCGGGCGCAGTCGCGAAGGATATCCGGCAGTGGGGCGTGCTTCAAGAAGCGATAATTGATGGCTGCGGCCGAGACACCGCTTTGCAGGCACTTTTCGATTATATAGGGACTGATTTTTGACTTATCGCCTGCTTTGAAGCCTCCGCCGTGAATAAACACCACCACGGGCGTTGGCCTGGCCGATTTGGCTTGCCAGAAGTCCAGTACATTGCGCTCGTGCGGCCCGTACCTGACATCCGCAAACGTAGGTTTGGTGCGTTTTTCGGCTTGTTGGGCGGCAGCGGCGGATTTGGTTTTTTGCTGCCTTCCTTGCTGCTTTTGTCTAAAGTCCTTCACCTCAGACAACGTCAGGACACCGTCGCCATTGGCATCGGCCTGGGGGTAACGCTCGAGCGCTTTGCGCAGCCGGGCATTATTCTCCGAAGTCGGCTCGGCCACGCACAGCCCGCAAACGGACACACAAACGCACAAAATCACTATAATTATCTTTTCTCTATTCATATCTCGCTCCTGTAAATATGCAGTACAAATAGATTTTTCAGCCAATCATCTCCCAAACGCTTATAATAACCTAACCACCGAAATTACCAAAACGATTTTTTGCGATTTCTTCTTCGGCTATCCGCTCCGGCTTATTTTCCTATACAAAAGCGGCTGAATATCCTATCCAATATTTGCTCGTCGCCGCTGCTTTCTTGCGAAAGTAAGAAGCGGGGCTGCTCGATAGTTGAGATGGCCTGGTAAGCGGCCCGCAGCACCATTGCGGCAACCTCGTCGTTGTCGGCCTTTACCTCATTGGCAGATTCAGTGACGTTTTCGATTGCCTCGGTGATGGCTTGTCTGTGCCGGGCTGTAAGCACAACGCCGCACCAATTGTCCGGCGGCGAAAGGCCAGCCCTTGCTGACGGCTTCAAGCCCCCCTCCGGGTGCAATTGGTGCGGGGCCAGCTCAATTATCTTTCTATCAATTCTCTCTCGCAGCACTTCTACCCCGGCACCGGTTTTGGCAGAGATGGGTAAAAACTCGGCAGCGAACAATTTGTTCAGCTCAACGAGACGCTCAGCGAGCATATCCGGCGTCAGCAAATCAGATTTTGTTGCGACCGGTATCATCTCTTCACACTTTATAAGATTTCGTATTGCTATATCTTCGCTATGGTCGGTCTTTGATATGTCGATGCAAAATACAACCACAGAGCTGTTTTTAAGCGCTTCGACCGCCGCTTGTTGTGCCAATTCATCGAGGATATTACTCGGCGCAAGTGTTAATCCGGCACAATCGAACAGTACGCACCTGCAATGTCTCAACGAAAGCTCGCCAGTCAAGACATCCCTTGTGGTTTTGCTCCGGTCGGAGACGATGCTTCTTGCCCTACCGAGCAGTTTATTAAGCAGACTGCTCTTGCCGGCATTGGGGGCACCTGCGATTCCCGCCGCCGGCAAATCAATCACCGATTCATAGCTAATAGAAGCCGAGAGCAACTGCTCAAGCCGCCTCTTTATCCCGGCAAGTCGTTCGACCGCCTCGGCGACAGTTATAAATTCGATATCTTCGCCACTAAAGTCCAGACCTGCCTCGATTAAGCTAAGACAATCCATTATGGATGCTCTAATTGCTGCGGTGGTCTCGGCCAATCGCCCGCTAAGAAGTTTCTCGGCGGCGTCTAACTGGAATTTGTTGGAGGTTGTAATGATTTCGTTTACGGCCTCGGCCTGGGCCAGGTCGATTTTGCCGTTAAGATACGCCCTTGCGGTAAATTCGCCTGGCCCGGCCATTCGTAGCGGCTCGCCGCTATTGCCGAGCAGACTGCCGATAAGTGCCTCCGTAACAGATGGGTTTGTGTAGATGTGAATCTCGGCAACGTCGTCGCCGGTATAGGAATGTGGGGCCAAGAACAGATACAGCTTTGCATCGATTTTCAATTCGTCATCAACCCTCACAGAGCCGGATATTAAGCTCGTATCTCGTACAGCGTATCTCGCATCTCGCTTGGCGCTTATTGGCGGGGTGAAAATCTGCTTCAATATATCGACTGCACCCTGGCCTGTTATGCGAACAATCACCCTTTTCTCGCAGGCCGGAGAACTGACAGCCACGATAGTGTCACTAAGGTCATACATTTGGCATTGCCATGTCATGCTGAGCAAAGCGAAGCATCTGGCCCTGGTAAAAGATAACGTTGCGGCACCGAGATTCTTCGGCTTCGCCTCAGAATGACAGTAAGAACCGATCCGTTTGCATTACATATGCTTGAAAAACGGTTTGGGTTTTTTCTTTTTGACTTTTCCGCCTGTCTTGCTGGTTGCGGCAACCAGGCCGACTGATTCGGCCTTTTCTTTTTCGCGAATGTGCTTTCTGATGACGTGCTGCTCAATAACGCCGGCAAAGGTACTTGCCATAATATACAGATTCACTCCGGACGGCGCCTTATATAGCATCAAGGGAAACAGCAACGGCAGCATAATCATCATTATTTTCTGCTGCTGAGCGACCTGAGGACTGGCCGCAGCCGCAGCCGGTTTCGGCATCATTTTCTGCTGCAGATAAAATGCGACGCCCATCAGGATCGGCAAAAGGTTTAGCGAATCGATTTTCCAGCCCAACAAAGGTACGGTTACCGTTGAAAATCTAACCAGGGCATCCGGGACCGAAAGGTCGGTAATCCAAAACGGCAAAAACGGCGCACCCCGCAAATCAATGCTCGTATTTACCGCGCTCCACAACGCAATCCAGATAGGCATCTGGACAAACATCGGCAGCATACCCATAATAGGCGAGGCGCCCTGCTCTTTGTAAAGAGCCATCATCTGTTTGTTCATTTCGGCCTTGTTATTGGCGTATTTCTTCTTTATCTCTGCGGCCTTCGGGGCAAGTTTGGTCATCTTGCTCATCGAGACCTGGCTCTTTTTAGTAAGCGGATGTATAGCAAGTCGCATCAGGAATACTAATATGATAATGACCACGCCATAATTGGCGATAAAGCCATACATCCATTTCATCAGGGCCAATATCCCGAAGGCCAGGGGGTTTATAATACTTGCCGGGCAACAGCAACCCATAAAATCTATCGTTTGGACAAAGCCAAGAGTTCGATACATATCATTTTTATCAAAGAGGCTTTTGTCCTTGGGTCCCAGATAAAGCTGGAAGTTGTACGTTTTTGCGCTACCCGGCTGACCAACTGAGGCCAGGGTGCTGGAGGCAATTTTCAAATCCACTCCGATGGTTTCATCGCCGGTATCGGCACGCTCATCTCCATCGGGATTGTAGAACCAGCCTGTTTTGTCTTTCACCCAGTCACAATAGTTTTTACCTTCATCCGGTACAGGTCTCAGTATGGCGGCGAAATATTTATCCGTCGTTGCCGCCCACAAAAAACGATAACCAGCTCGCTCGGGGCTTATCCGCAGATGCTTTTCCGCTTCCTCTCTGGCCTGCCTGCTTTGGGCCCGTTGGTATTCGAGGGTGGCATCCTTCAAGCCCAGCTCATTCCTAAACTTTCCAAAAAACGAAGTCAAAATAACCTTTCGAGTCGAGATTATATTTCCATCGGACGCCATGAAGCCACCAACGACTTTTCTCATATCGGCCCTGATGCCCTCTCGGCCGATTCCGACCGGCCCGGCAAAATTGAAACACACCTCTTGCTCGGCAGTCGATAAATTCTCAACAGCTAATTTGCATTCCAAAAGGTAGCTGCCGGGGACAACCTTATAGGTTTTAATCAACTTTAGAACCGGCTCACCAGCTAACGTCTTGATAACCACCTCAAAGCGAGCCGTCTGGGAGCCATCGTAGTCTTTTTCAACATAAAAGCTCTTCCAGTGCAACTTATTGAGAGGCAGCTGCAGTTTCTGCTCGACAAAAACAAAACCTGTGTTTGCCATCGATAAAATCTCGGTGCCGTCGGCTAATTTCACAGGCGAGAGAATTACCAACGGCCTGGGGTCTTTATAATCACGGTCATCGAAACCTTTATCGTCTCCATTGCTGAAGGTTGTTCTTCTGATAGCCGCTCCTTTAGTGGTTAATTCCAACTGATACCTGAAGCCGATATCGGGGTCTTCAGTGTTAGGGTCCGCTGCACCGAGGATAATGGTTTTAGCCGAACCACCAACTGCTTCGAGAGAAAAACCAGCCGCTTCAAGTTGTGGGCTTTCCTGGACAGGCCTATTTGCAGTGCCGGCGGTATTGGCTGTTGTCTGCTGCAGGAGGATACACGTGGGCTGTTCACCGCCTCCGGTGTTGCAAAACAGTCCGGACTCGGCGACAAGCCAACCGCAAAAAAGAACAAATCCAGCTAAAAATAAGGCTAAAGCAATTTTCATAATCTCGTATCTGGTATCACCCTTGGCTTTCGTTTTTCAATAATCACTAATCAATCTCTTTTATCTTCCGTCCCGTAGCCGCTCGGCCTGGAAGTCGTCCAATTGCTCGATTGCCATTATCTTTTTCACTGTGGTTTCAAAATCGTATTCCAGCCGGACAAAATGCACTTCATTTTCATCGACATATACGTAGCTCGCCCGGTTATCCTTGTCCCTTGGCTGACCGACAGAGCCGATATTGATAATCGCTTTTTCCTTGTCGGTAATCGGATAGACACCACCAAGCTCATCGGGCAGATAAAAGTCCGGCTCGTCGAGAAACATCCCCGGCAGATGGGTATGGCCGACAAAGCAGATATGTCTGACCCGCTCGAACAGAAGCCTAACCTTTAGCGGATTGGTGTAAACATCGTCGGGAAAGATGTATTCATTAATCGGCTTTCTGGGTGAAGCGTGAACAAAATCTATTATTGCTGCGCTTGTTGCCAGTTTTGTTTTCAGCGTGCGGCGCATCGGCAGCCGACCGAGAAACTCCCAGCAGTTGCTCATTGTCTGGTCAGTTTCCAAAACTTCACGTGTCCAGAAGCTCGCCTGCTCCGCACCGTAGTTAAAATTTGTCGGCTCGTAAAGAGTCGCATAATCGTGGTTTCCCAGGACGCACCACTTGGTCTTTGCTATAATCAGCTCCAGACATTCTGTTGGGTTTGGCCCGTAGCCGAGGACATCACCGAGACAATATATCGTCTCAATGCCGCGTTTTTCAATATCGGCCAAGACCGTGGTCAAGGCCTCAAGGTTTGAATGTATATCACTTATGACCGCAAACATAGGCTCCCTTGATTAAAAAAACACGCTGTATCTTACGCAAAAATTACTTAATAACAAAAATATCGTAACAATGCCAGAAAATTTGTGAATTGGTTACTCAAACTGACCGTTTGTTGTCATGCTGAGCCGCGAGGCGAAGCATCTGGCCTTAGCGGCAGAAACGGCATTCAATCGGGCCAGATTCTTCGCTTCACTTTGTTGCGCTCAGACTTGTCCTTGAGCGAAGCGAAGGAATGACAAGCTACTATATATACTTGCAAATAATAGAGTTACGATTATTACCGCCATCAAATCGGTCAGTTTGAGTTGGTTAATTGGCCAATTAACTACTCACCACCCACCATTTGGCTATTTGAGCAAGGGGAAAATCAGAAAACCAGCAGCAAGGGCCAGGGCGCCAATTGCGTGCAAAAGGACTGTGATTTGGCTGGCGCGGTATTGGCCGGGTTTGACCAAATCTTTTTTATTTACGAACCCTATTGCAACAACTGCGATTGGCAATGTAAACAGATAAAACAATCCTGCAAAGAACATTGGGCGGCCTGCTGCCTCGTCTTGCGACGGCAAGGTCGCCGCAGGCGAGAGTCGCAGAGGCACGTAAATCGACATTGCCGCTACTGCGATGAGAAAGCTGGCAACGAGCGCAATTCGGTAAATCCAAACCGAAGCCGGCACACCAAAGCTAACCACAAGTGTCTTTTTGTTCACCGCGGCATCGGCGCTGAGGTCAGGAAACTCGTTCACCAAAATCACCAGGAAAATAAGGATGCCGATGAGACAACCTGGCAGGATAGGGGTGGTATCAATCGTCTCCGTCTGTAAATAGTAGGAAGCATATACCGGAAGCAGGCCGAACAGCAGGAAGATTACGAACTCTCCCACTGAACGGTAGCCGAGCCGAATAGGTGGAGCTGTGTAGAAAAAGCCGCCGAGCAGGCCGATAAGGCCGAGAATCAGAATAAAGACGCTCTGCGTCAGCAGGACAATGACCACTCCGATTGCTGAACCCAATGCCAGAGAAACCAGGGCTGCGAGCAGAGTCGCTTTGGGCGAAAGAATGCCTTCTTGGATGTAGCGGCTTCCTCCGGAAAAAGGGGTCGGGTTTTTATTGAGCCGATCGTTTCCGGAGATATGGTCGAAGTAATCGTTGGCCATATTGGCGCCCGCGTGCAGGGCCATTATTGCCAGCAATGCCAGGATAAATAACGCCGGGTTGAAGGAGCCGGTGGTTGCGTAACCGAGAGTTGAGCCGACCAAAACGGGAGCTGCACTGGCCACGAGAAACTTCGGCCGCGAAGCAAAGAAAAGAACAATCAATTTTGAATATTGAAAACGAGATTTCATTAGTCGTTAGTATTTTATGCGGATTAACAAAATTGAGACCTGAATTTTTTAAAATTGGGGGAAAATTGGGTTTGTTTTGGGTTTGTTTTGGGTTTGTTTTCAGCAAGCGAACAATTAGATATATTTTCATATTCCTTTGTTAGGAAAGTAGTTACGTTCATTTTGGCTTTTCGGAAATTGGCTTTGATTGGCTTTGAATTGGGTTTGTTTTCCCGGCGTCTGTGAAGGCGTACATTTTCATAATCCTTTGTTAATACTTTATTTACGTTCATTAGGGTATCCAGCAAATTGGGTTTGTTTTGCATAAAAAGAGCTGATTTGTAAAGGACTCTCGACAAGTGTAGAGGACAATTTCGTGAAGCGTGATGCGTGAAGCGTATCTCGACACGAAAAATACGAAATACGAAGCACGAAATTCGCAACAATATCAAAATCTAAATGACCCAAATTCAAAACGTTGCCTTGCTTGCCAAATGATGATTGTTTGCGTGTATCTGCTGATACGAAAACGTGCGGTTCTCTCCTAGGGAGTCCTTACGGACCGCTAAATACCTGCCATTTATAGGGGCGATTTGTATTATACCAAATTCCCCATAAATGTTCAATGAAAATCTAACATTTTTTTGGAAAAAATTAGCCACAGAGAACGCAGAGAGTTTTTGCCACTAAGACACAAAGACACGAAGAAATAGTTAATCGCGGATTATGCTGATTCACACCGATTTAACCAACAAAAAAAATGACCAAAAAGGAACTTTTTTGGAGAAAAGTAGGATATGTTGTTATTGGGGAGTAGAGAAATCATTCCTTTGTTCCCTGTTTCTTGTCGTCCCCGAAGCGGGCCCTCAGCCGCTCCATCAACTTCTCCCTTTCTTCTGAGGACATACTCTCCCATTTCTGTCTCATACTCTGAGTTCGCTCTTCTGTTGCTCCGTGTTTCTTGAGCAGATCGATGATGTCTTGACGGTTTCGGCTACCGATTACCTCGATTGGAGTTTCGCCTTTATCGTTCTTAGCATTTATGTCTGCCCCTTTGACAATCAGCATGGCAACAATTTCCTTGTGACCTCGTTTACAAGCAATGTGCAAACCAGAATCCCCAGGCATCGTTCTAGCATCAACATCGGCACCTTTGATTAACAAAGACTTTACAATATCGCTGTGTCCCTCCATCACGGCCCTGTGCAGAGGAGTCTGCAAGAAACCATCAGTTCGCTCATTGACATCGACTCCCCTGGAAATGAGTCTCTTGACTCCTTCGATATCTCCAATGGCAACCATTTCCTCCAATGACATCGGCATCCTTTTAGAATCGGTGAGAGAATATATCGCTCTGCAATCAGAGGCGAAATATCTGTACCTGTAGGGACCATGGAATATGGGTCTGTTGGGCCAGACGACCGGGACCGATACACTCCCCCCTGTAATAGCTGTGTGGAGATGCAACAAGGCAAGCGACTCAAAAGCGTCAAACTTGGCGTAAATATGTTCGTTGCTTGCTATGAAGAATCCTTTGTGAAATCTATTGGCCAAGATGTCATCACCGAACCTCTTAGCCATTTTCAGGAAGGCCCTCTTTCCGGTACCTTTATACAACTCGAGGAAAGCCAGAAGGGCAAACGGATCTGCACAGTGTATATCTATTGAGAAGTCAGATTTGTCGTCAGGATTAAGACCAATATCGCCCATGTTTTGCCCGGAAGCAATGTCTCTAGCCATCTTCCACATAAATTCATCCTTGGTGATGCGGTATGCAAGAGCGTATGCCCAGAGATCCATTGGAACCGCCTGGATAGGTTGA
>Ga0114919_10004418_pt1 | contig 11285 bp, 8 predicted proteins | sample BlataG_FD_88682 | JGI IMG/M metagenome (GOLD analysis project Ga0114919, IMG submission 88682) | Deep subsurface microbial communities from Black Sea to uncover new lineages of life (NeLLi) - Black_00105 metaG | ecosystem: Environmental > Aquatic > Marine > Oceanic > Sediment | place: Atlantic...
GCCGAGTTCGAGAAAGGGACGACGCTGTTGGAGGCGGCCAGAACCCTTGAGATCGATATCCCTACCCTCTGCTTCGACGAAGCGGTCTCGCCGTACGGCGCCTGCCGTCTCTGCATCGTCGAGGTGACCGCAGGCGCCAGGAAACGCCTAACCGCTTCCTGTACATACCCTGTCGAGGAGGGGATCGAGGTCGTAACAGAGACCGACGAAATCCGTGATGCACGCCGACTTGTGCTCGAGCTGCTCATCGCCAAGTCACCAGAGGCAGACCACCTGAAGAAGGTCGCCGCGTCGCTGGGCATCGAGACGACGGGCAAGTACTCCTTTCATGAAGAAGAGCAGAACGACTGCATCATGTGCGGCCTCTGCTCCCGGATCTGTGCAGAGGTCGTGGGAGCAGCGGCTATAGACTTCTCCCTGCGGGGTGTCAACTCGCGGGTGGTCCCGTTCTTCAGCAGGTGGTCCGAAGCATGTATCGGATGTGCGACCTGTGTCACGGTCTGCCCCACGAACTACCTCAAGGTGGAAGATCTCCATGCGAGGGAGGTCGCCCACGTCTGGGACCGCAAGGACGACGAGCGTAGATGTCTCATCTGCAGCGGCTGGAAAACGGTACCCCGCTTCCACGATGACCCGGCTGCGCTTCTTGGTATTACGGAGCCTAATGGATCGGCATCACAGACTGCAGGAGGATCGGAATGAGCGACGAGCCACGGATCGGCGTCCTCCTCTGCTCCTGCACACCCCAGATGAGGGAAAGGCTCGATTTCGACGAGATCACCGGGTTTACCTCTTCTATCGAGTCGGTTGTCCACGTTGAGAAACATCCGGTATGGTGCCTCGCACCCGGCCTTGCACGCCTAAAGGAGATAATCCAGGAGCAGGAGATCGACCGCATCGTCGTGGCGGGATGCTCCTACAGAACCCACAAGCAGATCTTCGCTAAAGCACTCGAAGAGTCCGATATCAACCCCTACCTCCTCGAAATCGTCAATCTGAGAGACCAGTGCGCCGCCGTCCATCCAGAGGGTGCGACCACCCGTGCCAAAGACCAGATCGGGATGGCGGTCGCGCGCACGGCGGTCCTGGAACCCCTCGAAGAGATTACCGTTCCGGCCGAGCAGAAAGCGCTCGTAATCGGAGGCGGTCTCTCCGGGCTTATCGCTGCCGGCACACTGGCGGAGGCCGACTGCGAGGTCATTGTAGTGGAACGTGAGGGCGCCCTGGGCGGCTACTTCAGCCGCAACAGGCCGTGGAGGCTCCGTAAAAACGGCCAGGAGGCGTTGCCCGAAATCATTGCCGGAGTGGAATCGAATCCATCCATTGAAAAACTCGTCTCGTCCAGGGTGACGAGGGTGGACGGGAGACCTGGCGAATTCGACATCACGATCCAGTCACCTCAGGGCGAAATGCACGCCCGCGTCGGCGTGATTTTGGTAGCTACAGGCTCGGCCACCGCACCCGCAGAGGGGGCGTACAACCACGACGGCAAGGCGGTTAAGACGCAGGAGGAGTTCGAGCGGATCCTCTACAGCGACGAATCGACCGAGAAGCCGCTCTCGATCGTCATGATCCAGTGCGTTGGATCACGCAACGATGAGCGGCCTTACTGTTCGAGGGTCTGCTGTCTGGATGCGTTTCGCAACGCGACCTCTGCAAAGCAGAAGTGGCCGGAATCAGAAGTGGCGATCCTCTTCAGGGACCTCGAAATGGGATGCCTGACCGAGCGGGATGTAAAACACGCCCGGGAGGCCGGCGTTGCTTTCCACCGGTTCGATCCGGCGACCCCTCCCCTGGTCGAGGATGGAAAAGTGAAGCTTGTCGACACGATGACCGGCAAGGAAGTCTCCATCCCCTACGACCTCATTGTCCTGTCGCTTGGAGAGATCTCCCACGAAGGAACCAGGGAGACAGCAGAGATCCTCAAGATCTCCACGGATGTCTTCGGGTTCGTCCCCGAACCCACGATACGGCTGAGGCCGCAGGAATCAGCAGGTCGTGGAATCTACGTGACCGGGGCCGCACACTGGCCCATCACGCCCGAGGAGTCGATGTACCAGGCATTCGAGATGGCCTCGCGTGCTGCTACAGATCTCAAGAAAGGCGGATTCAGCACCAGGCCCATTGTGGCGTTTGTCGATGAGTCGAAGTGCATCGGGTGCCGTCTATGTGAGTCGATGTGCGCCTGGGGCGCGATCCGGGTTTCAGAGCCGGAAGAGGGGAACAAAGCCCATGTCCAGGAAATCCTGTGCAAGGGATGCGGTACCTGCGTGGCTGCCTGCCCGGCCCTGGCTATCAGGGCAGCACACTACTCCGACGAGCAGATACTGCCGTCGATCAAAGCTGCGGTGACATCATGACGAAGATGGTCGGTTTTGTCTGTGAATGGGGAGGGTACACTGCCGCGGATCTGGCCGGTTTCCGCGGGATATCGTACCCATCGAGTCTGAGAACGATCCGCGTCGAGTGCACGGGAAGAGTTGACCCGGTGTGGATGATAGATGCGATCATCGCGGGTGCCGACGGGGTGATAATCATAGGATGCCCAGAAGGTGATTCGAGGCACGAGATAGGCAACTTCAGGGTCCACGAAAGGGTCCGCTGGGTCCAGAAGGGGCTGGAAATGATCGGGGAGGAACCCCGGCAGGTCAGAACCCTGTTCCTCTCGAGTGAAGACGCAGAGGTCTTCGCCGGAAAGATCGGTGAATTCGAGAAAGACCTCGAATCCTACGGTCCACCGGCGCGGGACGAGGCCGCACTCGAGAAGCTGCGGACCCTGCGGGAAGTCTTCGCGGAGGAGAAGATCCGGTGGCTCATCGGCCGTGGTCCAGACATGGCGGCCGACGGCAACTCCTTCGGCGAGCCGGTCACCGCCGAGGAGTACGACGAAGATGTCGAGAGTATTTTAAAATCCGAGTACAGGCGCATAAGTATCCTGAGAAGGTTGAGGGACGAGGCAAGAAGTGTCACAGATGTGGCCTTGCAGCTCGGATTCTCAGCACGGGAGGTGATGTTGGATATTTCCGATCTGATCGGAGTGGGCCGGGTGGCGATTGAGGGACATGAGGATCCGCCTGTGTTCAAGGAGGTGTTGATGTGAGCGATGTGAAGAAGGTCGGTTCCGTCCTCGTCGTCGGCGGTGGGATCGGCGGCATGCAGACTGCCCTCGACCTGGCCGAGTCCTCGTTCAAAGTCTACCTGCTCGAGCGCGGCCCGTCGATCGGCGGGGTCATGGCCATGCTCGACAAGACCTTCCCCACGAATGACTGTGCCATGTGCACGATGGCGCCGCGTCTCGTGGAAGTCGCCCGCCACCACAACATAGAGATGCTCACCAATACTGAGATCGAAGAGGTTACCGGGGAGGCTGGCTGCTTCAATGTGAGGGTGAGGAGGAAGACGAGGTACGTCGACGAGGATAAATGCACCGGCTGCGGGATCTGCATGGAGCACTGCCCCGTCGAGACGCGCGACGTCTTCAATCAGGGCCTCTCCTCCCGCCCGGCCGCCTACCTCCTCTTCCCGCAGGCGATTCCGCGCATCTTCACCATCGACCGAGATCTCTGCCTCGGCTGCGGCCTGTGCAAGAACCTGTGCGGACCCGGCGCGATCGATTACCGTTTGGGGGACGACATCCGCGAGCTGGAGGTAGGCGCCATCGTGGCCGCACCCGGATTCAAGCTGTTCGACGCGAGGCTCGACGGCGAGTACGGCTACGGAAGGTACCCGAATGTCGTTACCTCGCTCGAGTTCGAGCGGATCCTCTCCGCCTCCGGCCCGTACCGGGGGACAGTCCTGAGACCCTCGGACGGCAGGTTGCCGAAGCGGGTCGCCTTCATCCAGTGCGTCGGTTCCCGCGAGAAGGAGCGTCCGTGGTGTTCCTCGGTCTGCTGCATGTACGCCACGAAGCACTCCATTATCGCCATGGAGCACGCCCCCGGTCTGGAATGCACCATCTTCTACATAGACCTGAGGGCCTTCGGCAAGGGCTTCGAAGCCTACTACAACCGGGCGCAGGAAGCGGGGGTAAGGTACATCCGCTGCCAGCCCTCCTCGATCAAAGAGGTTCCGGGTACTTCTGATCTGAAGTTGAAATATCACCCGGCCGGAAGCGATCCTATCACCGAAAGCTTCGACATGGTCGTCCTTTCCTGCGGTCTCTGGCCGTCGGAGCCGAGCAAGGATCTTGCCGCCAAGCTCGGCATCACGCTCGATGAGACGGGCTTCTACCGCGCTGGACGTTTCTCGCCGATAGAGACAGAGCGGCCCGGCATCTACGTCTGCGGCCCGTTCACCGACCCGAAGGATATCCCCGAGACGGTGATGCAGGCCTCGGGTTCAGCCGCCAAGGCGATGGTATTGCTGGCCGAAGAGCGCGGGGCACTGGTTGAGGAAGTGGAGTACCCGCCCGAGATCGACGTTGAGGGCCAGGAGCCGAAGATCGGTGTCTTCGTCTGCCACTGCGGCACCAACATCGGCGGTGTGGTCGATGTGCCCGCGGTCGTCGAGTACGCCAAGACGCTTCCCAATGTCGTGTATGCCGAGGACAACCTCTATACCTGCTCCACCGATACGCAGGAGAGAATCAAACAGATCATAAAGGACGAGAACCTGACGCGGGTGGTGGTGGCCTCCTGCACGCCGAGAACACACGAGCCGCTGTTCCGGAACACGGTAAGGGAAGGCGGCCTCAACCCCTACCTGTTCGAGATGGCCAACATCCGTGACCAGTGCTCGTGGGTCCACATGTCGCTGCACGCCGAGGCGACCGAGAAGTCGAAGGACCTGCTCAGGATGGCGGTGGCCAAGTCGGCACTGCTGGAGCCGCTCCAGGAACGGCACATGAAGATCAACCAGGACGCGCTGGTTGTCGGCGGTGGTGTGGCCGGCATGACCGCCGCCCTCGATCTGGCCGGCCAGGGCTTCATCGTCCACCTCGTAGAGAAGGATGCGGTACTCGGCGGTAACCTGCACCGGATCAGATACATCGCCGGGCATGGAGACACGTCAGGGGAACTGGCCTCCCTCATCGAAGGGACCCAGAACTCGGACAACATTCACCTCCACCTCGGAGCCCGGATCCTGGCGATCGACGGCTCGTTGGGCAGATTCAATACCAAAGTGCGCGAGGCGGACGGCAGCGAAGTCGAGTTCGATCACGGCGGGGTGATCGTGGCCACCGGGGGGGATGAGTATAAGCCTCAGGAGTACCTGTACGGTGAGAGCGAACGGGTCCTCACGCAGCTCGAGCTGGAGGACCGGATGGATAACGGAGGCCTGGACGGGGTTAAGAATATCGCCATGATCCAGTGCGTCGGCTCGCGGGATGAGGAAAGACCGTACTGCTCGCGTGTCTGCTGCACAGCGGCCATCACCAACGCTTTGAGGATCAAGGAGGCCGACCCCTCCACGGAGGTGGCCATTCTCTACCGTGACATCCGCACCTACGGGATGCGGGAGGAACTCTACACCGAGGCCCGCGAGAAGGGAGTCATCTTCGTCAGGTTCGAGGACGACGACAAACCTCGTGTAGAGGGAAATGGTGCCGGGCTCAAAGTGACCGTCAACGACGCCCTGCTCAAGATGCCGCTGGAGATAGACGCCGACCTCCTGGTGCTGTCGGCGGGGATCGTGCCACCCGAGGGGAACGAGGAGCTGGCCCAGTTTCTCAAGGTACCGCTCGATCAGGACGGCTTCTTCCTCGAGGCGCACATGAAGCTACGTCCGGTCGACTTTGCAACAGATGGTGTGTACGTGTGCGGCACGGCCCACGCTCCCAAATCGGTGGACGAGTCAATCATCCAGGCCTCGGCCGCTGCGGCCCGGGCCACGACACTGCTGTCGAAGGAGGTTATCGACCTCGAGCCGACGATATCCCGTGTCATCGATGCCAACTGCGACGGCTGCGCCTACTGCGTGGAGCCCTGCCCCTACCAGGCTATTACCCTGCTCGAGTACATGAAAGACGGGCAGATCAAGAAGACCGTCGAATCAGACCCGTCGTTATGCAAGGGATGTGGCGTATGCATGGCCACATGCCCGAAAGACGGCATTGTGATTGACCATTTCAGGCTGGACCAGCTCTCGGCCATGGTCGACGCCGCCATGGGAGAATAGTGATGACTGAGGAGTTCGAACCGAAAATTCTGGCCTTCTGCTGCAACTGGTGCTCGTATGCCGGCGCTGATCTGGCCGGCACTTCGAGAATCCAATACCCCCCTAACGCCAGGATCATCAGGGTTATGTGTTCGGGCATGGTACACCCGAACCTGGTCATCAACGCTCTTACCAATGGTGCCGATGGTGTTCTCATATGCGGGTGCCATATTGGTGACTGCCACTACCTGGATGGGAACAAGCGGGCTGAGGCGAGGGCTGAAGCGATCGATCTGATGCTCGAGGACTTCGGGCTCGAGCCGGAACGCTTCAGGCTCGAATGGGTATCGGCCTCGGAGGGGGGCAGGTTCGCAGAGGTCATGCAAGAGATGATCGAGGCTGTAAAGGCACTCGGCCCCTCGCCCTACGCAGCATAACGGGAGTTCTAGAAAAAATGCCGGAATTCATAAGATACTTTGACGAGCAGAAGTTTATGTGGGATAACATTGAATACCCGGATGCGGCTGCGGCCAAGACGGCTGCCGAGACTTACGAGAAAGACGGTTTCGAGGTCCGAATCGTGGAAGAGGGGGATAGTTCCCTCGTTTATTCGCGAAGGGTCGCAGCTGAAGTCGTTGTCGAGGGTCAACAACCAATCTGAGGAGGTTAAAGAGATGGCTGTTAGAGTGGCTGAGGAATGGCTCAACATATGCGGAGGATGTGAGGTTACGATCCTCGACATCGGTGAGCCCCTCCTTGATCTCCTTCCATCCCTGGAATTCGTCCACATGCCCGTGCTCATGGATCATAAGTACTACGGGCAGATGGGCGATAGGGAGGAGCTCGAAATCCCCGAGGCCGACGTCGGAATCATCTCGGGTGGCGTGCGTAACGAGAAAGAGAAGCACGTCGCCGAAGAGATGAGGAAGAAGTGCGGCACGCTTATCTCTCTGGGCTCCTGCGCCTGCTTTGGCGGGATCCCGGCGCTGGCGAACATGTACACACTGGAGGACCTCTACGAAAAGATCTACAGGGACTCCGAGACAACCGAGTCATCAGAGACCCCTTCCGAGAACCTTCCTCCCCTCCTCGATAAGGTCTACGCCCTGGACGAGGTCGTGGATGTGGACATCTACATCCCCGGCTGTCCGACGAACCCCGCCATCATTGTGGAGGCGCTCACCTGCCTGCTGGAGGGCAAGCCGTTCGAACTGCCCGAGCGATCGGTGTGCGATGAATGTCCCCTGAAACGTGAGGAGAAGTCCGGCGAAGGGGGAATCAAACGGCCTCTCGATGTACCCGAGTTCGACCAGGATGCGCCGTGGGAGAATACGAGATGCCTGATGGAGCAGGGCTATCTCTGCCTTGGCCCGGTGACCCGCGCGGGTTGTGCCTCCCAGGTTGAAGGGACGGATACACCCGTGCCGCGCTGCATCAAGGGGTACATGCCGTGCCGCGGCTGCTTCGGCCCGATCCGCAAAGGCGCAAACCCCATGGTCGACATGATGGGCGCCATCTCCTCGATCGGACTCGACCCCAAGCAGGCCCAGGACAGGAGAGCGTTATTCAACCGCTACATCGGGGCACAGAAAAGGCTGCGACCACTCCCCAAGAGACCCGGTCAGTAAGGAGGTGACGAAGATGGGAAAGACAATAACGATTGCGCCCGTAACGAGGCTCGAGGGTCACGCCAAGGTGACGATCGAACTCGACGACGCGGGGAACGTGGCCGACACCAAGGTACAAATCGTTGAACTGAGGGGCTTTGAGAAGTTCTGCATCGGCCGGCCGGTCGAGGAGCTGCCGAGGATCCTGACAAGCATATGTGGTGTCTGCCCGTGGTCCCACCACCTCGCCTCCGCGAAAACAACCGACGCTATCTTCGGTGTGACGCCACCTCCGGCTGGAGAGAAGCTGAGGAGGCTCTGTAACGCGGCAGCGTTCACCGAGGAACACATCCTTCACTTCTTCTTCCTCGCCGGCCCCGACTTCGTGATGGGACCCGACGCCGACTACAAGGAGAGGAATGTCTTCGGGATCGCCGCCGCGAACCCCGAGATCGGTCAGAAGGTCATCCGCAACAGACACCTCGGCGCCCGCATCCTCAACATCGTCTCGGGCAAGAGCATCCACCCGGTCACAGCAGTGCCGGGCGGGTTCTCCAAGCCGCTCACCGAAACTGAGAGGAAGGCTTCACTTGAGATGGCCGAAGAGGTCCTCGAGTTCTCCAAATGGGCGATCGCCTGGGCGAAGGAGGACATCTTCCCGAAGTACCTGGATGCGGTGAAGACGATCGGGGTTATCGAGACCGGATTCCTGGGCACGGTTACCGAGGACGGGACGATGGACCTCTACGACGGCAAGTTCCGCCTCATGAAGCCGGACGGTTCATACGAAGATTTCGAACCCGCTGATTACACCGACTACATCGAGGAGAAGGTGCTGCCCTGGACCTACCTGAAGTTCCCCTACGCCAAGTCGTGGGGAGAGGGATTCTCCATCGATTCCGAGAACCCCAAGGGGATGTACAGGACCAACACACTGGCCCGGCTCAACGTCGCGGACAAGCTAGCGACTCCGTTGGCCCAGAAGGAACTCGAGGAGTACAGAGAGACCTTCGGTAGGCCGGTTCAGCTCACGCTCCTCTACAACTGGGCGAGGCTTATCGAGCTCCTCCACAACGCGGAGTACATGGTCGAGCTCCTCAACGACCCAGAGATCACCTCGAAGGAGACCCGTGTACCCGTCGAGCCGCGCGCCGCGAGAGGCGTCGGCTGCGTCGAGGCTCCGCGCGGCACCCTGATCCACGACTACGAGACCGACGAGGACGGGATCGTCACCAACGTGAACCTCATCGTAGGGACGACCCACAACAACGGTCCGATCAACATGTCAGTGAACCAGGCCGCCAGGACCCTCATCAAGGACGGCAAGTACGATGAGGCGATCCTGAACATGGTTGAGATGGCGATCCGCGCCTACGACCCCTGCCTCTCGTGCGCCACGCACCGCCTCGACAGCACAATCGCCGTGAAGGTCAAGATCGTGGGGCCTGACGGGGAAGAAGTGGCGACGTTCACAAACTGAGTTTGAAACCTTCCCATTTTCGGGCAGGAGAAGACTTAAATCGTGAAAGCCGCTGACATGGATAAAGATGGACTGGGCCTCCCCCTCTGGGCGGGGGCCCGGTCCATTATTTTAGGGTGCGGTAATATCCTGCTGGGCGATGACGGCTTCGGTCCTGGGGTGGCCAGGTACATCGAGGAGAACCTGGATATCCCTCCCGATATCTGTGTCCTGGATGTAGGTACAACAGTCCGGAAGATCCTCTTCAATCTCGTCCTGGGAGATAAGCCGGAACGGCTCGTTATTGTAGATGCTATCGATCGAGGCAGGAATCCAGGTGAGGTATTCGAAGTGCCACTGGATGATCTGGGCCCCATTCTGAGGTCAGACGACTATGTAAGCCACCTGGGTCCGACCTCAAACCTGCTGTTCGACCTGAGGAATGAGCGTGGGATCGAGATCCGGATCCTGGCCTGCCAGGTCTCGGAAACTGCCGAATACCTGGGTACACCGCTCACTCCGGCTGTGGAGGCTTCCATCCCGGCTGCTGCCGAGGTAGCTCTGGAGTTAGCTGTGTCGAGCGAACGGGACTGAACCCGCTTACCGGCTTCCTGCGATATAGCTCTCCAGCTGATCCACCATAATTTTACAAAAAGCCGCCCCCCTTACCATTGCGGCCAGGGGGGCAGCAACCCGGACGGATACCGGTGCGAGCGCGAGGAGGTACGGCAGGCCGTCCAGGTATCGGGACTCGGGAGGACCAGAGAGTGCCCACCCGTTTTGCATTCGGCTCTGCCTTGCCGACCCTGGTCACTCCTTCATCCCGATACTCAGAATTTCCGGCGATTCGTCCGCCGCATCGATATGCCGGACAGTCGGTCAAACAGCGTTAAATCGCGTGTTTCCAAAATAAAAAAATCGCTAATCGGAGAAAAGGATAAAAGGGCCCGAAATCCAATTTTAAGGAAAACACTTTCCGGTGGACCCTCTGACAGGGCTTCTTTAGAGTCGAACCTCAGGTTACTGCAATCCCTCAACCCGGTTCCAGGAGACTTTCCATCATGTCCAGAATCGTCCACATATTCACCACCGGCAACCGCCGCATGCTCTTCCCCCTGGGTTCTGCTCTTTTACTTACAGCTATCTGCCTGGGGTGCATCGCACCCCAGGCTGCCAGGTCCCGGCTGCATCCGCCACCAGCCGGTTCTGTGCAGCAGCCTGCAAACCGGCAGCAGCCCGATGTCGCTGAATTCAGGGAACAGGAACCGAACCCCTCCCTGCTGCGTGCGGCAGTGGGACTGGCCTGCATAGAACAGGATGCCCTCCGGAGGGCTGTCTTCGAACTCTCCTCCCCCGAATTCGAAGGGCGACTCACCGGCACGGACGGCTATGCGCTGGCCGCCCGATACGCCGCGGAGCGGTTCAGGAGGGCCGGGGTGCAGCCGGGAGGTTCGGAGGGCACCTATTTCCAGCCATTTATGCTGGAGGCAAATGAGGTGACTGCTCCGGCGGTGCTCAGTATCGAGCACGAGGGGTGGACAGGACCACCCTACAGGTTCGGCCGCGACCTTGTGGCGCGCGGCTTTACGGGAAGTGGTCGTGTGGAGAATGCATCTGTCGTATTCGTCGGATATGGACTGGAGGACGACGAAAAGGGATGGCACGACTATGAGGGCATCGACGCACGGGGTAAAGTCGCCCTCATGTTCATGGGAACCCCCCCTGAAACCGGCGACTGGGGAGATAAGAGCCGGCCGCGGTTCAAGTCGACCATCGCCAGAAGCCACGGCGTCATGGCGATTCTATTTATCGACGACCCAGGCGATGAAGTCCTGTCACCGATCGGGAGCGTATACCACGGTGATGTCGGCACTCATCAGGCCGATATACCACAGCTCTCCATCAGAAACAGCGTGGCCGATGACCTTCTCTACGGACTGCCCCACACAGCGGTATCGTTGAAAAAACAGATCGGCGATACAGGCAGACCGTTCTCCATGCCCCTCAAGACCCGGGTTTCGCTGGAGACCAGTGCCAGATATCTGCCCGAAACCGTTACCTGGAATGTTGTTGGATATGTCGAAGGCAGCGATCCGGCTGTTTCCGATGAGTATGTGATTGCA
>Ga0114919_10004419_pt1 | contig 11285 bp, 12 predicted proteins | sample BlataG_FD_88682 | JGI IMG/M metagenome (GOLD analysis project Ga0114919, IMG submission 88682) | Deep subsurface microbial communities from Black Sea to uncover new lineages of life (NeLLi) - Black_00105 metaG | ecosystem: Environmental > Aquatic > Marine > Oceanic > Sediment | place: Atlantic...
AGTCAGAGGTGGCGGCCTTTCCTACGATGGGCAGCCTCTGGACCTTCACCGAGGGCGTCCTTCAAAAGGTGGGTTACTTCGATTGTAAAAACTTTGGTCCGTCGGGAAACGGTCACACCGACTATACCACGAGGTGCTGTCGCGCGAAATTCAACGACGAACGAACTCTGTTCGATGCCCTACGGAGCACGGAGTACGTCGCGCTGCCGACTGAGAACTATCGACAGTCGCAGTTCTCGACGGGCGGCGTGGACGTCAACTTAGTCGGGGTCCCAGACGGGCTTCATAAGTGGAGAACGATGCGCATCAAACAGAGGGTCTACGTTCCTTATAACGAGTGTAAGTTCGACGCACTCGGGGAGAGAGTCTGATGGACGTTTGGTCTACTCACATCCCGATGATCGGTTCGATATTTCTCAAATCGAACGGTCCAATTCTCGAGATGGGCTGTGGTTACTACAGCACGTACCTTCTCCACGAGATGTGTAGGCTCGAGAGAAGGCGACTGGTCTCCACGGACGAGAAAGAAGGCTGGTTGAATAAGTTTCGATGTTTGGCTAACGACTATCACGAGCTTCATCTCGTGAAGAACTGGGCATCCTTCTCTCTGATCGACGAGGTGCGCTGGGGCATGGTCTTGATAGACCACGCGCCCGGTGAACGAAGAAAGGCGGACATAGCCAGGTTGAAGAACAATGCCGACTTCTTAGTCGTTCACGACACGGAGGAAGCTGGTTACCAGTACGAGACGGTCTTGCCGAGCTTCAGGTACCGATTCGACTACAAGGCGGTCAAGACCGAGACGTCGGTCGTGAGCGACGTGTACAGTTTGGATTTTTTGAATGAGTAAGTCACCAATAATCGTGAGCTTAGGAGTCGGCCAAAAGTACCCGGCATACTTAGACCGGCTGCGAGAGAGCTGTCTCAAGTTTGAAGTAGAACATTGGCTGTGGCGAAAGTATCCGCCCGGTGCTCGGTTACATAAGGAATCACCGTACGGGTTCAAGATACACGTGATCCGACAGGCACTACAGAGAGGCTTCGAGACGATCGTGTGGGCCGACTCCGCGGCGTACGTGGTGAGGGACCCGAGTCCGTTCTTTCGATTGGTCAAAGAGAGAGGGATTCTTTTCTTAGGACACGGGGACCAGCTTCATAGGTACGTGAACGACAGGAGTCTGGAGCTGTTCGGGTTCAAACGAGACGACGTGAAGAGGCGATGGTTGGTCAGCGGCACCATCTTTGGGCTCGACTTCGGTTACGAGACGACTCATGATTTCTTCGAAGAGTGGGCGTCCTACGAGAGAGACGGCTGGTTCAAGACGGACGGTCAAAAGCCCAAAGGAGACTTCTTAGAACACAGACACGACGAGGCGATGGTGAGTCTGATGCTGATGAAATACGAGATAGACACGCCGGCTTACGACGATCATTTGAACAGCGACAGAGAGAGCGTCACGTTCAGGGCGGGAAAGGATCTATGACAGAGACAGAATTGGTCGCGGAGCATACGATCGCCTGCTTGCCGAAGACTTCTGGCACGATCTTAGACGTCGGATGTAGACACTTTGACTTCTCAAGAGGCATGATAGACAGGGGTTACGACGTCGTCAGTATCGAGGCCGACGACGCCGTGGTCCCCATGAAACATGATCGTCTTCGTTTCGGCAACTACGCCCTGGTGCCTAAGTCTCAAAGCGGTTCGACGCAGACGCTGATAAAGTTCGGTAACGGCACGGCCAACCACATGTCGAACGTCGCGGGAGGGATACCAAGAAAGAGGACGTCGAATCAAGTGACGTGCCTGTCCGTTGCGGCGATAGGACGATGGTCCAGAGTCGCTCATTGGGACGTGATCAAGTTGGACTGCGAGGGTTCGGAGTACGACGTGCTGCTGGAGTGGCCGGGACCGGTCGCTGAACAGATCACGGTCGAGTTTCATGAGCATACCGGCGCCAACGCGAGAGGTGGTTCGGTATACGACGACATACTGGGACACCTGTCCCGGTGGTACGAGGTAATACAACACGAGCTGTCCGTCAGGTATTGTCTGCCGACGCCCAACTATTATGACTCCTTGTTCGTGCTAAAGAAATGAGAAACGGAGATCTCTTATGAGACCTTGGATAGTGGTTAGCTACTATACCGTGAATACGCTGTACGCCGAGCACGCTCGCGGGCTCATCGAGTCACTCAAGAGACTCAGGATCCTGTACCGCGTCGACGCGATAGAGAGTCTGGGTGACTGGTGGAAGAACACCAAACACAAGCCCACCTTCTTGAGAAGGATGCTGAGAGATTTCGAGGGTTCGGACGTCGTGTGGGTGGACTGCGACGCGGAGTTCAAGCGATACCCGACGCTGTTCGACGAGTTGGACTGCGACGTCGCGGTACATGAGTTCGATCGCTCGAACTGGTCGAAGGGAAGAGGAACCGAGGTATTGAGCGGCACCGTCTTCTTAAGAAACAACGAGAGGGTACGCTGTTTGGTAGAAGAGTGGGAACGAAGATGCCAAAAGAGCGGTCGGGTATGGGACCAGAAGGTTCTCGAGAAAGTGTTGGCCGGAGATTATTATAGGTTACCTGGAGAATATTGTAAGATCTTCAACAGGATGAAAAAAGTCAAGAATCCCGTCATAGTCCATTACCAGGCGTCGAGAACGGTCAGGAAGAACGAGGGGAGGTTGACGTGACTTGCCCACTCTGTGACTTAGAGAAGAAGACTCACTGGTATCACGAGAACGAGTCGTTCGTAGTCTGCGAGTGTCTCAGCTGCGAAGTCCCGATGTACGTCTGGAAGAGTCACGTCCTCGTACCCACCGTCGTCGAACAAAGAACGATGTATGACGACGCGAAAAAGAGATTTCCGGACCGAAAGATCGATCTCGTCAGGAGAGGCGTCCCCGATCATTTCCATTTTCACTGTAGATAAGGACGGGCGCGTCCTCGGGTCCTTTCCAAGACTTCAGCTCCAATTCCGAGAGACGCGTCCGTCTTTGTTTATAAGACGCATCAAAAATTTTTTTCTTTCGAAGCAATTTTATTATTTACATGGGACAAAGTTTTTGTTATAATAGAATATACAATAGGATAAAGGACAAAGTATGCAACAAATAGACGTCATTACTCAACGTTTTATCGAACCACTCAACGATTCCACTAAGAAATTATTTCGTCCGATCAATTTCATGCAAAATGATCGTCTTCACATCGAACTCGATGACGAGAAGAAAAGATTCATTTTTAATTTTTTTGCCATTTTTTCGGACGGTACTAAGACGTCTCCGTCTTGGTGCGTAAGAAAGTTCATGGAACGAATCCCTGAAAGAAAACGTCTATGGGACAACATATCTGAACAATGGAAAGTCGCTGGAACCGACTTTACTGTGCTTCTCGTGAACGGTCTCTGGGAAGCAGAAAAACTCACGTTCACAAAAGAGGCCAAAGAATTGTACGATTATTTACTGTTACGATTCCTCAAGCAAAATTTTAACTCACAGATCAAGGCCGCTTATAGGTTGAAAGGCGAAGTACCAGAAATGCCGAAAGACTTCGTCGATCATCCAATTCGTCCACTTATGTCTTTTCAAAAAGTGGCGCTCGTGACTTCGTTGTCAGAAGATGGCACTAACTTGTGGATGGAACAAGGCACCGGCAAGACCCCGATAGTCATCTCACGGATCTGTTACGAGGCGCACCGAGTCCGCGTAAGAGAGAAGAGAATGTATCGTGCACTCGTCGTAGTACCAAAAAACATGCGAATGAATTGGCACAATAAGTTCATCGACTTCGCGACACGAACGGGTAAGTTGACCGTCTTACGCGGTGGACAGTTGATGCGGGTCAAATTGATGGTGGAGGCTTTTAAGTCTGATGAGGACTCGGAGTACACGGTCGTGATATGTTCTTACGAGACAGTCCTTCGGTCCTGGGACGCCATTCGCATGATAGAGTGGGACTTATGTGCACTCGACGAATCGCACATGATTAAGGGTCACTATACCAAACGTTGGGCAAAGATGCGAGAATTACGAGAATTGTGTAAAAGTCGGACGGGTCTTACGGGCACGCCCATCGCCAATAATTTATTCGATTCGTGGACCCAACTCGAGTGGCTCGGCGAGGGCATGAGTGGATTTACTGCCTATAAGGCCTTCAAATCCTATTACGGACAGTTTACTCAGAGTGGGGACGGAAATCGCGAGATATTAAAGGGCTATCAAAACTTACCCATCTTACAGGAACGCTTCGCGCGTCTCTGCTTCATGATAACTCTCCGAGAAGCACTACCGGAATTGCCGTTGCAGACCTACGACATCCTCGAAGTGGAGATGACAAAATTTCAACGAGACTGTTACGTATCGCTCCAAAAGCGATTGGCCATCGAGATAGAACAAGACCTACTTAACGCCCAAAACAAACAATTAACCGCGACTCACATCTTGACTAAGTTGCTTCGTCTGTCTCAGATAACTTCGGGATATCTGAAGTGGGACACGCAAATGGACGATGACGGCAACGTACTCAACGCGGATTCATTGTACGAGGAGATAACACCGAACCCAAAGATAGACGCCGTCGTTGAGTTGCTTAAGAGTAAGTCCGAGAAAGAAAAGACGATCGTTTGGACGAACTGGATAGCCGTCATTAAGATGCTGACGAGACGACTCACCGAAGAGGGCATCAAGCACGTCACGTACTATGGTGCGACGAGTGACGACGATCGCCAGGTTGCCCAAGACAGTTACAACATGGACCCGAGCGTAAGGGTGTTCATCGGCAATCCCGCGTGTGGTGGCGTAGGTCTCGACTTGTGGGGTCACGTCCCTGAATGGGACGGCACTGAGAAAGATCACGGATGTAACACCACCCAGATGTTGTATTTTTCACAAAATTGGTCCATGATCCATCGCACGCAGAGTGAAAAGAGGGCTACGAGAAAGGGAAGCCGCGTACCCGTCCAGACGACCGACGTAGTGATTCCTTCGACCATAGACGTAGAGATAGCAACGAGGGTCCTCGATAAGCGAATAAACGCGAACCGACTGCAGGACGTCAAAGAAATCATGACGAGGATTCTCGACTCGATACCGGATGCGGGAGAAGACGATGCCTAAGGTGTTCATAATCGAACATCCACGAAACAACGTGGACATATCCGACGCACAGAAGTTCGGCGACATCGTCTGTATCTTCGAACGTGACGACAGGCGTTGCGGCGTGTTTCATCACGCCGAGTTTGGACGAACGATACTGCGACGACTCGAGGAGCTCGGATTCGATCCTGACGTAGACTTCATCTGTGTCGTCGGAGCGATGTTAACGGTAGTGACAGCGATCATAGCCGTTTCCCAATATTATGACAAATTCAACGCACTTTTGTTCAACAGTGTTAACGGTTCTTACGTAGAAAAGCAATTCAACGAAAACGACTGGAAAGGACTTCGAGATGGAAAAGAAGATAAGACAACTACTCGACTTAATCAAAGAGTATGACAAGATGAAAAAAGTCTACTTATCGTGTTACGAGTCATTATCGATCATACGAGACGGATTACGAGCGGGTGAGTACGAGTTGGTAGACATGGTCAATTTTATTTACGTCATGCGAGAGATCTCGAAGTTTGCGGATGACCTTCGTAAGGAAGCCGATGGGATCGGACACATGATCGAAAATGCGGTATGTGTCGTTTACGTGACACAAAACAATGTAGGACCAATAAGAGCGTCCTTGGCCACGGGAACGCCCGACTTAAAGATGGGGGTAAAGATTCCAAACCAGAAGCGCGAACCCGAAAAATTCCAAGAGTTGATGAACTTCTTCAAAATACCGGCCAAAGTCGTCACGGCAAGGATCGTAAGACCTTACTGGCCTGGTCTCTGTGAGTACGTCTCGATGTTAGCGGAAGAAGGTAAACCATTACCGCCGGGCATCAATCTGAGTGATACCTATTCGACTTATAAGGTGATAGTTAAGACGTATCAAAACTTAGACGAATTACTCGTCCAACTACAGATTAAAAGAAAAGACTCAAAAGTCCGTGAGCTCTTGACTACGAGAACAAAATCGTAGACGACAAAAAGAAACGTTCAGGGACCATAAATTAGAAAGGAGATAGACGCCTATGAGTCGATAAAATAAAGTAACGAAGCAATAAAACAATGAAACAATGGATACGTAAGAAGTAATGAAAGGAACCAAACGATGGCAAAAAAAGACGTCAGTAAGGCTGTCACGAAAGTCAAACCCGATCCAAACCCCCTAATTGTTCCCGAGTTCATGAGTGACGAAGAGATCCTTGGTCTCGACTTACTCAAACAGTTCATCGTACCCCCGTTCATCAAGGTGATCCAGAAGTCGGCGAGCGACGAATTGTTGAAAGACTTTTCGGCAGGCGACGTGATACTGTCGCCAGTCAACGCGATGATCGCTGAGATACCTCGTAACAACAGAGGCAAACCCATCGAGGGCGCTCGTACGTCGTTCCAAGTCGTACCGATTTTATTTTATCCCGAGTATCTGACCTGGAATCCGATCGAATTGAAAGGATCCGAACCGGCGATTAGATACCGTACGGTAGACCCGAACGACCCGATCGTAGTCAAGGCCCGCAACCCACAGTTACGAAAGGAGCCACATCCAGTTTATCCAGAGTTCAACATACGACACGTGGAACATTTGAACTTCGTCGTAATACTGTACGACCATCCGTTGGGTAGCGAACCAGCGATACTGTCGTTCTCCCGAGGCGAATGGAAATCAGGTAGCAAGTTCGCGAGCTTGATCAAGATGCGAAAGGCGTCGATATATGCTTGCATATTTGACGCGGTCGTCGGATTCCGACCAGGTCAACTAGGCGACTGGTGGGGACTGGACATGTGTAACCCCGAAGAGGGCAGTCCGTGGGTCGACAAAGAACTGTACGAAAAATTGAAAAAGATTCACGTAGAGTTTACCGAATATTACAAAGAACAAAGACTACAGGCAAGCTATGAAGCGATCACTGAGACGGACGAAGCGACGACAAAGGCCACGGATGATTTTTGAAATTGATCCCTCCTAGCGACGGCGTCGGACGCGTTCGTGCGTCCGGCGTCGTTATTTTGTTCAAGAAAGTACGACCAGACTCATGGACGAGCGGCAACTTCAAAGCATAAGCGCATTGGCTGAACTCGAGAGGTGCGGTTGTGAGTTTAATTTTGTGACCGAAAACGAAATACAAGTTTTGTGCCCATTTCATGAAGATAAGCACCCAAGCTGTAGTATCAATGTTAAGAAAAATTTATTTCGTTGTCATACTGCTGGATGCAAAGCCAAAGGCGACTTAATTACGTTCTTAGCCAAGCGGTTAAAAACGACCCGAGTAGTGATATGGGAAGACTTGTCGACTCGCTACGAGCTCGAGAGCGTAAAAATAATCGACAGTAGTGCCGTCGAACGTTGGCACGAAGAAATCTGGACAGCAAAACCTTTGCTAGATGAACTATACACCAGAGGCGTCACCGACACGATCATCAGAAAATATAGGTTAGGATACGAGAGCGGTCGGATAAGTATTCCTATTCTAAATAAGAACGGTCTCGTCGTCAACATTAGGCGCTATCTTCCCGGAGCACCGGGTTCCGAGAAAATGAAAAACAAACGTGGACACGGTAAGATTCGTTTATTTCCGTTCGAGCAATTAAAATACGAAACTTTGGTCTTATGCGGTGGTGAAATAAAAGCAATAGTCACCGCTGCTCGTTTGAATAAGTATGACATCGGCGCGATCACGGCGACTGCGGGCGAAGGCAACTGGCATCCGTCTTTTAACAGTTCTTTTGTAAAGAAGCACGTATACGTCTGTTTCGATATCGACAAGGAAGGTCACAAGGCGGCCGACGCGATATGCGCCCGTCTCAAGAAGGACGTCGCGTGGATCGGCAAGATGGACTTACCACTCGACATCGATAAGTACCCTAACGGTGACGTGAATGACTACTTCGGCGTCGAAAAGAAAAGACCCAGCGATTTTTTGAAGTTGATCCAAAGAACCCCCGAATGGGAGACCAAATTTCGATTAGAGTTGGACGACGACGACGTCACGAATCTTCATCTCAATCAAGCGTCGCACGCAAAGTATACTGGCAAACATATAAAGTTAAAAGCGACCGTGACGGCCATAGATATAGCACCATACGTGATACCTAAAAAGATAAAAATATTTTGCGAGCGTAACCAAAGTTCTTGTAGTCTGTGTCCCGTATTTGCAGAGACCGCAGATAGCGACGGAATAGTCACGATGACGCTTCATCCAGAATCACCGGCCATATTAGAGATGGTCGCGGCCGCAAAGAGTTCCCAACGAGAAGCAATAATGTCTGGGCTCAAAATACCGCAATGTAAAACGGTAGAATTTTTACCGAACGAATATTACAACGTGGAAGACGTGAGACTCTCTCCACAACTTGAGATAAGCTCGCGAGCGATAGACGACATCTTACAACCAGCACTGTGCATAGGACATGGTCTCGAGATAAACGAGAGTTACGACTTCTTAGGACGAATGTATCCACACCCTAAGACCCAACAATCTATCATCTTAATAAGCGAATCAAAGATGACGTGTGACGCTTTGTCGAGTTATCGGTCTTCGACTTCGAGTCTTAACGCGCTAAAAGTATTCCAACCCAAACGGTGGACAGTCGAGTCTATCGACGAAAAATTGAACGAAATATACGACGATTTATCTGCAAACGTAACTCACATATTTGAGAGACGAAATTTACACTTCGTCATCGATCTCACTTATCACAGCGTGTTGTTGTTCAATTTTGACGGTAAATTGACCAAAGGATGGGTCGAATCGCTCATTACGGGCGACAGTTCACAAGGTAAGTCAGAAACGATAATAAGACTGATGCAACATTACGGACTCGGTGAAAGAATAGAATGTAAGAACGCCACGGTCGCGGGACTCTTGGGTGGTCTACAACAGATCGGTTCCGGCAATAGATGGTTCGTTACTTGGGGTGTGATACCTACGCACGACAAGCGACTGGTGATACTTGAGGAGATCAAAGGGACAAGTACTGAAGTCATCGGTAAGCTTACCGACATGCGTTCATCAGGTGTCGCTGAAATACCTAAAATCGAGAAGAGACGAACGCACGCGAGAACGCGATTGATAATGGTCAGTAATCCAAGAAGTGATATGCCACTGTCGTCATATAATTTTGGAATCGAGGCAGTCAAAGAACTGATAGGTGGCCTTGAAGACATTCGCAGATTCGACGTCATTCTTCTCACGTCAGCGGAACAGATATCTGTGGATAAACTAAATAAACTACAACAATATAGGCCGAAAGTCGAGCACCGATATACGAAGAAGTTATGCCATGACTTGATTCTTTGGGCTTGGACTCGTACACAGGAACAAGTCGCCTTTACTCCAGGGGCAATAGACGACATTGTATCCGAGTCGATTCGGTTATGTTCGATGTTCACCGAGAGAATACCGATCGTGGACCGCGGTTCGATGCGATTTTAGATAAGCCGACTCGCCATATCGTTGGCATGCCGGACGTTCTCAAACGAAAAAGCGAGCCTAATTAAAGTCCAAAGTTGTCACGTGAGGTATATGACCGCTTTTCTCGAAAAAATCTACTCGGAGAGCGTCTTCGGTTATAAGGACTTCTCCGAAGCCGTTAGTACGAGTAACGTGTTGCTCGCACCAGAATTGTTGACCAAACGAATCCTACAGACGCCGTTTCCGCGTGATTTCGTACAACAGATATTACACACCAATGAGATCGATTTTCGGGACGTCTGCGACTGGTGTGGATGGGAGAAGGGCAAGACCACACAATTGTTGTCTCTATTCGTTCGTAAGAACGCACTACAACGAAACGGCAGAGGTTACCGTAAGACGAGTCGCTTCATCGAATTTTTGAAATTACTTTTGAGATCAAAAGAAATGGAAATCTGTGACAGACCAAACTTCGTAAGTGAGGAATTTTGAAATGTATCTACGAGATTTTTACGTGGACAGGATCATTGGTTGGAACGGCAGAGACTACTAGCAGAGAGAGGCTTTTTCCAGAAGGAGCATCGTTAAAAATAAAGGAATCATGCTATGAAAGATCAGATCAAAAAGACGGAGCGGTTCTTACAAAAACATAAGTTTCCGCTCAACAAGAGTCTGAAAGATTATAAAGAGAACGTGGTCGTGTCGTCTTATCTTAGAGAGGTGGCCCTCGAATTGATAGAATCAGCGGCCTTCATAGAAAGTAGGTTACATAATCAATCCGACCCTCGATTTCTTCGCGTGCACGTGATGATCGAAGAAATCGGAGAGACGATACTTGGGTTAGCGAACTGCGACGAGACCGAGACGCTCGACGGACTGAGTGACTTATTGTTCACTACGATAGGTACGGGTCTTACTTTTGATTTGCCGTCTGTTGAAGGACTCGACGAAGCGTGCGACTCGAACTTAACGAAGCGACCTCGCGAAAGAGATGATCCTCGTCTCCGTGACAAGGGTTCTGATTACCGATCGCCGAACATGAAAAGAGTCTTGTCGTTGCATCGAGGCATACGTGTAGAGGCTCTCAGGACGCCTTGTATATCCGACAAACCGACGTATCAAACTGTTATTCATATCAAAAGAAGGTATCTCAATGAGTTAAAATCTTGGTGGATATATGTCGCAAAGGGTGGCGTGACTGGATACGAGAGCATGGAAGAGAAAGATGTCGATACGATGTGCGGAGGGTGGGGGTGGTGTGTTTGTGCGGGAGCTAAAAATAAATATGACAAGTTGAGCATACCGGCCGAAGAGATGCAGAAGATATCAGAATGGCTAAAACAGAAATAAAACGACACGAGTGTAAAAATTGCGGAAGGCCCGCCGTATATGAAAAAGTTCGTCACTGCAGGGAATGCCATTCTAAGTATTGCAAAGCGAATTACAAAAGGATGAAAAAACGTGTCAAACTTGACGCTGACAAAAGACAACTATCTTGATTATCTTCAACGATGGGACATCGCTCCTAAGACTTTCGTCGAGAGTCTCAAGAAGCTTTGTAAAGTCTCACCAGAGTTCACGCACGAACCGCGACTACGGATCTTTAAAGACGGACTCTCGTATGAGTCCGACTACTCGTACGGCAAGTTCGTCGTCCGTCTGAGATTCATATTTTTCTGTTTCGACGACAAGAAGATACGTAAGCACGAGACCTTGACTTTTGATTTGAGAAGCTTCAGTATCAAAATTGCCACCCAACGTCAAATAAATAAGATG
>Ga0114919_10004420_pt1 | contig 11283 bp, 14 predicted proteins | sample BlataG_FD_88682 | JGI IMG/M metagenome (GOLD analysis project Ga0114919, IMG submission 88682) | Deep subsurface microbial communities from Black Sea to uncover new lineages of life (NeLLi) - Black_00105 metaG | ecosystem: Environmental > Aquatic > Marine > Oceanic > Sediment | place: Atlantic...
CATATCTTCCCGTCTTATGCCGATTAAGGAGGCCATAGTGGAGGGAGCACAACATTATCTAGCCTGTTGCGCCCAAAAAAGTATTATGCCTGGAGGGGAGCAGATTTTCAAGGGGAAAGTGAGGGGATATAAAATTAAGCTAGAGTTAGTAAAATGAAACTTAAATAGACTTCTAGTTATAATCCAACATATTCGTCAAAAACTTAATAAAAAATCTTAGGGAATTATGCCTTTTGCAAGCCACAGCTTGTATGTTAGAATATAGGTGTGAACGATGAGGAGATGCTCTATGGAATACGTTCCGCGTATTACCGGCAGTTAAGGGCAATTCGCGGTTGGTATGAAACAAAATTAACACAAAAAAAGCCCCTGAAGAGGGCGCTTTTTTGTTTCGCCTGTGTCGAGGTTGTCGGTATACGTCGTAGAAGTACACGTGTTGTTATTACCCGGGCTTTCGCGTCAAACCGGAGTTCGCTACGCCTGAAAAAGTAAGGATACCGAATCCGATTCGAAAACTTTTACGACGTTAGTATTTCTGAATAATACCCCATAACAACAATGCAAATACCATATCGCTTTCCAAAGAGCGTCGTCCTTGTTTAATTTCGATACTTTAATGCCGAGCTTTAACGCTTGGTCCGCGTCGATTACTACACCGTGGGCTCGCCATTTTCTAACATTGCATAATTCCGCAGCCAATTTCTTTGCGCCAACGGGATTACCTTTCAGCATATACTTTTTGAGCCATTTCGTAGCGAATTCGCGCGACCGAGCCATCAGATTCCGGCACATCTCTATAAACCCTAAAGGCATGTCCTGAAGTATAGGATAATACACTGGCGATAAATTACCCGTTCTTTTTACTTCCCTTTTAATCCGTTCGAATTCGTCTATAAAACATTGAGCTGATGTTTGGAATCGGCCGCCTCCAGGCCCGGGACCCGATAATTGAGCATCAACGGGCCCTAGTTCGGAAGCTAAACCCATTACGACTTCGTCAGAAGCCAGAGCGATTAACGTAGCCGCACTTTTCGCGTATTCCGGGACTATTACGCGGAGACTACCCGCTATCACGCGGCACATGTAAACGATCTTCTCTGCCGCGTCTATTTGCCCCCCCGGGCTGTGTAAAAGGAGGTCTACATCTTCGTTTTTTCTAACCTTTTCCAGTAAATCGCTGAACGGTTGAATGTCTTCTTCGTTAAGGTCGCAGCCGTCGGACCAGATTTTTACTTCATAAACCAGAAGACGTCGACCTGTTAGACCTTGGATTTCCTTAATCACCTTTTGGCGTGCGTACCGGTCGCTATGTATTGCTTCGTAAAGCGGGGTGCGTTCGGGGATAGGGGTCTCCGCGGTCATTTATTTTTCCGGGAAGTATTTTATATAAGGTTTGCAGACCTTTTTCTCGGCTTCCGGTCTAGGGCCTCGCTCGTATAGATACCTAATATACCTTTCTCGAAAAGCCATGTACTTTTCTCTTTCGGGGCCTAAATCCTTTTCAAGTCCCCGGACTTTTTCCATTACCTCTTGGTCAGTAACCTTATGCATAATCGCTCCTTTATCCATTCAGCAATTCGCTTCAACACGCGATTATCGTCATCTAGCCTATTATATTATACCATACAAATGCATGGTGTCAAGGGGAATTGGAGGTCCCAAATACGTTCCTGCACCGGGTTACTGAATCGCGATACTTACCCCTACAAACGCCGTCGCGCCCTTGATCCCGTACCAACCGCCGACGCGCGCGTCGACGTTCCGCCTACCAAAACGTTTCTCTAAGTAATTAACAAAATTTGTGGAAAATTACTTATTCAACAATCCTTATATTGCGTACTGGAAGACTTCACCTCGTCGGGAAAGCCCAGCGGGTAAGCCAAAAACCACCGACCAGGCAGACGCAAAGAGAGCGGAACCCCCCCCTCACTCCAGCCCCACCACATTCCCATCCTCGTCTATGTCCAGGCGCATAGCCGCCGGCTCGGCGGGAAGCCCGGGCATGCGGATGATGTCGCCGGTGAACACCACTAAAAAACCTGCGCCGGCGTTTATGATTATTTGCCGAACGGTAACCAGGAAGTCTTTGGGGCGACCGAGCAGTTTCGGGTCGTCGGAGAGCGACTTCTGGGTCTTGGCGATGCAGACCGGCAATTTGGCGTAGCCCAGTCGGGAGATCCTCCTCAGGTCCCGCTTTGCCTGCCGGGTGTAATCCACCGCCTGGGCGCCGTAAATCTTGTTTGCCACCGCAAATATCTTATCCTCCACCGAATCGTTCCAGTCATACATGGGCGCAAAGGGGCGGTTCTCCCCGCTTGCGGTCTCCCGCACCACCTCAGCCAGCTCCACCGCTCCTTCTCCCCCCCGAGCCCATCCGTCGCAGACGGCGAAGGGGTTACCCCGCTCCTCACACATTCGCCGAACCACCGCTATCTCCTCCTCGGTGTCCGTCGTGAAGCGGTTGAGGGCCACAACCGGCGATTCCTTGAAATGACCGATGCTCTCCAGATGTTTCCTCAGATTGGGCAGTCCCCGCTCCACCGCCTGCGGGTCGGGCTCGGTCAGCTGGTCGGGCTCCTTTCCCCCGTGCAGTTTGAGCGCCCTTATCGTCGCTACCAGAACCACCGCATAAGGGTCCAGGTCAGCGGAGACGCACTTGATGTCAAAGAACTTCTCAGCGCCCAGATCAAAGCCGAAGCCGGCCTCGGTGATACACCAATCGGCGAGGGCAAGAGCGGTCTTTGTCGCCACCACCGAGTTGGTCCCCTGGGCTATGTTGGCGAAGGGTCCGCCGTGGATGAGGGCTGGGGTGCCCTCCATGGTCTGCACCAGATTGGGCTTGAGGGCATCCTTGAGCAGAACGGTCATAGCCCCGTCGGCTTTCAGGTCTCTAGCATAGACCGGCTCTCTATCATAGGTAAAGCCGACCAGGATGTTTCTCAGTCGGCGCTTGAGGTCACCCAAATCCTCCGCCAGGCAGAGGATAGCCATCACCTCGGAGGCGGCGGTGATGTCAAAGAAAGATTCGTGGGGGACGCCGTCGGTGGGATTGCCCGAGCCGACGACGATATCCCGCAGTTCCCGGTCGTTTATGTCCACCACCCTACCCCACCTGACCCGCCGGGGGTCAATCCGGGGGTCAAGTCGGCGGTAGATGTGGTTGTCCACCATAGCTGTGAGCAGGTTATGGGCGCTCCCCACAGCGTGGATGTCGCCGGTGAAGTGGAGATTGATCTCCTCCATGGGCACCACCTGGCTGTATCCTCCGCCGGCGGCTCCGCCCTTCATCCCCAGGGTGGGTCCTAAGCTGGGCTGACGGAGTGCCAGGCAGGTGCGCTCTCCCAGACGAGCCAGACCCATAGCCAGGGCGATGGAGGTGGTGGTCTTCCCCTCTCCAGCCGGGGTGGGGGTAATAGCCGAGACCAAAATAAGCCTGCCCTTCAGGCGGTCTCTGCGAGAATCAAGCACATCCAGATGGACCTTTGCCTTGTAGCGACCATACAGGTCAATATCCCCCTCGCTCAAACCCAGGTCACCTGCTACATCAGCGATCGGTCTCATCTCGGCGGAGCGGGCAATCTCTAAATCGGTGGGCATGATTTACCTCCTGGGGAGGGGGCTAAGTTGGTCTATTCTAGCATAAGCGATATCACAGATTATATCAAGAAGAACACCAATAGAATAATTGCTAGAGCATTTTTTTACAACGTACTATTATGCTCCTTATTTACAAAAAAGGCGAATTTTGTAAATAACGAATTTGTTATTTACAAATCTGTAAATGAGAACCGAAAATAAGTAGAAACCCCCACGCAAGTTGTTTATTGGGTGGGGGTTTTAGATGCAGAGATGTGGATTGACAAAGAGCGCTAATTGAACAACGCCTTAATCGACCCCAGACTATCAACCTCCACCCCGATACAGCTGTCCAGAGTGGGGACGACTATAGGGCTTAGGGCGGCGTAGCCGGCTTCATTTAAATGTAGTCCGTCACCGACATGGTATTCGTAAGGCAGTTGACCGTCATCGTCGGCAATCTGGTCGTAGTATTCCATACACACCAAGCCGTTGGTGGAGCAATAGTTACGGATCCATTCGTTGTATTCAATTATGTCGTCCAGTTGGGCTTGGGTACAGGACCCATAACCCGGGTCTATAGGCAAAGTTGTGGCGGGAACGGGTATGGCGTCTATGCCCTGAATGAGCCCTACCATCTCCTCGGCAATGTCGTATAACCAGGGTAAGTCGGTGTCCCCACCTTCGTCGTAGTAGGCGCCGCACTGCTTGAAAGTTACGATGTCTGGGTTATAAGCGACCACCTCATCCCAAACCTCCGGCTTATCTGGAGAGTAATGGATGACCTTTTGGAAGTCATAGCCGGGAAAGTAGGTGTTGAAATCCCAGGCTTCGGTGATGGAGGCGCCGACAAAGACCACACACATATCCTCTAAGCCATCGGCAAGGGCAACTCCCGCCGAAAAGCAGGCGATAGAAAGAGCAAAGGCTGATACAAGAAAAAACTGAGTGATTTGCATCTTCTTATCCTCCCAGTTTATATATAAACAATCTATCTAACCTAGTTTATTTTTATAGAAACTCCACCTTTTTACTACTCCTCCGTTTTCCCCCCTTCTATTACTAATATAGTATATATAAAGCAGATTAGGTTTGTAAAAACTAGTACAAAGAAACATTTTTCTGTATTAATTTTTCTCATCATAAGATATGTTATATTTTATCTTAATTTCTTCCCAAGCATCTTTGACTAATTTTTTTATATCTGTATCACAAATTTCTTCTGGCAATACAGACCTAATAGTTGCTAACTCAATTAATTTTTCATTTACAAACTCTGTTAGATCTTTTTTAATTACATCCATTTCTTTATGGTTCTTGCAGTAATTTAATATATTATCTACCCATCTTTTAAAAATATCGTAGATTTTTCCGTTACGATGTATGTGCTTTGCCTGATTTAAGTCCTCCAATTTAATACTAAATGGATATATACCAAGATAATGTTCCCTCACTATAGGGTTAACAAAGTAAAAAAACGAATTAGGTAGATTGGTTTCGCCTAATACACAACCAAACTGAATATTTCCGAATAAAATTACTAGACTCTTTACTTTCTCTTGTTCGTTAAATACGATTACTGAATGATTAACGCCGTACGTTATAAGATCGGGTAACCTATAATCTGTAAATCCGAAATAACTAGTTATTTCGGTAGTCTGTTTTTCGCCACTTAAAACATAGTTTCTTGCACTTTCAAATTTGTTTTCCAAAATGAAGTTGTTACCAAATAGATGTGCTAAAAGATTCATACCGGTTTTCGTTATACATCGAAAAGTTTCATCTCCTCCTATTGAAGAATCTATAGTAATCATTTCTTCAACATGTTTAGAGACTTCCTTATAATTTATATATACAATTTTCTCAGGGTCAATTTTCTTCATAATTTTTTTTTGCTCTTCTTTCGATCTTAAAATTCTCTTAACATGTTTCACTCCTTTCCCGTCATCCCATGTCGAAATTTTTGGGTCAGACAAAGATGGAACCCCACCGTGCGACAAATCATATTTTTCTCCTGATTCGCTATTCAACCCTTTCAATCTTGGGGCTTTCTTACCTCGTCCTGATAAAATCCCTAAAACAACTCTGAAAGAATTAAACTGTTCAGCGAAAGAAGCTTCAATTGTCTCACCAAAATTGGAATTACAATCTATGCAAATAATATTATCTGCTTCCAATAAACCACCGATAGAATTAGGAATTATGTGTTCTGAATTCTTTTTAGTTATTATTTGACCGCAATAGATACATTTTTCCATAGTGCTAGTTCTCCCTGTGAACTAATAATCTATGTCTTGAATGCAGGTAAGATTATTGGTGGATGATTGAAACGCAAAACAGTGTTATGAAATAGTTCCCTTGCGTAAGGCCAAGTGTTTAATGGCAAGTTATGTTGTCTGAATTTGTTCCAAATTTGCTTTGTAATTTTTTTCTCCGAAAGGTATTTTACTTCGTAAACTGCCTTAAAAATAATATAAGGTTTATCCTGCCCCTCCATCACTGTTTCTATTATGTAGGTGTGAATGGCAATAAAACCTTTTTCGTTAACTTCATATCTTGAAGTATCCTTGACACGAATCTCTCCCCCTTTCGCTGGGACTAGAGCTTCATCTATAAATTTAGAATTGACCGATACTAGCCTAAGCGAACCTATTTCGATTCCACTAATAAATTCTCTGTATTCTTTTAGATCTTTTTTTCCATTTTCACTCATAATGAGAACCTCATATTCTCTAAGCAGCTTCTGGCAATTCTTCAGTGTCTTCTTCGATTTCTGCAACTTCTTCTCTTGCCTTGAAAATAAACTTTTTGAGCATGTCTTGGAATATAAAATAGCTCTCTCTCAAATTGAGTGCTATCTCATTCTTCAGGGAATTGATCATTTTTGAGATGTTGTTAACTTCGTATCCTGCCGAAATCAACATAACAAGATATTGATTTAGGCTGGTGCCTTCATCTTCAGCGGCTTTCACAACTTTAGCGTGAAGGGACTTAGGCAAACGCAGGACGAACCTTCCGCTGTATTCCTCAACCGCTTTGGGTTCGGGTATGTCAAGTCCCTCCTCCAAAGCGGTCTCCAGCCAAAGCTTCTTGGATTCTATCACATTGGCATATGCTTCATCGGGCGTATCTCCCACCGCGGAACAATGGTCAAGTAGCTCAATTTTGGCGTAGTAACCGTATTCCGGGTCGTAGGAGATGGTCACCGGATAATCAATTGAAATGTAGTAGTTAAGGTCCTTTTTCATTTTCTGCCTCCGGACTAATTACATAATTTCTCATACTTCTCTCTCAACTCTAAGACATCTATTAAATCTTTGGTAGCGTGGGGGTGCAACTCTTTACCATGAACTTGAAAGACGATTATCTTATCTTGGTATCGGTACTTATGATGAGAACCTTCTATTCCTTTCAATGTCGCGCCCTCATTATTTAATATCTTTTTGGCGTCCAAGTGTTTTATTGGCTTACTTGGATTTTTTAGAACCTTGCAAATAACCTTTAGAATTGATGGCATTTATAGATGATACTACATATAGTGTCAGATGTCAAGTCTTATTTTTAGATTTTTTTAATTTTTTTCACTTTAAAAAATCTCTTAAAAACAAAAAAAATCTCAATTATGGATTTAGCCTATCATTTTACTCTATCCTACAACCTTTCATCACCCCCCCCCTCCTTCTCCTTCTTAATCTCCTGATACTTTTCATACTTCTCCAAGTCCTCCTGCAGGGCTTTCATCGCATCCTCCACAGATGTTCCCTCAATCTCCTCCGGGCGCTTCTCCCCTTCCAATACCGCCAGTTTATCCCTTGCCCTCTTCTCCCGCTCCTCATTCGGCAAAATCTTGTCCAGCATATCAAGATATTTTTTTAAATACCCCTTGGCTTTATTTGGAGGGATATCGCCGCCCATCCCCACCATGAAGTAGCAGTAGGCTATGTGCTCGGTTGCCACCTCGGTCTCATCCCACTCGGCCTCCTCAATCTTACCCTCGGTGCCGTATTTCTCCACGGCGGAAAAATAATCCTCCCAGGCTGAAGCCGCCTCCTCATAATTTAGCTCCTCCAAACATATCGCCAAATTGAAATAGGCATCTATAAGCGTAGGGTCATAGTGAATCGCCAGCCTATACTCGGCTATCGCCTCCTCGTAACTCTTCAGATCGTATAGTTTGTTCGCCAGATAGTAGTCCTCCAAAGCCCTCTCTTCGGGGTTCTTGCTCTTCATGACCACGATGACGATGATTATCACCAGGGTGATAAATGTTGACCAGAATAGGAACCAGCGTTGAGACCGTTTCATTCTCCCTACCTCCCAGAGTGCTTTTTCACATTTTACATTACAACCTCCAAAATGGCAATTCCTTTTTGGTCGGCATACTGCTGTTTATTTGTATGTTGAAATTATGTTATAAATATGTTATAATAAATGTCTTATGTCCGATTCCCACACCACCGACGAGATTCTTGAGTTGGCTTCCAGCAATATCATCCTCAGAAACTCTCCCTTCTCCCTTGAGCGTTACCCCTTTCTGGAACAGATCTACCAGGACATATCCCCCATACAGGTATTCCGCAAAGCCGCCCAGGTAGGCATCACCACCTATCACATCATCAAATCCCTGTGGCTGGCAGACACCCAAACCGTCAAGATAATCTACTTCTTCCCCACCGACTCCGATGTGCGAGACTTTTCTAAAGATAGGGTGGCGCCGATAATCTCCGCCTCGCCCCTGCTCAGGGAGCGGGTTAGAGGCACGGATAATGTGGGCTTGAAGAAGCTGGGGGACTCCTCGCTCTATTTTCGGGGGCTTCTGGGGAAGGTGCGGGTCCGCTCCGTGGACGCCGACTACATCATCTTTGACGAGCTGGATATGGCTGACCGGTCTCAGAAGGAGTATGCCCGCGACCGTATACTCCACTCCTCGCTCGCCTGGGAGAGCGAGCTCTCCATCCCCAGCTTGCCCGGGGTGGGTATAGACGCCTCCTTCAAAGTAAGCGATCAGCATTTCTGGCTGGTAAAATGTCCCTCGTGTTCCACCGAAGAGCCCCTGGAGGAGCACTTCCCGGACTGCATCGGGGAGGTATCTGGAGAGGTATCAATCGTCTGCCCCAGATGCCACACGCCTCTGGATGTGAGACGCGGAAGATGGGTCGCCAAACACACACAGCAGGGCGAGGTGCGGGGCTATCAGCTCTCCCAGCTTATCGCCGGAATCATCTCACCCGGACGGCTACTTTCGGAATTCAAGGGCGCAAAGAACGAGACCGTAAAAAGACGTTTCTACAACTCCATGCTCGGCTTGCCCTATGCCGGGGGGATGGTTCCGCTTGACGGGATACACTTGCAGGCATGTCTAGGCTCGGAGCAGATGAGGTTGGAGGTTGGACCCAGTTACATGGGCGTTGATGTCGGTGATACTCTCCACATATCGTTGGGCAAGATGACCACCGAGGGGAGAGTGCGCATCTTCTGGCTGGAGGCTACCGAGAGCTGGGAACGATTGGACGAACTGATAGAGGCATGCGGGGTGCTGTGCACTGTGATAGACGCCATGCCCTACAAACACTCCGCCAAGCAGTTCGCCCTTTCCCACCCCGGGCGGGTCTATATCGCCTACTATCAAGGTGAGCATCTCGCCAAGGGCAGAGAGGGAAAGGGCGAGAAAGCGGTGCCCAAGGTGAACATAGACCGCACCGAGAGCCTGGATGAGCTGGTCGTACGCCTGAGCAGGGGGGAGATATCACTTCCCCAGGGGGGAGCAGCGGTTGAGGAGGCGTTAAGTCATCTGGGCAGACTGCGCAAGGAGCGCAGGGAGGGGGCTGGGGGGCGAACCGTTCTGGGTTATGCCCACGGTCTGGAGGACCACTACGCAATGGCTCTGAACTACATGCTCTTGGCGACGGTAATAGCCCCCATAAGGGCGGAGAGAGAGGGTATATCGCTCAAGGGTCTTAGGACCTTCAAGTGAAGGCAGGAGAAAAATATGCAAATTATCAGCAAAAAAGGTCCCACCTTGAATATTCCCTCAAGGAGTGAAAAGGATATTTTTCCCACTTGACTTTTTATGCCATATCGTAATATACTTATATAGGTAGAGGAGGGGAGAGATGTCAGAAGAAAAAAAATCTGAAATCCAATTGCGTTGTTTATCATTCAGTAAATCTGCAAAAGTAATAAGCGTTTGTCTGGACCTTGACTTATTTGCCGAAGCCAATTCGTTTGAAGAAAGTAGAGATAAACTGTTTGATGCTGTGATTCTTTATGTTCAGCACGCTATCGGAAACAACGAAATCAGCAAGTTGATCCCTCGTCGTGCTCCTTTGAAATATTTCGCCCTTTATTATGGGAATTTATTGCTTTCGGTAATTGGCAAGAAACTCAAGGATTTAATTGAGAATTATTACAATTTTCGTCGCTACCCATTCCCTGTACATTTAAATCCAGCGGAAGGAACTCCATTATTTGGGTAGGAGATACCCAGTAAAACGCCGCATAATTATTAAGCTTTTACGCAAAGAGGGCTTTGAACTAGATAGAACCTCAGCAGACCATAATCAATACGAACATCCAAATTATCAGGGTAAGAAACGATTAGTTACTGTTCCACATGAAGATGAGTTTTCAATTAAAGGGGAGATATTACCATCAATAATACGCCAAATGGGATTATCAAAGAAAGAGTTTTATAGAAAAATTAAAGCTTTATAATTTTCACTAAGGCAACACCTAAAATCTAGAGTGTAAATTTATTATATCATTATAATAAACCAGTTAATTGCGAACTACCAATCCTCAACGATAGTAGCCAACCCACCCCTCAGAGGTAGTTGACATGCGTCAGGTCGCCATCACCTCCATCCTTATCCTCTTTCCAGCATTGGGCTTAGCCTTCACCGTTCCTGAGGACACCATCCCCTCGGTGCGAGACGATGAGGGGGTCTGCGCCAGCATCATAGATGACGAGATATTCCTGCAGGTCTCGGTGGACAAGGAGAGCTACCTACCGGGAGAGGAGGTGCAGATAGATTTTCTGATAACCAACCTCTCCGACTCCATGATAAAGCTGTTCTTCCCCACCTCCCAGAAATACCACATCTCCATCTACTACGACGGCGAGGAGCTGTGGAACTCCCGTGATGGCACCTTCACCCTGCCGTTGTTCTCGCTCTACAATATGGCTTCCGGCGAATCGCTGGCTTACCACGAAATCTGGCCTCAGTTGAAGAAGAACGATAAGCCGGCGAAACCGGGCACCTACCAGGTGCTGGCGGTCTTCTCCTCCACACCGGTGCTCTCCCCCCCTCCGGTCAGTTTCAGGATTGTTGAGCGTTAGCAGACCAGGTGGGCTTCAACCGAAACCCTCTTATCCTCGCTTACAATAAACTGAACGATGTAAAAAAGCCCCAGATTGGGGGCTTTTTTCCCAAACAGCCCTCCGCCTCTCCCCATCCCGCTTCCATCCAATTCAGCCTTTACACCCTCCCTCTCTTTTGATACCATCAATTAAATCTTTGCCTAAACTGCGGTATTAAATGATTTAGAAAGCGATTGCTCCCCCAAGACCCCTGAAAATTGTAGCCTTTCTGGGCAAGGACCCCATCTACTCCAAAACGGTTCAGCAGGTCATCTCCCAAGAGCAGGACCTGGCGGGCAACCACCGCGCCGCCCGTCAGGTGGTGCGGGTGCTCCATTCCTCATCTA
>Ga0114919_10004425_pt1 | contig 11279 bp, 8 predicted proteins | sample BlataG_FD_88682 | JGI IMG/M metagenome (GOLD analysis project Ga0114919, IMG submission 88682) | Deep subsurface microbial communities from Black Sea to uncover new lineages of life (NeLLi) - Black_00105 metaG | ecosystem: Environmental > Aquatic > Marine > Oceanic > Sediment | place: Atlantic...
TATGCGGCCATCCTGGATTTCGGCTTTGGGAACCTGGTGTTGAACCTTTTGGAAACCAATCCCGACTGGATTGCTATAAAAATAGGCGAACTGCGAAACTGGTATTTCAGCATTATCACCGTAGTGCTCGTGGCGGTATTTCTGGGACTGGACGGCCTGTGGCGCAACGCCAGGGCACAGCTAAAGCTCGCTCAGAAAAAAGATGATTTCATCTCGGCAGTCTCCCACGAACTACGGACCCCGCTGACCTCAATTCGAATGTATTCCGAGATGCTCGAGAAGGACTGGGTCAAATCGGAGGACAAGGTCGCCGAATATTACAAAAATATGCGGCAGGAAAGCGAACGGCTCAGCCGACTGATAGAGAACGTGCTGGACTTCTCCCGAATCCAGAGAGGGCGAAAGAAATACACCTTCACCCTCGGCGATATAAATAAGTATATCGCCGATGTGGTCGAAATGATGAGGCCTTACGCAACGCAAAGCGGCTTTTCGATAAAAACCAAATTCGAGCACTACGGTCAGGTGGCCTTTGACGGCGACGCGGTTACACAAATAGTGGTCAACCTGCTCGACAATGCAATCAAGTACGCCCGCAACGCCGAGGACAAGACCATTACGGTCCGGACCAAAAACGACGACCGGTTCGTCCTTATCGAGGTTGAGGACCACGGCCCCGGCGTGCCGCTGCGACAGCGAAAGAAAATATTCGAAGAGTTCTATCGAGTCGGCGCCGAAGCCACACGCGAAACCACCGGCACCGGACTGGGACTCGCATTAGTCAAAAAATTCGCCCAGGCACACAATGGCTTCGTCGAAATCCTCAATGCCAGACCCACCGGAGCCATCTTCAGAGTCGCCCTGGCCGCCCAAACGTAGCAGACCATAAGTTCGCCCCGGAAGTCCTGCCCCGCACCATCTCCATCGTTCTTGCAACCCGCAACCCGTACCCCAAAATACACACAATGGCCCGTGCGGCACCCTCAAACTTGTTTGGTTAGTGCCAAAACCGCAACACCATATACGATATACCCAATACGATAAAATCATTTCCCGCGTCTGGCGGCTATCGGTTACAATGTCCTGGCCCAATAAGCGACTTGACCTATAAAGAGAAACGTTATGTCTATTCGTAAAGCGATATTGAAAGCGGCTATGCTTGTGTTGTTGTACGGCGCAGTCGCCCAGGGCTACCAACGCAATCCGTTTATTATCAAACTTGACATTCCCGCACCCACAGATTCGGCTGGCGGAATAATTGCGGCGGACGTCAGCAACGACGGAAAGATGGACTACCTTGTCACTGTCCCCGGCCATCTGGCCGCCTATGCCAACGACGGCACGAAATTGTGGGTGCTCAAGAAAGATATTGTGGTGGGTAGTTCCAGTGAAAGCCACGGCCTGCCGGGCCACTGCGGCCCAGGAGTGGCAGCCGGCGACGTGGACCGCGACGGCAAATCCGAAGTGGTATTCCTCACCAAAGACTCCGTCCTGCACGTCGTGGACGGAAAAACCGGACGCGAGGAGAAAAACGCCAGGCCGCCTGTCCCAAAGGACGCCCAGCGATGGGAAGTCGCTATGATTGCCGACTTTCGCGGTACGGGCGCCGACCTCGACATTCTCCTGCAGACCACGAACAAAGACGGCTATCGAATGGGAAAGTTCCTGGCGGCCTATGAAATGGATAAGCTCATAAACGGCGGCAAGCCATTGTGGCAAACCGAAAAATTCGTAAGCTGTGCTCATAACTCCGCCCGGCTGGCCGATATCAACAACGACGGACGCGACGAGGTGCTCGGCGCAACGATTTTTTCCGCCGACGGCAAGCTGCTGGCCCGTGCTGTCCCCGACCGCTATCACATGGACAGCGTCTTTGTGGCCGACGTCCGGCCGGACAAACCCGGCCTGGAAGTTGTCATGTTGGAAGAAGGCGCGAACCAGGTGCAACTCATCGGCTCGGCAGGGGCCATCTGGCGAACACATTTCAAAAAGCAGGAACCACAAAATGCCGCCGTCGGAAGATTCAAACAGGGAAGCAACGAAATCTTTATATGGTGCCGGTCACGCTACAACGAGCACCAAAAGCCGTTCGTCTTCAACTCGTCCGGCAAACTGGTTTTCGATTACAAGATGGACAACGTCGCGCCGCCCGGCTGGACCGCCAGTGGCGTGGAGATAATTCACACTATCGACTGGACCGGCGACAAACAGCAGTTGGCCTGCGCCAAGGAACGCCACAAAAGCGGCGACGTATGCATCTTTGAGCCACTAACCGGCAAATTCGTGGAGCACTTCAAGGAAAAGGCCGACCGGCTGTACGTTGCAGACGTCACCGGCGACTGGCGCGAAGAGATAATCGTCTTGAACGCCGACGAGCTCCATATCTACTCAAACGGCAACCGTAATCCAAGGCCTAATCATAAACGCTTATGGGCCGACCGAAATTACCGCCGACTAAAACAGTGCTACAACTACTACTCACCGTAAGAGAGAAAATAAATGGCAGAGAAAAAAGTGTTGATGTTACGCCGTGGGAAATAGTCAGTGAATAACCGATAACAACTTTTTACGGAAGAATGAAATGGAATACGCGGTCGGTAAACCGGGACGAGTAATCGCAGCCCGCTTATTCGAGGGCGAAGACCTCTACGAATCCATCGAGCAAATCGCAAACAAGGAAAACCTCAAATCCGCAGCCGTGCTGATTACCGGAGGATTCAGAAAAGCCAGCGTTGTCGTCGGGCCAAAGCAGGAAACGCCCAAAATCGTCGGCAACTTCACCGATTTTGCCGGCCCGGGCGAGGTGCTCGGCGTAGGAACAATATACCGCGACGACGAAGGCCCAAAGCTCCACATACACACCGCAATCGGCAAAGCCGGCGAAACGCTCGTCGGCTGCCCGCGAGGCGGCGCAAAGACATTTCTGCTCCTTGAAGTCACAATAATCGAATTAGACCAAATCGAAGGCGGCCGCAAACTCGATGAAACTACAGGCCTGAAACTGCTGCGATTTGAATAAGGCCCGCTCTCCAATCCGCACCTTTGCACCTTCGCGGCTATTTGGTCTTTGGTCTGGTGTCTTGAGTCTGTGTTCCGGCTTGCAGCAGGGGCACCGGCTTACTCTTCCTCCTCATGAGTCCCCTTGGCGGGGCCAAAACATACAAAAGAAATAAGGATTAAAGCCGCACCACAAACAAAAAGCATTATTCGCCGCCGGGGCTCGCTGCAGCGCACAAGCCACCTGGGCATCACCGGCTCGTTCGGGTCCTTCTTCACCTCCGCCGCCAATACCTTCCTGGCGGCAGCCAGTTGCTCGGCTGTGGCCTTCGGGTAAACTGTCTGCACATCTTCACGCTCAGAACCAAGCGTAACCGGCGCAATCCGCTTGATAAGATTGGGGTCCTCTTCCAACCTGCGCAGCAGCGCATCGTAGTCGGCGTTCAGAGAATCAAGTCGCTCCGAAAGCTCCTGTGCTTCCTTCAAGAAATGCTTGTTTCGATAGTGCCCGGCCAAATAATCGCATAGGGTTGAGCCGCCCAGCGCCGCAGCTCCAACGCTGAAAAAAACGACAAACAAAAACGCCCGGATGACGTTTTGTCTCTGCATAGCCAAAAGAAAAAGAAAGTCCCAAAAATCGCAGCAGGCACAATTATCGCATCTCGTTGAGAATCTCGCGCTTGTGGCACGGGCTTCTCCGCCTGCGGCGGATGAAAAACATGGCCAAGATGGCCGTGCTACCTACTTGAACATAAAACCGCCATATCGCGCGGCAGGGCCAAGGTCCTCGCTTATCCTGAGCAGCTGATTGTACTTACAGATTCTATCCGTCCGGCACAATGAGCCCGTCTTTATCTGGCCAACACCACTGGCAACAGCCAAATCAGCGATAGTGCTGTCTTCGGTTTCGCCGCTCCTGTGGCTTATGACCGCCGTCCAGCCCGCTCTGCGAGCCATATTAATCGCCTCAAACGTCTCCGTAAGCGTCCCTATCTGGTTGAGCTTTATCAATATCGAGTTGGCGCAGTCGAGCTTTATCCCTTTTGCCAGACGCTTGGTGTTGGTCACGAACAAATCATCCCCGACCAGTTGAATCCTGCCGCCGAGCTTTTTGTTCAGCTTCGTCCAGCCGGCCCAGTCATCTTCCGCAAGGCCGTCCTCGATTGAAACAATCGGATACTTGTCCACCCATTTGGCCCAGTGCTTAACCATCGCATCGGATGAGACCTTTTTCTTGGGGGCGGATTTGAAGAATTTGTAGCTCTTTGTCTTATTGTCGAACATCTCCGTCGAGGCAGGGTCAAGCGCAATCGAGATATCTTTTCCCGCCTTGTAGCCGGCCTTTTTGATGGCCGCCATTACAACCTCCAGCGCCTCTTCGTTGCTCTTAAGCGAAGGCGCAAAGCCGCCCTCGTCACCAACCGATGTGGAGTAGCCCTTTTTCGACAGCACGCCTTTAAGCGTATGGAAAACCTCCGCTCCCATTCGCAATGCCTCAGGGAAGCTCTTTGCTCCGATGGGCATAATCATAAATTCCTGGAAGTCAACATTGTTGTCCGCGTGTTTTCCGCCGTTGAGAATATTCATCATCGGCACCGGCAGTATATTGGCGTTGCAGCCGCCCAAATAACGATACAAAGGCAGCTCCGCCGAATCCGCCGCCGCCTTCGCAGCCGCTAACGAAACACCCAATATCGCATTGGCGCCGAGCTTGCCTTTGTTGGCCGTGCCGTCCACTTCAATCATCAACGCATCAAGCTCCTCCTGCCCAAGAGCGTCCATACCCAGAACCTCGGGAGCAATAACCTCATTTACATTCTTAACCGCCCCGGCAACTCCCTTACCCAAATATCGCTTTGCCCTTGTATCACGAAGCTCCACCGCCTCGTACGCGCCCGTGCTCGCCCCGGAAGGCACCGCCGCCCGCCCGAACGAACCATCTTCAAGCAGCACATCAACCTCAACTGTAGGATTACCGCGGGAATCGAGTATTTCCCTCGCCGTCACATCAACTATCGCCGTGAACATCTCATATCCTTTCTAATGCCGTTGGAAAACCACCACTACTTGTCTGAACTTTATGACTATCCGAGAGATTACTGACTTTTGCCGACTACGTCAACCCTGTTATCCCTGTTATCCCTGTTATCCCTGTTATCCCTGTTATCCCTGTTAGAAAGACTTTTCCGCCACGCTGCCAACGCTTCAGCTCAAAAAGCTGCCGTCTTATCCCTGAGCGGCTTAGTTGTAATAGGAAGTCTCTAACAGGGCCAAGACACAATTAGTATGGGATTGTTACGATACTGTCTCCTGAAGAAAAATTTTTCTTGTCGCATTTCCACCAACTCAACCATGCAATTAAACCAGGCCAAAGAACCAACCGAGGCCGAAAAATAGCACCTCCAAAACCGCAAAAATATACTCGTCTCAACCGGGAAGCGATAGAATTATCGGAAGATGTCAAAAACTATGTTGGTGTCACGTTATCAAAGCCGGGAAAACTTGCGAAAAAAACTGTTGTAGCCCATCACATCAAAAATTTAGGCACAGCGGTCTTTTTTGTGTTAAAACCAGCGGTTTTGCGGGATTTTACATAAAATTTACAAAATTTTTCGTAACTTTACAGGTTCTCAGACGTCTCTACTTATAGGAAAACAAGGTACGAGCTGGCCGCACAGGCAACTTTTGACAAGGGCCACATTTGAGCAGCGGTTAGCTCCGATAATTATGCACCATCACCCTCCTCCGAAAGCCGGATGCCCACAGGGTCCGGCTTTTCTTTTTGATTAAAAGCCGACAAAACGTTATCATACTCCTCTTATGAGGATTCCGCTGACCAAATATGGTTGGCCGCAGGTAGTTGTTTACCCGCTGGCGGTGCTCATAGCAATGGTGATCCTCCCACAGAGAAAAGGAAGGGCACTGCGCCCCTGGTTTATTGTAACAAAAGAAATCCACTTAGCCGCCATTTTGCTCTGGTCTTTGAGCTTTTTCCGTGATCCTTACCGCCGCTGTCCTTCCGATAAAAATCTCCTCCTGGCCCCGGCTGACGGCCAGGTGACAGACATAGAGACAGTCGAGGAAAAAAACTTTCTCGGCGGAACTGCTCTGAGAATCGGAATATTCATGAGCATCTTCAGCGCCCATATCAATCGCTCACCCTGCAACGTAAAAGTCGAGAAAATCACCTACAGAAAAGGCAAACACAAAAACGCAATGAATCCACAATCCGGCCGGGTCAACGAGTCAAATGACCTGGCCCTGCTCAGAACAGACCACCCTAAAGACAAGCTCCTCGTCCGGCAAATCAGCGGAGCTATCGCCCGGCGAATCGTCTGCGATACAAACGCCGGGCAGGAATTAACCGGCGGCGAAAAATTCGGAATGATAAAATTCGGCTCCAGAACAGAACTGTATCTACCCGCCCGCGAAAATGCAAAATGCCTCGTCCGCATCGGCGACAAGGTCAAAGCGGGCTTGACAGTTCTTGTAAGATATGAGAAAATCAACGGCTGAAAAAATAAATAGTAAATAGTAAATACAAAAATGCCCAGATTGAAAACAGAAGCCGCCAAAAAGAGCCTGCTCAGACGAGTGCGGAAGCAGCGGCTAAAGTACATCACCATCCTGCCGTCACTGATAACCGTTCTCAATGGAGCATGCGGATTCACCGCCATCATTTTCGCCAGCAAAGACCCTCAAGGCAGCATCGGGCAATTCTCTTATTTTGCAATAGCCGGATATATGATTCTACTGGCAATGGTTGCCGATATGCTCGACGGACGCCTGGCAAGAATGAGCCAGAACACCTCAAGCTTCGGAGGGCAGCTCGACAGTCTCTGCGACATTATCAGCTTCGGAGCGGCCCCCGCTTTTTTGATGCTAAAATTCCTCGAATATAAACTCGAATTGGCCGGCTTCGCTAACCACAACTTCCTACACCGATTCATCTGGCTCGCAGCAGTGGCTTATATGAGCTGCGCAGCCATCCGTTTAGCCAGGTTCAACGTTGAAAACGAAGAGGACGAGTCCGCACACATGAGCTTCATAGGCCTGCCGACGCCCGCAGCCGCGGGCGTAATTGTCAGTCTAATAATCTTTCATCAGGAAACTCTGCCGGAACTATCAGACAAAAACACCTGGGTGTATTTTATTTGCGAAAACGCTATTACCTCTGCCCTGCCGTTCCTCGCCTTCGCAGTTGCAATCCTGATGGTCAGTAGAATTCGATATCCGCATATTCTCAATCAGTACATAAAGGGCAAAAAGCCCTTCGCACATCTTATCAGGGTGCTTCTGCTGCTGGCTTTTGCTATCTGGAACCTCCCGGCGGCCCTGGTTTTTGTCTTCTGTGTCTTTGCCGCGGGAATCCTCGTAAAAAGACTCTATTACAGGGTGATAAAAAAGAATCCCATCCTGCAGACAGTCACAAAATGGGAGTCGGAAAAATAGACAACACGCACTACACCGCGCTTGGGACTTGCTGCATATCCCGCTGCCTGGTGCCGGATTGATTCATCTTATAGTACCGCTCAACAACCCCGACAAGTCGTGTCAAAACCTGGCGGCCCTCAAGGCTCGCTTCCAGACCGACTAATTGTAAGCCAAGGTAAATGCTCCCGCCGCCTGCCCGCGGCAGGGCATTCCTTATCTGAGCGCTAACCATCAGCGGTTTCTCATAAGGCATAGGCGTGAATCGCATCCCGATAAACTGCCCCTTCTTGAATTCCGCCTGCCCACCGGGCGCGTCACTATCAATCACAACCTGTGCTCCGCCGGCGGAAATGTCAACCAGTCTGCCCTGGCAATAACGGCTCGTATCTTCCCCCGCCTCTCGCATCTGGTCTTCCGGCTCACGCTTGCTGCTGCGGTGCCACAGCAGAACTTTCACTTTCAGCAACTCCGGCACCTCAACACGGAAATAGCTCCTTCTCTGGATTACCTCAATCCTCCCCGGCACCGCAAGCACTATTGCTCCGCCGTTTGTCGCATCCGGCGACGGCTCAAGACCCACCACTCTCGTGTCAAAAACGAACTTGCCATACTCATACTTAAATGATATGCCGACCGGCTGGCCAACCTGTATATTTATCGGCTGCTGCCTTTTCTCCAGGCGAGTGCTCTCAACATCCACCCGCTCGGCTGCAAGATGCGTCAGCAGCACCTTCGCAACGTGCCATTTACCCTTGGACAAATAGGACATAATAGCAGGAATTTTTTTATCGATAGCAACTTGCAGAATCTCCTTCGGCTCTACCACGTTCTGCATCACCACTTTATTCATACCAACTTTCCCCATGATATGCCTTGCGGCCCCCTTCTTGCCGGATTCCCAAACGCAAAAAACAGTACCTTTGATGCCGCGGTCCCTGCAATTCAGCCCCAAATTCCCAAAATAAGGCCCCATACCTCCCGCTCCGCTCGCCCGCTCCGACGGCAATGCCAAACCTGCACCTGCTTTGAGCGTGGAAAAGGCCTTTTTTAGCATCCTAAGGACCATTTGGGCATCCAATTCCTTATTACCGGCCTCTTAAACGACACTCGTCGTGATTAAGAGCCCAGGTAACCCTATAAATATATATAAACAATTTCGGCAATTCACAAAATCTGTTTAACATTAAATTCGCAGAGCCCCGCATTTTACCAAAAAACCTCAAAATTAAGGCCTATAATCACAGCTTCCCCGGCAAATGCGGCGAACTCAAACGACCTCTTGCAAAAAACACGCCCACCAATTAGTATTACCGTATATATGAACGCAACTTACCAAACAAAAGGAAACGCCAAGGCAAAAGTCGCCTTCTTGGGCCTTTTTGTCGTCACCCTGCTCATCGGACGTCTTATTATTTCCTTGAGGTCTGTTGTTATCCTCTCGGAACCGATAAAATTGACCCACGCAGGTTTATCCGTAGCAATGCCGGAAGGAAACGGCTGGAAAAGCGAAAAGCAATGGAAATACCACAACAACTCCTTCTCGACAAACAGCAAATTCCTCCCGGAACCCGACAAGCTCGCCGCCTACGCTCACTGCAGATACCTTCTGGCCGCCAAGACCACCACCCCTCAAGTACGCTTTGAACAGGAAGCGCTTAGCGGTGCCGGCACAATTGCAGAAACAGGCCGAATACAAACGGACACCGTCACTTTCGACTGGGTCCATATACAACAACCGGGCCCCTGGGAGAATGTCTTCCTGGGCACGGCCAAGCTGCCTCTCAACCGCCAGCTCGATATCAGGGTGCACGGGGCTGCCAGTGACGCAGGCCTGGCAGAGACCCCCTTCAAACGCATCATAAACAGTTTTCGTCTCGAAGACGCCCCACTGCTTGAAGCCGGCAGCCAAATCGTCGCCAAAGTCAAAGCAAAAGGCCTCAGCAGCTTCCTCGAAAACCAGCATCGACAAATGCTCTTCCTCATCAAGGACGCCAGAAAACGCACCCTCGGATTTACAATGGATGAGTTCATCGACGCCGGACCAGACGTCGAATCGAATATACACGTCGCGGGACTTTTGTATACAAGAAGCTTCCTCGTCCAGGAGCAGGTGACATCCTTCAAAAGCAACAACAGCTTCGATGAATTCACCTGGAACCGCCGGACTACGGCCGCTTCAATAGACACGCAGCTCTCCCTGGACAAGACCGGCGTAATGACAATCAGAAAACCCGGCACAACACCCAAAGAAAATCGCTGCCGTCCGGGCCCCGCAGCAATACCCAATATATTGCTCGAACAGCTTCTCGCCCAAATACTCGACAGCAACACAAAAAACGTCATCGTGGATATAATTGAAGCTGACGGGACAATCACTCCCACCTACATCTACAGAACCGAACTCGAAGACAACGCCGTAAACAAAGAAATGTCATACCTGTTAAAGCTCATGCCAATCGACGGCCGGGGCTATTTTAGATGGGTGTATCTAAATGACCAAAAGCAAATCTCAAAAGTCGTGCTGCAAGAGGAAGATATATCCATACTCGAACGCACCACCGTAGAAAACGTGGTTCGGCTGTTTCCCAAATGGGCTGAGCTTATTTTGCAGAGCAATAAACCCAAAGAAATTCCTGAGGACCCCAAATAGCAAAACCACGACGACCCCTGCGCGCTCAGCAGACATTAAAAAAACCTGAAAACAATTACAATCCGAGGAGCTGAAAATGAAATCCAGACAATCGAGACCAACGCATTCAAAGCAAAGGATTTCTTTACCGGCAGTTTCTGACGCTCTGAACCGGTATCGGCTCAGGCCAATAAACCGCCTAACCTTAATATCTGCGACTATTGGCTTGTGTCTGATTGGCCTTTCCCTCTCAGCGTGTGCATCCGGCAAAAGATATGCAGCCCAGGCAGCCATCGACAAATCCAATGCGGCAAAATGGCATGACCTGAAATTGTGGTACCGCCAGCCCGCAAAGCAGTGGACCGAAGCCCTGCCGCTCGGAAACGGACGACTCGGCGTAATGGTCTTCGGCGGCACAGAAAACGAACAGTTACAGTTCAACGATGATACGCTCTGGACCGGTGGGCCGCACGAGTATCACCACGAAGGAGCTGCCGAGCACCTCCCCACAGTACGCAAGCTGCTCTTCGATGGAAAACAGCGCGAAGCCGAAAAACTCGCAATGGAAAAAATGATGAGCGTGCCGCTCAGACAGGAAAAATATCAGCCATTTGGCGACCTGCGCCTGAATTTCCCCGGACACGACCAGCCGGCCGACTACCGCCGAGAACTGGACATCGACTCCGCGATTGCAACGATTCGCTATCGCGTTGGTGATGCTACTTTTACCCGCGAGGTCTTCGCTAGTTTCCCCGACCAGGTAATTGTCATACGATTGACCTGCGACAAACCCGGCCAACTGAACTTCACCGCTACAATGGATAGCCCACATCCTGATACACAGACATTGCTAGAGGGCAAGAGTAGAAACTTATGGCTGACAGGGCAGCTTCGCGGTATCTCGGGCAGGCAATTAGAAGGCCGGGTGCCGAGCGTGCTGGAATTTGTTGCGCGGCTGTGTTGTCAGGCTCAAGGCGGCAAAGTTAAAGTTACCAATGACGGACTGGAGGTCAAAAACGCTAATTCGGCGACGTTGTTTCTGGCAGCGGCTACGAGCTTCAAAAACTTCAGGGATGTCACCGCTGACCCAAAGCTGCGCTGCGATGGGACCATATCATTGCTTCGCGGCGGAAGCTACGACTGGTTCCGCAGCCAGCATGTGGCCGACCACCGCCGATTGTTCCGCAGGGTCGAGCTCGACCTGGGCGCCACCGACGCA
>Ga0114919_10004426_pt1 | contig 11279 bp, 10 predicted proteins | sample BlataG_FD_88682 | JGI IMG/M metagenome (GOLD analysis project Ga0114919, IMG submission 88682) | Deep subsurface microbial communities from Black Sea to uncover new lineages of life (NeLLi) - Black_00105 metaG | ecosystem: Environmental > Aquatic > Marine > Oceanic > Sediment | place: Atlantic...
ACCGACCGCGGCCGCGAGGCCAAAATCAAGAAACGCCTGGAAGAGTTGAAGCGCCTGCGGCGGGAAGAAACCGGAAAGGACGCGGAAAACGATTCCGGTGCGGGGTGAGGACACCCCGCACCCGGGAAGGGTTTGCGCAAGCGGCCGCGAAGCCAAAATCAAGAAACGCTTGGAAGAGTTGAAGCGCTTGCGGCGCGAAGAACCACCCAAAAGCCGAAAAAGGAAAAAAGGCAAATAGCCAGGGGGCTACGCCCGAAGGGGGGCGGCAAGTTCTTCGCACAGACGGGCGACGGCCTTCGCGATTGCTTCGGGCGGTTCGGCGGCGTGGTCGGCGATGCAGTGGACGACGGCGCTTCCGACGATGGCGCCGTCGGCCAGTTTCGCCACGGCGGCCACGTGCTCCGGCCGCGAAATGCCGAAGCCGACGCAGACGGGCGCGGCCGAGGCCTTCCTTACTCGCTGCACGTACTCGGCCAGATGTTCCGGCAGGGCGTCGCGCTCGCCCGTAATGCCCGTGACGCTGACGCAATAGACGAAACCGGTGACGTGGGTGAGGATTCGCTTCAGGCGCTCATCGGGCGTGGTCGGCGCGACCAGGAGTGCGTGCGAGAGGTCGCGCGCGGCCAGGAGTTCGCCGAGCGGGCCCGCCTCGTCCACCGGCAGGTCCGGCACGATGAGCCCGTCTATGCCCGCCTCGGCCGCCCGATTGACGAACGCCTCGACCCCCGGGCGATAAACCAGCGAGTAGGATGTCATCAGGCAAAGCGGGAGGTTGAACCCTTCGGCCCGCAGGCCGGCCACGCGGTCCAGCACGGCGCCCGGCGTCACGCCCGCCTCCAGGGCGCGGGTGTAACTGGCCTGGATGGTGGGTCCGTCGGCGATCGGGTCGGAATAGGGGAGGCCGAGTTCCACGAGGTCGGCGGCGCCTCGGGCTTCGAGTTCCTTTAAGATGGCCGCGGTGGCGTCGAGGGTCGGGTCGCCGGCGCTCAGGAACGGCATGAAGGCCTTGCGGCCGGTTTCGCGGAGACGCTTGAAGGCGGCGTCGATGCGGTTCACTCGTCGGCCCCCTGCCCCGGCTGGGAGGCGAGCAGGCGGGCGACTTCTTCGACGTCCTTGTCGCCGCGGCCGGAGAGGTTCACGATGATGATTTGGCGTTTCTTCATTTTGGCGGCCATCTTTTTGGCTTCGGCCAGGGCGTGGGCGGGCTCGAGCGCCGGGACGATGCCCTCCGTGCGCGCCAGTTCGCCGAATTGTTCCAGGGCTTCCTGGTCGGTCGCAACGGTGTAGCGAACGCGGCCGGTGTCCTTCCAGTAGGAATGTTCCGGGCCGACGCCGGGGTAATCGAGGCCGGCGCTGACGGAATGGACGGGCAGGGTCTGACCGTCCTCATCCTGCATCACGTAGGAATAGGAGCCGTGGAGGACACCCGGCGCCGCGTCGGCGGCCAGCGGCGCAGCGTGCCGGCCCGAGGCCAGGCCGAGCCCCCCTGCCTCGACGCCGACGAGTTTCACCTTCTCGTCCTCGAGAAAAGCGGTGAAGATGCCGGCCGCGTTCGATCCCCCGCCCACGCAGGCGACGATGGCGTCGGGCAGGTGTCCTTCCTCGGTCTGGATCTGCTGGCGGGCCTCGCGTCCGATGACGGACTGAAAGTCGCGGACCATCACCGGAAACGGGTGGGGCCCGGCCACGGAGCCGAAACAGTAGTGGGTGGTCTCGACGGAGGCCATCCAGTCGCGCATGGCTTCGTTGATGGCGTCCTTGAGGGTTCGCTGGCCGGCGTCGACCGGAATAACGCGGGCGCCGAGGGCCTCCATGCGGAAGACGTTGAGGCGCTGGCGGCGCATGTCCTCGGTGCCCATGTAGATGTCGCACTGAAGGCCCATGAGGGCCGCGCCGGTGGCGGTGGCGACGCCGTGCTGTCCCGCGCCGGTTTCGGCGATGAGGCGGGTCTTGCCCATGCGGACGGTCAGGAGGGCCTGGCCGACGGTGTTGTTGATCTTGTGGGCGCCGGTGTGGTTGAGGTCCTCGCGCTTCAGGTAGACGCGGGCTCCGCCCCAGGCTTCCGAGAGGCGGCGAGCGAAGTAAAGCGGCGAGGGGCGGCCGACATACTGGCGCAGCAGGAAGTCGAGTTCCTTCTGGAACTCGGGGTCGGCGCGTGCTTCTTCGTAGGCGGCGGCTAGTTGTTCGAGCGCCGGCATCAGCGTCTCGGGGACGTATCGCCCCCCGTACGGGCCGAAACGCCCCCGGGCATCCGGCAAAGTTGCCATGGAAACTCCTTGCGCGATACAGCAATGAGTTTAGCATTCCGTCGCCGGGAATCAAGGGTTAAGGTGCTATGGGGAGCGGGGCCGCAGCGCATAAACGCACCCGGTGGCCGTCCAATCAGGCGGGCCGGTTTAATCACTTGATTTAGCACAGCCGGGCCGCTATGGTCTTCTCTCTTTCAACACGGCAAACAGGTGGCCGAGGAGAAGCATGTACGCCATTATTGAAGACAGCGGGCAGCAGTTCCGCGTGGAAGAAGGGCAGACACTCGAGATCGATTCCCGCGAGGCCGAGCCGGGCAGCAGCCTCACGTTCGACCGGGTGCTCCTCGTGGCGGACGACAAAGGGGTGCGGGTCGGCCAACCGGTGGTCAAGGGTGCGAAGGTGACGGCCGAGGTGATTGAGCCGTCGCGCGGGCCGAAACTGGAAGTCGTCCAGGTCCGCCGCCGCAAGCGCTCCCGGCGACACATCGGCCACCGGCAAAGGTTTCTGACCGTGCGCGTGACAAGCATCGAGGCGTAGTCGGCCATCTCAAGGCCGGCGGGACGTATAACGTGGAGGCAACCAAGGGGCCGGCGATGCACAGGTGGTGGTCAAGGTGGTTTCTGGCGCTGGTTTTGTGCGTTCCCGTTGCCTGGGTCGCCTCGGCATGGGCGGAGGAAGCCGAGAGCGGGACCGCTGCGGAGGAAAAGGTCGAAGCCGAGGGGAAGGCTGCAGAGGAGCCGGCGCGCAATGAGATCAATGACCGTGAGAAGGCCCTCTTCCAAAAGAACCTCGCGGAACTCGAGCAGAGGCTGCAGAAACTCCAAATGGAGGAGTTGAAACTCGCAGTCCGACTCCTGAAAGCCCAGGACGCAGCCAGGAAACTTGTCGCAGAGCCGTGGAAGGTGCCGGAGCAACTTGCCGCCGGCGACACGACCCCGGAACTGCTCGAATACAAGAGGATCATGCTGGCGTGCGCGGCCCAATTGCAGAAGATGGGAGGCGCGTACGCGCGGCTTTACCGGAGCGCCGAGTCGCTTGGGCGGCAGCGCGACGGGATGCCGGAAGAACTCAATGCCCGGGCCGACGCCGTGATGGCCAGGGTTCGGACGCGTCGCCGCATCAACCTCGACAAGAGAGCCGGCTTTTATCTTCAGGCCGCCGAGCCCAAGCAGGCCCTGAGAGTTTACCGCCTAATTTACAAGGAGGCGCCGCAAGACCTCGCAAACCTCAACCGCATGGCCGCCATACATATCACGATAGGCGATTATAAGCAGGCCCTCGCAGTGTACACAGATATCTACCGCCAATCACCCAAGGACGTCAAGAATCTCCAGAACATGGCGGCCATGTATGAAAAACTCGGCGATTACAAGCGGGCCCTGGAGAAGTACAAGGAGATCCTCGAACTGCACCCGCAGGACGTCGAGAGTCTCTTGAGCGTGGGCAGAATGTATGCGCAACGCGGCGCGTACAAACAGGCCGTTGCCGCATACGATAAGGTCACCGAACAAGTATCGCACGACCTCGGGTGGGTCAGAAGGATGGCCGGCCTATATGAGAGTGTGGGCGCTTGGCGAAAGGCCCTCACCCTATACGAGAAGGTTTACAGGGAACTACCCGCTGCTGAGCAAGAAAAGGACGCGGATCTGAAAGCGGCCATCAAGCGCCTCAGGAGAAAACTCACAGGACGATAGCAGGCGGCAACGGGACGGCCGAATAGCGGCAACGGGCCGTTCCTTGCAAACCGAGGCGGCGGTTGGGTTCAGGGGCCGAGGATTCGGCCCCTGTGTCGTTTGGCACAAGAAGCCGTGACGCCGGCACGGCGAGGGTATCGGCCGACTTCGGTCGCTCACGAGCGCAATCGCTGCGGCAGCGATTCCAGGGACGGCGGCCGGCCGGGACAGTCCCGCAACACGTCCACCACCTCTTCGAGCGATGTGATGCCCGCCTTGGCCTTGTTGACGCCGTCGGTCCAAAGCGACGGGTATCCGGCGTCGCGGGCGGCGGCACGCAGGGCGTCGGGCTCGGCGCCCGCGCGGATCAACTCGGGCAGGTCGCCGTCGGCTGGCACGAGTTCGAACAAGCCGATGCGGCCCAGGAAACCGGTGCGGCGGCACGCGGGACATCCCCGTCCTTTCGTCAGCCCCTCCAGGGAACCAAAGGTCTCGGTCAGAGGCCGGCGCAGCGGGGCGGGCGGATCGTAGGCGACGCGGCAGTGCGGGCAGACGGTGCTATCGAGGCGCTCGGCTATCACACCACGCAGAAGCTATGCCAACGCGCCGGGGGGGACGGCGCCGGCCAGCGCGGCGATCGCGCCGGCGGCATCAAGCGCGCGAACGCGGGCGAACACCAGACAATCGTCCCTGGCCGCCTCGACGGCAAGGGCGGCGACGCGCTCGTCCAAACAATCGTCCAGCGCGAGGACGTCCGGTTCCTGGAGGAGGAGGCGGGAGACGGCCGAGGCGGCGTCGGATATTCCGCACGTCGCCGGCGAGACCTGGGTGACGCCCGGGAGATGGAACCCGATACACGCCTCGAAGGTGCAGACGTTCAGGCGCACCGGGTCCAGGTCGCGCAACATGCTGTAGAGGGTGGTCGTGGTGCCGGCGGCGCGCGGCCCGGCGACAAGGACGAGTCCGCGCGGCGCGCTCATCAGTTCCCGGCAGCGGGCGAGGAGGTTGAAGTCACAGCCGAGTTGTTCGAGCGGCCGTTCGGCTTCGTCGTCACGGACGAGCCGAACGAGGGTGCGCGGCCCGAAGGCAGCATCCACCGAGGCCAGATGAAGTTGAACAGGCCGGCCCTGGATCATAAGGGGGGCGCTGCGGGACCAGCCGGCTCCCGGGTGGCCTTTAGCCGGGAACCCCATCATGTCGTTGAAAGCCGCCGCCAAGCCGGCCGCCAGGCGCGCCGGGGGGCGCATCACCACGTGAAGCACGCCGTCGATGCGGAACCGGATGCGAAGGACTTTCTGGTCGGGCTCGAGATGAATGGCGCTGGCGCGGGCGGCGACGGCCTCCTGGACGAGGAGGCCGGCAACCTTTTCGGGAGGCCAGTTTCCATAGGCGGATTCGTAGTCCTCGGCGTGTTGAAAATCGGCGGAGATGGGAGAGTCGGCGGTCCGTTCCGAGGGCGCGGCGGGGGGTCCGACCTTATCCTCGGCGCAGGTTTGTTCGAGCATTTGATAGATGTTGTCCATCGTTGCCGCGACCGTTTGGACATTGACGCCCGCCACCTGGGCGGTCTCATCCACCAAAAACGCGTTGGCCGGCTCGGCGACGGCCACCGTCAGGACGTCGCGGACGCGGAACAGCGGCAAGACGCCGTGTTTGCGGCAGAAGGTTTCCGGCACGGCGTTTCGGACCTCCGGGTCGAGCAGTCGAGGTGTCAAGCGAGCGAACGGAACGCCGCTCATTTCCGCCACAGCCGAGAGCACCTGCTCCGGGCCGGCGAAGCCCGAATCCACGAGGATCTCGCCGAGAAGTTTCTCCTGCTGGCCGTGACGCTGGACCTCGAGCGCCTCGGCAAGTTGTTCCTCCGTGACGATGCCGCGCGCCACCAGCAGGTCGCCGAGTCGTATGCGCTGTTTCGTTGTGGTCGCCATTCGGTGCGTCCTAGTGAAAGTCCCGGACCGCTTCGTGGACGGTGTCAGAGATTTCAAACCGCTTATCGAAGCGGACCATTTCGAAGATTTTTCGGCCGTTTCCCTTGAGGCCGGCTACTTTGACGATGCCGCCGACCCCCTCGACCTGTTCCTGAAACCACAGGAGGTCCTCCAGGCCCCGGCTGTCGAAATAGGTGGCTTTGGAAAGGTCGAGGACGAACCAGCGTCCGCCGGCCCGGACCTGCTCGGAGGCGGTTCTGCGAAAGGTCTCCGCCTCGTCCTTCGCGAGGGCCGGTTCGATCGTCAGGACCGTCATGCTGCCGTATGTGTCGGCAATAGTGGCCATTTGGAGCCTTTCTCTTAAACCAACTGGGTGCACAGAGTGGATCGCTCGGCGAACATCCGCATCAGCCGGTCCAAGTCGAAACTGAAGAGGGCGTCCACGACGCGAACGTCGAACTGGGTGCCGATGTTTCGCTTGATTTCCCGTTTGACCTCGTCCAGGGACATCATCGGCCGGTAGGGACGGTTGCTGGTCATTGCGTCGAACGCGTCGGCCAGACCGATGATCCGCGCGAGCAGGGGAATCCGGTCGCCCTTTCTGCCCTCCGGATAGCCCGAGCCGTCGAGGCGTTCGTGATGGTAGAGGACGGCTTCGCGGATGGGTTCGAGCTGCTTGACGGCCTCGAGGATGTGCCCGCCCACCACGGGATGCTCATTCACGATGCGGCGTTCCTCGGGTTCGAGGCGGCCTTCCTTTTGGAGGATGTGCTCGGGCGTGCCGATTTTGCCGATGTCGTGGAGGAGCCCGGCCATATACACCCACTCAACCTGCTCGTCGGGGAGGTTCATCCGGCGGGCGATTTCGCGGGACGTCATGGCCACGCGCTCGCTGTGGCCACACGTGTACGGGTCTTTGGCGTCGATGCTGGAGACGAGGGCCCGCACGAGGTCGAGCATCAACTCCCGCAACTCGCGGTAGAGCCAATGGTTCTCGATGAAGACGGCGGCGGAACCGGCGACCGAACGGGTGAGTTTGGCGTCGGGGCTGCCGAACTCGCCACCGGGCCGGTTGAACGCCGCGACCGCGCCGCTGACCCCCTCGCGCAGCGGCAGCGGCACTAGAATCAGTCGCTCCAGCGCCACGGATACCTCGGCCAGGGCCGGATCGTCCCGGCAGTGGTTGTTGATGAGGACGGGCCGCTCGGATCCGAGCGTGTCGAGGACATGGTCCATGAGGCGCGGCAGTTGGGATTCGTCGAACGGGAGGCGGCCCGCGACCACCGTCTCCGGTTCCATGTTCCCGGTTGCGGGAATGTAGGCGGCCGTCGCTTCGGCGCCGATGGTCTCGCGCAGTTCCCGGCAGGCGCATTCGAGCAACTCGGACACCGGCTGGGTGACCCGTAGCATCTCGCCGAGGCCGTGGAGAAGACTGACTTCCTCGAAACTCTGGCAAAGGGCTTCGGAGATGGCCTCGTTTCCCCGGCGTGCGGCTTCGAGGTCGAGGCGCGCCCGCACGGCGCAGCCGAGAGCGGCGAGCAGGCGGTCGGCGACGTCGGCATCGCCAGAGGCAGGCGCTTCGACCGCCGCCACCAGGACCGTCCGACCGCGCCGGCGGACCGGCCAAGCGGCCCGGAGCCGCTCACCTGCCCGCTCGAAGCGGTCCTCGTCGGATTCAGCGGCTTGGCGGACGAGGCGTGCGAGATCGTCCTGGAACTCGCCGGAACTGCTTACCGGCGCGCCGTCGGGCCGATAGAACACAACCGCCACACCTGTGGCTTCAAGGACCTCGCGGGCGATGCGTTCCAGAGCAGCGCTCTCGGCGGCCGCCCCACGATCGGATCTGGCGGACCAGTGAGTTGCCAGTGCAGTATCCATCGGGTTTCCCCTGGCGCGGCGTTACGGGTCCACCAACTGCCCGAGTTCTTCCTGAACGCAGGCCAGTAGTTCGCGCGGGCTGAAGGGTTTGGTCATGATGCGGCGAATGGGCAGGCCCTCGGTGGCGCCGGGCTCGAGTTCAAAACCCTTGGCGGTCAGGAGAATGGTCGGGATGGGGCCTAGTTCGGCGGTCAGCCGGGCGCAGAGTTCGAGCCCGCTCATGCCGGGCATCTGCAAATCGGTGATGAGGAAATCGGGGCGTTCGGCGATGGCGCGCTCGTAAGCCTCCTGGCCGTCCATCGCCACCAGGACGTCCAGCGAAGCATTTCGCAGTTTCAATGCGACGACGTTAGCGATGGGCGCCTCGTCGTCGACTACAAGCACTTTCGGGGCCATATCCATCCTCCTTTATCCATGGCTCCTAGCGGACGGCCGGTAAGTAGAGCCGGAACACCGTTCCACTACCCACTTTACTCTCGACGGCGACGCGTCCCCCGTGGACCGTCTCGACGACGTGCTTGACGAGCGCCAGGCCGAGGCCGGTTCCGCGGGCGTCTCCGCCGGAGCTCCGTGCCCGGTAGAACTTTTCGAAGACGCGGTCGAGTTCTTCTTCGGGGATGCCGGAGCCGTTGTCGGAAACGTCCACGACGACCGATCCGTCGTCGAGGTAGCTGGAAATGCGAACCAGGCCGCCTTCCGCCGTGTACTTGACGGCGTTGGAAACGACGTTGAGGACGGCCTGATAGAGCATATCGTGGTCGGCGTGGACGCGGAAAAAGACCGGGGCCAGATCCGCTTCCAGTTTCACGCCCTTCTGGGCCGCCTGCGGGACGATGACGTCTGCAACCTCTCGCAGGACTTCCGTCACCGCCAGGTCGGTCTTGTTGACGGCCACCAGACCGGACTCCATGCGGCTGAGGTTCAGGATTCGTTCGATCAGCCGATTCAAGCGGTCGGCCTCGTTGGCGATGGTCTGGAGAAACTCGCGCGAAGAGGCCGCGTCATGGGCCTCGCCATCCAGGAGCATCTCGACGTAGGCCTTGATGCTCGCCAGCGGGGCTTTCAGTTCGTGCGAGACGTTCGAGACAAACTCGTTCTTCAGTGAAGCGACTTCCTTTTCCTTGGTCACATCGTTCAGCACGGCCACGACAACGCTGATCCGGTCGCCTTTCTTGTTCTGGACGACCGTGTTGAGGGTGACGCGGAAGGTCTGCGCGCGTTCGCCTTCACGGCGGGTCCACTCGACGGTGCGGTGCGGGACGTGCAGGCCGGTTTCGCGCATCTCGGTCAACATGGCCAGGAACTGCTCGTCGTGGATGATCTCATCGGCGGGCCGGCGCGCGTCGGGATCGAAGCGAAACCCGAAGATTCGCTCGGCCGCCCCGTTCGCAAGGATCAGGTCGCCGAACGCATCCGTCACGATAACCCCGTCGCTGATGGCGTGGATGACCGCCTCCACGTGCCGCTTCTCCGCCTCGAGGACCTTCACCTGGATCTGGCGTTCCTTGGCCGTCATGTGCGACTGCTCGATCTCATCCTTAACGAAGGTGAGGTAATGGTTGACGGCGTGGCCGAGGCGGCCGAGGGCGTCGGCCTGGCTCTCGCTAATCACGAGGCCCATCGTGCCGCGCTGAACCATGCTTTCGAGGCGGTCGGCGACGGCGCCGATGCGTTCCTTGGGCAGACGGGCAATCAGGTAGCCGCCCATCACACCCAAGACGGCCAGCGACAGGCCGACGGCGAGGATCATGGTTTTCGTGGCCGCCGATTCGCCCGATTCCCGCATGGGATCCAGCAAAAGGTGCAGCGCGATCCCGACCCCCAGGAACAGGAGAACGACAGCGGCAGCACGGCGAAGTTCAATCACGTTTGAAGACCTCCGTAATGGTTCCCCATCCCGGCCGACTCACTCTCAACCCCCGCTGGGCTCGGGGCGGGAGCCGGCGGCGCCGGCGCGGGCCAGGAGCCGTTCCACCGCCTCGCGGTCGGCACAGTCTGGCGCCTCGAGGGCAAGCCGCAGGTGCGAGACGGCTTCGCCCGGCCGCCCGGCCGCCATCAGCACGTATCCCATCAGGGCGTTCGCCTCGGCGTGTTCGGGCGCCTGTGCCAGGGCCGCTTCCAGGTGCTTGCGCGAGACGTCGAGGCGATCGGCCAGGATATCGCATTTGGCCAGACCGACGCGGGCAGCCGCTGAAGTCGGATCGGCCGCAAGGAGCCGCCTGAACAGCGTCCGGGCCTCGTCCAGGCGACCGAGGGCCAAGAGGCAATCGCCCCGCATCTTCAGAATCCCCTCGGTCGCAAACGCCGGCTCCGCCGCGGCCAAGTCTGCCAGGAGTGGCTCCGCCGCCGCATAATCGCCCGAGAAAAACAGGGCGGTCGCCAAGTGCTCTTCCACCGATTCCTGTCTCGGGTCGAGCCGCAGGGCGATCCGGTAGGAACCCGCGGCCTCCTCGTATCGGTCCAAAAGGCACAGGATGTCCGCGAGAGCGGCATGGACCTGGGCCTGGCCTGGCATCCGTCCGACGGCGTCGCTGAGCCGTTCGGCGGCCTGCTCGATGCGGCCCTGGTCGGCGAGGAGTTCCGCTTCGGCCAGGACGTAGGCCGGCCGGTCCGGATTCAGCCTCACCGCCTCGGAAAACGCCTCAAGGGCCCGGTCGGCGTGGTCGAGGGTCTGTTCAATGGTTCCGAGGACATAGCAGGCCTCGGGGGAATCGGGGTCGGTGGCCCGGGCGGTTTCCGCGTAGTGGCGGGCCGTATCCAGTTCGCCGTTCTCGGCCGCGAGGCGTGCCGCCAGGATATACAGCGGCGCGTAGGATGCGCCGGTCTTGATGCCTTCCTCGATGTGCTGGCGTGCGAGGCCGAGTTCGCCGCGCTTGTAACACCCTTCCGCCAGTTTCACGGCCATCTGGACCCGTGACAGTGCCCACCGCTCTTGGGCTTCGGCGCGTTTCCGCTCGATGTGGCTGGTTCCGCATCCGGCCGCCAGAACCGCACACACAATCGCGGCAAAGAGAACTGCGCGTTTAATCCGTTTCATGGTTTTCCTCCGCAATGGCTACGGCGCCGGAAGGTTCTTGATTGTTATGTGTCGTCCCGGTCTCGGCGTCAGGCGTCTGCTTTTCCTCGATGGGAGGCGACTCCGCCTCGGAGATGCCGCGCGCCTCGGATTCCGGTTCAGGCGCCTGCTCAGGGCCTGCAGCAGGCGTTTCCGCAGGCGTCCCGCCTTTCAGACCCCTGGTCCGGTCGAGGGGCTTCAGCCGTTCCCGGATGGTGTCCCAGATGGTCCAGGGAGCCGGGCGCATCGGTTTGCCGTGCTTTTCCGAGAGGATTTTGTCCTTCAGGCGCAGGGCCTTGAGGTTGTTCGGCGCGACATTCAGCGCCAGCCGCGCGTACCACCACGCCCGGTTCAGGTCCTTTGGCGCACGGCTCTCCTGAAACGTGCGCCACGCCTGGTCGGCCTCGTGGAGGTAACCCACGGTCATCCGCTCGGTGGTGAAACTGTAGAAGCCTTCGCGCATGCCAAGGCATCGTCGCTCGGCATCGTCGCGTA
>Ga0114919_10004427_pt1 | contig 11275 bp, 7 predicted proteins | sample BlataG_FD_88682 | JGI IMG/M metagenome (GOLD analysis project Ga0114919, IMG submission 88682) | Deep subsurface microbial communities from Black Sea to uncover new lineages of life (NeLLi) - Black_00105 metaG | ecosystem: Environmental > Aquatic > Marine > Oceanic > Sediment | place: Atlantic...
ACCTTTCACCTCGGGCTTGACCAGGTAGTAGCTTTGGCCAAACCAGAGAGGTAGCCAGGGGGCATCAGCGACGATGGTCTCCTCCACCGCTTGATAGATTTCCCGCCTGCTATCAAAATCGCCTTCCACGCGCGCCATCTCCAGCAACTCGTCCAGCTCGGTATTGCTGTAGGCGGTATGGTTCTCCACACTCTCGCTATGAAACAGCAGATCCAGGAAATTCTCAGCATCGGGGTAGTCTGCAACCCAGCCAATCTCAAACACCTGAAGCCTACCCTCTCTCATGTCATCGAGAAAGGTCTCCCACTCCACCGATTGGATCGCCACCTCAACCCCCAGATTCTCCTGCCACATCGATGCTATGGCAGCATCTACGGCGGACGTCCCGGCACAACCGCCTGATATGGAGAGGATGATGGGCGGCAGGCTATCGTGGTAGCTTGACGCTGCAATAAGCTGCTGTGCCCTCGCCACATCGTAGCTCAGGCCCTCCAGTTCCTCATTATAGCCCGGCATGCCGGGGGGGAGAATGCCATCGGCCCGCGATACAATGCCCTTCAACAATATCTCGATGATCCTGTCCTTATCTACGGCGTGGCAGAAGGCCTGACGCACCTTCTCATCATCGAAGGGGGGCATGGCGGTGTTGAAGCCAATATATGAAACGGAAAGCTCAGGGGCAATCATGAGCTCCTCATTCAGTGGGTTCGTGGGATCGAGCACCCTTTCGATGTTGGCAGTGCCCACCTGAGCTATCTTGATTTCATCATTCTCGTACATCATCATCGAGTTGCCACGAAGGCGGAAGGTCACCTCTTCGAGCTTTGCCTGACCCCGGTAAAAGAGCTCGTTTCGCTCCAAGACGATAAGCTGCCCCTCCTGCCATTGCTCAAGCTTGAAGGGCCCTGTCCCATTAGGGTGCCGCCACCACTCGCCGCCGGACGCCACATTTTCTTCGTCCACCACAAAGGCGGTAGGGTGGGTCAACTTGGCCAGGAAGTAGGCCTTGGGGGCATCGATGGTGATTTCAAGGGTTTTTTCGTCCACCACACGGACCCCGCTAACCTCGTCTGCTTCACCCCGCAACTTCTGCTTAACCCCAACAATGTCGCCGAGGTAGGCCTCGGCCACTGGAGAGCGAGTCTGGGGGTCAGCGGCACGCTCTATTGAATACTTGAAATCGCTGGCGATAACCTCCCTGCCATTATGGAATCTCACCCCTTCGCGGAGTTGAAAGGTGTAGGTACTGCCATCGGGGCTAAGGTCGTAACTCTGGGCAATATCCTCGACTACATTAAGCTCATTATCGAGGGTGACCAGCCCGCTGAAGATCTCCACGATGTAGCTTGCCGAGGCAGCATCAGTGCAACAGGCAGGGTCCAGGGTAGCGGGCTCAGATCCGTAGAGGGTTAAGCCCTCGCCGCCAGGCAACCAGCGGCAACTGAAAGCCGCAAACAAAAAGCCGATCGCCGCCAGGGCAACGGCAATCCTCATTACTCGCTCTCCCCCCATGCTTCCCCCCACCCTGTTATTAAAGCGGCTCACTCTCGGTCTAAAATTCACTTCAATCGAGCCTCAATCTGAGGTGAAGCTCCTTGAGCTGCTCCTCCGGTAGCTCGGAGGGGGCATCGAACATTACATCCATGGCGCTCTTGTTCTTGGGGAAGGGGATCACATCCCTGATGCTCTCCTCACCGGCGAGGAGCATCACCACCCGATCGATCCCCGGGGCGATGCCGCCATGGGGCGGAGCACCGTATTCAAAGGCCTCAAGGAGGTGCCCGAACCGCTGTTCAATCTCCGCTTCGCCATACCCCAACAGCTTGAAAATCTTCTCCTGAAGCTCGCGGGCGTGGATCCTGATGCTGCCGCTGGAAAGCTCGCACCCATTGCATACCAGGTCATAGTGCTTGGCGTACACCCTTTCCGGGGCACTGTCGAGGAGCGTAATATCCTCATCCCTGGGCGCAGTGAACGGGTGATGCATCGGCTCCCACCGACCTCCCTCCCCCTTCTCCAGAAGGGGATAATCGAGGATGTAGCAGAATACGAGGAGGTTGGGGTCTAAAAGCTCCAGGCGTCTCGCCATCTCCCCACGCAATGCCCCCAGCGCCTCCTCAACCATTTTAGTTTCCCCAGCAATTATTAGTAGCAGGTCTCCCTCCCCGGCCCCAAAACGACTCGCCACCTCCCCACTCTGCTCCCTGGTCAGGAACTTATCCAGAACCGACCGCGTCACCTCCTCACCGATGGGCATGGTGATCAGTCCCTTTGCCCCGCAAGCCTGGACAAACTCAGCCAGCTCATCGAGCTGGCGATGGGAGTAATGGGCGCAGCCCGGGGCACATATCCCCCTCACCACCCCCCCCGCATCGAGGGCGGAGCGAAACACGGTGAACTCAGAATGGACAGCGATGTCAGAGAGATCCCTGATCTCCAGCCCGTAGCGCAGGTCAGGTTTGTCCGTCCCATAGCGCTCCATAGTATCGCGGTAGGTAAGGCGGGGAAAGGGCTGCAAAACTCGCATCATGGGGGTGACATTTTCCACCAGGGAGGTGAAAAGCTCCTCCATGAGAACGAGGATGTCTTCCTCATCGATAAAGCTCATCTCCAGGTCGAGCTGAGTGAACTCCGGCTGGCGATCGGCACGCAGATCCTCATCGCGGAAGCACCGGGCAATCTGGAAATATTTCTCAAAGCCGGCCACCATGAGCAGTTGCTTTAGCTGCTGCGGGGACTGAGGCAGGGCATAGAACTTGCCGGGGTGAACTCGGCTGGGAACCAGATAGTCCCTCGCCCCTTCAGGGGTACTCTTTATCAAGATTGGGGTCTCGATCTCGATAAAGCCCCGCTCATCCAGGAAATCGCGCATGAACTTGATCACCCGATAGCGCAGCAGGATGTTCTGCTTCATCCTGGGGCGGCGCAGGTCGAGATAGCGGTAGCGGAGGCGAAGGTTTTCGTCCACTTCGTTATCCTCATTGATATAAAAGGGGGGTGTCTTTGATGGGTTGAGGACCTCGGCCTGCTGAGCGATGACCTCGACCTCCCCGGTGGGGAGATTTGGGTTCTCCGTTCCCTGGGGGCGCTTTGCTACCTCACCAGTAACCTGCAACACATACTCATGGCGCAGCCTGGTAGCAACCTCATGTCCCTCACCCGATACCTCAGGATTGAACACCACCTGCACCAAGCCAGCGCGGTCCCTCAGGTCAATGAACACCAGCCCGCCATGATCCCGCCTCCGATGAACCCAGCCGGCAAGGGTCACCCGCTCGCCGATATGCTTTGCGGTTAGCTCGCCACAACTATGAGCCCTAAACATAAAATCCCTCTAATTGGCATATCGATTATAGCCTATGGAGCGCGGCTTTTCAATCCAAATTCAGATTGGCTCTCCTATTGTAAGGGGCGTGGACAGCCAATAGAAGAATCTGACGAGGAAACAATACGCCAAATTGGCAAAGAAGGATTATCGTGGCGCTATGTTAAGGGTGAGCGGGTGCTTGTAATTGCAATAACGAGAGGGCTAAGCCATCGAGCAAGCTTACCCCCGAGCGGTTTCTACCTTGTAGAGGATTCGCGCGCCGGAACCACGGCGGGTGATTCGCTTAATGGTGACATCGGAAAGGTTTGAAGATGTGGTCAGATACTTTTGGGCCGCCCTGCCTATGGGCTGGGCGACAATAATCGCCCCGGTCGCCGCCATTATGGCCAGCGACAGCCGCTGCCCCCTATTTTTAACTCCCAGCGCAATAAGGCAGGCCACCCCGGCTAATATCCCTGCTACCATAATGTTCGTCCCACAGAGAGGCGACACACCCAGCTCGCGCTCACCACTCTGTAAGCGGGTCAACCCCTCTGTGGCTGCCTCCCGAACCGCTTTACTGGGAACGTTACCATAGATATAAAAGCCGTCAAAGGTGGACGTCCCGATTATCCTTACATTTGAGTCTAGCTTCCTGGTCAGCAGGGAAATAGTAGCGTGCTCCAGGGCATGATTCTGACGCAGGGCTGTAATCAGATCACTCTTCATGCCTCCTCCTTAACATATTATATCATGATATCATGCCGAGCGCGCCATGAATATCTAGTGTACCCGTCCAGTACATTAGTGACACAAAACCGCTGTCCTATTAATGTCTATTTCCCACCCACCCGCACTGGTATGTATTTCTGCCCCGAGGCCGACAGATCTGGGGGCTCCCCTATATAGTGTCTACCTATTTAAACCTACAGTATGGCGTGGACGTCTTCTCCTCCATCCGTCCCCGCGGTTGATTTAACGCAACAGGTAACCACCATAGGCCAGGCCAAGGCACCAGATGAAGCTGCCCACAAAGGTGTACATCACGAGTTTCCATTCATCTTGCTGCTACTACATTCGGTTACTACGGCAAATGCATCCACGAACCCCTAGTCCGTCAATGCACCCCGAATTCCTAAGCAATTCCTTTCATCGTAGCCAGAGGCAATACTGAGATGCTATAATGGTCCACAGTTGGTATGTTATGCGACCTGAATGACAGCCTGGTGGTAAGGCGAAAAAACAGTGTTGACGGTAGTGAAGGCGCGAGGACATAGGAAAAAAGATGCAGAAATTATCCCTGGAACTAGAGAATTTAATCAAGACTGCTGACCCCGATGGTATCAAGTTTGGAGAACTTCTTGATATCCTCTCACTAAGGGGATTTGGCTTCCTACTTGTATTGTTATCTTTACCATCGGCGTTGCCCATTCCGGCACCGGGGTATTCCTCTCCGTTCGCTTTTCTCATTATTCTCTTAGCCCTACAGATAATCGCGGGGAGAGGCTCTCCCGTCATACCTCAGCGGGTTCATAGGAAAAAGATAAGTGCAAAAATGGTTGCCTTAATTCGTAAGAGAGGGATTCCCTTTTTGAGGTTGATTGAGAGATTCTCCAAACCGCGCTTTGGAGGCCTGAGCGAGAGAAGGCTAACTAGGTTTATTTTAGGGATCGTAATTCTTCCTGTAGCCATTGTTATGCTGATCCCAATACCTTTCACCAATACTGTATTCAGCGGTGCCATTCTCCTTATTGGTATTGGGCTTGTGAACGATGACGAATTGTTTATCCTCGGCGGCGCTCTGGTGGGCTTGACGGCAGTGGCAGTCGTAGTTACTTTGCTGATAGTCGGCGGATTAGCTTTATATCATCTCTAGGTCAGGGACAGGCAAAGCTGCGCTCAAGCCTCGATCATCATTCTGCCCCACTAAGCGGTATGATAATCTCGCCGGGTATCGGGGCATAGGTATTCTCAAGAGACATCAGAATAACCACACCAGAGCAACCCATAGAGCTATAGGTCTATTCGATAAAGGCCAATATCTGCTCTTCCAAACTGTCCTCAGCACAATTTTGTGGGAGTGCCCCAGATAGTCAAATTAGCGTCAAGCTGACCTAGTGCTAGCCTGGATTTAGAGACCAAGCCTACTAAATTAAACCTTCATTGCAGGGCTCTCTTTCATCGCCATGGTGAGGCTTGTCCCCAGCTAAACGCTTTCACCGTCATTGCGCCCCCTCCGCTTTGGCATTTCGTGGCTCGCGATGACGTGTTCAATGAGCGAATGATAGTGTCACCAATGTACTAGACGAACCTTAATCCGTGGATCGAAAGAGAAGCTTGCCCGACTCCTACCGTACCTGTCATTGCCCGACTCCTACCTGTCATTGCCCGACTCCTACCTGTCATTGCCCAACCCATACCTGTCATTGCCCGACCCATACCTGTCATTGCCCGACTCATACCTGTCATTGCCCGACTCATACCATACCTGTCATTGCCCGACCCGATCGGGCAATCCAGAAACTGGCTCAGCATGTTACCTGGATCATCCGGTCAAGCCGGATGATGACCCCTTCAAGCCGGATGATGACCCCTTAAAAGAGTCGAACGTAAAGCTAAGCTGATTCGCTTGGATTATCACCCATCAGGCGGTCCTTTGAATCTGAACTCACGGATTAAGGACGAATAAACGGTATTGACAAACTTACATCCATGTGTTAATGTTCCAATGGTAATACTGCATAAGATAAGATAATAATGCATAATGCGCGCGGTGCTGAAGGAGACGCCGGGTGGCTAATAGTTGGCGTTAAAGTTAGCCCCGTAGCCTATGATATGCAAAGGATGTGATGGGAATGGCCCAAGAGGAGCCAACACAACCGGAGAACCCGAAAGAGCGTGACAAAGTCATCAGCTTCCGACCCAATGTGCCCACCGTCGATCTGCAACAGTTGAAGGTTCAGCCCGAGGCTTTAGCGCTAGTCCCACTAAGGGTTGCTCTAGAGTATAGTGTTTTACCGCTGACCCTGGAAGACAATACCCTGACCGTGGTTGCGGATTACCCTGATGACCTTCACATCATCGATACCCTTGCGACGCTGACTAATAAGGAGATCAAGACGGTCATCCCACTGCGGGGTTATCTCCGTGATGCCATAACCAGCCATTATGCGACGACTGACCAGGGCGCGCAAACGCTTACGGAAATATTAGACTCTGTTCAGGTGACCACGGTGTCTGAGGAGGCTACGGATCTCGAGGAGGCGGCCTCCGAGGCTCCCATCGTTAGAGCGGTGGACTGGATTCTCACCCAGGCGGTGAAGGAAAGGGCATCAGACATCCATATCGTGCCCGAAGAGACTGTCCTCAAAGTCCGTTACCGGATCGACGGTGTCCTGCATGATTCCGCTTCCTTACCTATAGCGGTTCTGTCGCCGATACTTACCAGACTCAAGATACTGGCTGATATGAATATCGCAGAACGCAGACGCGCCCAGGATGGCTCGTTCACCGATCACCTCGCTGGCAAGGAGATAGATTTCCGTGTTGCCACCATAGGCACCAACTGGGGGGAGTCAGCAGTGCTGCGCGTACTGGATAAGTCCTTCAACCTATTTGAGCTCGATCAGATAGGGATGCCACCATATCTCAGGGAAAAGTATGAAACGTCTCTCGCCTCCCCCTTTGGCATGATCATAATTAGCGGACCAACCGGCTCAGGAAAGACTACTACACTATATGCCTCGCTACTAAAACTGGATGCTAAAGAGCGCAATATCATGAGCATTGAGGACCCCATCGAATATAAGTTTGGCGGGGTTCGCCAAATTCAGGTTAATTTTGTCGCGGGGATTAACTTTGCTAGTGGGCTGCGGGCGTGTATGCGCATGGACCCGGATGTCATCCTGGTGGGCGAGATCCGTGACGCGGAGACGGCAGGGACAGCGGTAACTGCTGCCCTGACCGGACACCTGGTGCTAACCTCGCTCCACGCAAACGATGCTGTCGGAGCACTGGTTCGCCTGATGGACCTGGGAGTGGAACCCTTCCTGGTTACCTCTGCGGTGGTTGCTACCGCGTCACAGCGCCTGGTCAGGAGGGTCTGTACCAAATGTGGGGAGCTTAAGAAAGCATCCCTCGCCGACATCGCGACCTACAAGCAGGTGACAGGAGAGGAAGAAGAAGAGTTCCACTATGGCGCCGGCTGTGACTACTGCTCCTTTACCGGTTATCGCGCGCGGATCGGGTCATTCGAGTTGCTGCCGGTGACCGATGCAATAAGAAGCTTGATCTCACGACGGGCAGGTTCCTCTGAGATCAGGGCCCAAGCACAGGAAGAGGGGATGCTCCCCATGCTCCATCATGGCATGAGCCTAGCCAAGGAGGGGGTGACCACCCCGGGCGAAGTGACACGCAATGTCTTTACCATCGGCTGAGCAACTAATGAGCACTGGAATGTAAAAATTGTAGGAGGATGTCACTATAAAGAATTGGTGATTTAGTTCGGGATAAGCGAATCATTTTTGTTCCTAATTAGCCTGTGGCCTTACCCTGAGCGAGATTGATTCGCTGGCAATGCCGTCATGGGTTCGGCTCGGAAAGAGAGGGATTGGCTCAGAACGATAGAGGAGTAAGGCGCTGATGTTGTATAGCTATGTTGGTTATAAGCCCAATGGTGAAATAGTCAAGGGGACTCTGGAGGCCGATTCCGAAAAGGGGGCAGAGGAGGCGCTGTGGAAGTTTGAGCTGACCATTATTGCCCTGAACAAGAAGACGATGTCCCTTCCCTCGGTGCATGAGATGCTGCCTACCCTCTTCGCGGTGAAGCGCGCAGAGGTGGTCAATCTTACCCGAGATTTGCACACCCTCCTTGGCGCGGGCATTGGCATATACCCCTCCTTAACGATGCTCCATGAGCGGGCTACGAAGGCCAGTTTTAAGAAATTGATTCGTGATATTCTAGTATCTGTGGAGACAGGAAACACCTTCTCCGATGCTTGCGCCGAACACCCAAACATATTTTCACCCTTTTATCTTCGGATGGCAAAGGTGGGTGAGGAGATAGGAAATCTGGAGCACATGCTGGAGCAGATCACCGTCCAAATGACCAAAGAGGCTGAAATCAGGAAGAAGGTTAAGGGAGCCATGACTTATCCCGCTTTCGTGCTTGTTATTGCTGTCGGAGCCATCGCTGCCCTGGTTACCTTCGTTGTCCCTGCAATGAGCGGCCTTTTCGACCAGATTGGCGGGGAGCTACCCTTACTGACCAAGATAATGGTGGCCATATCCGACTTTGTTACGGGTAACATCTTGTATCTATTCATCGCCATGGTAGCGCTAATCAGTGGCAGCATTCTGTACTTCAGAACACCGCGCGGGAAAAGAACCAAGGACACCATAATGCTGAAGGTCCCGGTAATTAAGCAGGTTGTCATTAAAGGGTTCATGGCCAGAACTGCGAGGAACATAGCTCTCCTGATCGGTGGCGGCGTCACGATAACAGATGCCCTGGACCTGGTGATTGAAACAAGCGATAATGTCCACTTTAAAGAAGCATTCATAAGGGTGCGGAGCGATGTCAGTGATGGTCTATTGCTTTCCCAGGCGATGAAGAACCAACCGCTATTTCCGGTGCTCCTCCATCAAGTTGTGGGCGTTGGCGAGCTAACAGGCAGGTTGGAACCCAATCTAGAGTCAGTGGCCGATTTCTATGAGAATGAGACGGATGCAGCGGTTGCCAGGGCAACAGGTATGCTGACGCCGTTATTGACGCTCGGTGTGGGAGGCCTGGTGGCGGTTATCGCCCTTTCGGTGTATCAGCCGATATATGGGCTGGCTGGCCAGATTGATTAGGCGACTGATATGAAGGAAAAAGAAAAAACAGGTAGCTCAAGGGAAAATAGTATTGTAATTTATAAAATAGTATGCTATAATGTAACATTAATCAGCAAGCGTGCACCAAATAGGTGACCGATATGAACAAGAAAGGGTACCTATTAATCGAGACGGTTATCGCCATAGCGGTGTTCGCCATAGTCGTTATTGGGTTCATGCAAGGACTCCAGGTGGGCATTCTGGGCACCTACCGGGTAGATGTGAGCAATACGGCGCTAAACCTGGCCCAGTCCCAGATGGAGTCTATTAAGTCCGAGGATTACCAGGTTTATACCGAAGGCGTTCCGGATGGAGATGAGTATAGCATAATCGATGCGCCCAATGGTTTCACTATCGGTATTGCAGTTTCCAACATCGCTGGCGAAAATCCTGAAGAGAAGCTACAGCAGATAACAGTAACAGTTACCTTTGATGAAGACAGGACTATCACGGTGGCGGGCTATAAAACAGATTGGTGATGCAAGATGCTAAGAACTCAACGGGGTTTCACTTTGATAGAGCTAGTGATTGTGATGGCAATAACCAGCATAATCATGGGCGCCATCGGTAGCATCTTCTATCAGGTTCTAGTTGTGCCTCCGCGAGAGAGCGACCGCCTCACCGCCATTAACGAGCTGAGACTCGCCCTGGACCGCATTCAACATGACGGGGTTCAGGCGCAGTCATTTACCAATTCCGAACAGCCCCTCAACCCACCATTCTCCAATCCACCCTATTATGGTTCTTTCTATTGGGATTATTTTGATCCAGACTTGGGTGCCTGGGGGAACCATACCGTCGCCTACAGGTATGACGATGGACAGTTGATCAGGGACGAAAGTATAGATGGCGAATTAACCACCACGACAGTTATCGCTTTCCATATAGCCGCTGCTGGAGATGTTAGCTTCGCCTATGACAAAAATATGCCGGTGACAGTCAATATGACGGTAACCCTGAACCCGGGAACCGCCAATGAGATATCGGAAACGGCTACCCGCTACATAGACATGCGGGCTGCGCCGTAATGGGAGGGTGAAATGGGTAATATGGCAAGGAGTGAAAAAGGTCATGTGCTAACGCTGGCCCTGGTAATTATGACTGTCGGGGCAATCATTATTGTGGCGCTGTTACACCATCTCGACACCAGCCTATTGCTAGCCAGCAAGAGTGAAGAAAGGGCCCTTACCTACTATGCCGCCGATTCCGGCATAGAATATGCCTTGTTCCAGTTACAGAATGGGTCGGAAGGCGTGCCGCTTTATGGTATAAATAACAATACTGTTAACGTCACTATAACTGAAGTGGAGCAAGAAGATCCAAGTTATAAAGTCTATAGGATTACCTCCACAGCTAGCGGTGATAGTGGCGGAAGCACCACAATTGAATCCTATGTCTCCTTGGCAAGTGCTGACTTTGGCTGGCTCCTTGACTCCGTCATTACCAGCAACGATGACGTAACGATCCAACCCGGTGCCGAGGTCACGGGCGATATTATCTATACTGGAACTCTAGATAATGACGGTACCATCAATGGTAATGTTACAGAATTAGAAGACATAAGAAATTGGCCCACGGCCGAGGAATTCGCCGCCTTTTACTGGGAGGATGTAAAAGATTTGGAACCTTTTGCTGACAGCCCTATAGATGTCGCGGATACCACTAGTATAGGGCCGTGGTATACGGAGGAATCCTTAACAATCAAAAGCACAGTTAGCCAAGCGAATGCAACGCTTAACGGGACTGTCTATGTTATCGGCGACCTGACAATCGGCCAAACAAACCAGGACTTCACCCTAAATCTTAGTCAGCAGACTATCTTTGTTGAAGGCAGTATTACATTTGGTGACAAATGCACCCTCGCAGGATCGGGAGCCATCATTGCGGTCGGAGACCTTTACTTTGCGCCAAATATGGCCACCAACCCTGACGATTTCGTCTTCGTTATGTCTATCAACGGCACAACTACACTACAACCTGGTGGTGATTTTTATGGGGCTTTGGCTGGGAATGTTGACGTCACCATACAACCTAATTGCACTCTCGAGTTGGGAGGTGGCGGTGGTGGCGATTCGGGGTTGACCTTGCCCACCG
>Ga0114919_10004428_pt1 | contig 11273 bp, 14 predicted proteins | sample BlataG_FD_88682 | JGI IMG/M metagenome (GOLD analysis project Ga0114919, IMG submission 88682) | Deep subsurface microbial communities from Black Sea to uncover new lineages of life (NeLLi) - Black_00105 metaG | ecosystem: Environmental > Aquatic > Marine > Oceanic > Sediment | place: Atlantic...
AAAACTTTTATAATTTTTAAAGGAAGCTTTTGATTTTTTAGGTGTGATGCTATTCCTCTAGGTATTTGCTTGATTAAGTGGGACGAGATTCTTGGCGGAAATCTATACATGAAATATCCCAATGATGTAGCAATTCCCGATAATGTTGTGCAACAGATCCAAATTTCACACAATTTCGTCGAATCGTACATTACTATAGAAGAAAAGAATTGGAATTCAATTTCATATTATAACGAAAACAAAGAAATCATTATCGTATTAGTTTTAGATAAATACGATGACAGTTCAGATTATACCGTTATTTTAGATGAGTTCAAAAAAGAGCTAGAGTTAGAGTTAAACGAAGATAAGCTCAAAGAACATATAGAAAGAATTTTTAATCTTTCCTTAAAAGTTTTTAGAACGAGAGACGAAGTAATAGCGAAATTAAGTAATGAAGTAGCTCAATTGAAAACTTTAGAATATGATTTAGAAAAAAAATTTGAAAAGATTTCAAAATCAGATCATCTAAAAGTAAAGAGTAAAATTCAGTTTTTATTAGCTATTAACGATGAAATGAAATATGAGGATATTAAAAAATCTATTAATACGAGTAAAAGATGGTTAGATAGTGTTCTTGACACTCTTTCTAAAAATAAAATAATCAAGTATGATAACGAAAAAGATACTTATTATCTTAATGTTTGAATATTTCTAAACACTCTTTAATAAAAAAATACATTATTAAAAAAGTTCTTACTTTTATTATTATAAATTCAAATTTTGAATCTTTTAAAAAATAATTGAGTAAACCATGAACCTTTCAGATGAAGAAGAAAATGAAGTACTAAAAGTAATGAAATCTCAAATGTTGACCCTTTTACACGGCGAATATGTAAAAAAATTTGAGGAAGAATTCGCTCGTTACATTGGCGTAAAACACGCTATTGGTGTTAATACCGGAACTGCTGCATTACATATGGCTATAGCCGCTTTGGACATAGGGCCCGGAGATGAGGTAATTATTCCTCCTTTTACATTTATAGCAACCGCAAGTTCAATATTACACAATAATGCAATACCGATATTTGCGGATATTGATAATAAATCCTATACGATCGATCCCGAATCCGTGAAAAAATATATTACAGATAAAACTAAGGCAATTATTCCAGTTCATTTAGCGGGTATTTCAGCCGATATGGGTGCCCTTAAAGACCTTGCAAACGATTTTAATTTATATTTGATTGAAGACGCTTGCCAATCGCACGGAACAAAATATTTGGGTAAGAAAGTTGGTTCTCTTGGAGATGTTAACGCTTTTAGTTTTTACCCTTCAAAAAATATGACTACTGGAGAAGGCGGCATGATAACAACAAACAACGACGAGTTAGCTGAACAATGCCGTTTACTTAGACATCACGGTGAACCAGAGTGGTATGTATACAATCGTTTAGGTTATAATTATAGGATGACTGAAATACAAGCCGCAATAGGAAGGGTTCAATTAAAGAAAATCGATAAATTTATAAAAACTAGAAATAAAAATGCTATGTACTTAACAGAAGCAGTAAACAAAATAGACGGAATTGATCCACCTTATATCCCTGATTATTGTGAACCCGCTTTTAATTATTGGATAGGGCGTTTTCATCCAAATAAACTCGGTTTGAATAAAGCTGAATTTTTAAACAAATTTCCTAAGAGTAAAGCCCTTTACCCTAAACCCTTATATGAAACTAAATTATTCAAGGAAAAAATCGCGTATCCAAAGGGATGTCCCTGGTCGTGTCCTTTTTATGGCAAAGAAATAGACTATAATAAAATAGAATTACCTATAGTTGAAAAAGTTACCAAAGAGATTTTTGCTTTAGATATCCATCCAAAAATGACTAAAGAGGGTCTAGATCACAGCATTAATTCAATGCAAAACTTAATTAAAAAATAAATAGGAATGTGAGAATCTTCTTTTAATGAAAAGAATTATAATTAAAGTATATGGAAGCGTTCAGGGTGTTTTCTTTCGCTACACTACGCGTAAAGTGGCACGAAAATTAGGTTTAACAGGATATGTTAAAAATCTGGCTGATGGAAGTGTTTATATCGAAGCTGAAGGAATAGAAAGCGATTTAAAGAAATTACTTGAGTTCGCAAAAAAAGGTCCGAAATATGCTAAAGTTGAAAATATAAAATATGAATTTAAAGAAGCTCAAAATAGATATAAGGGGTTCGAATACTTTGTTTAATGATTATTTTTCTCAAATAACCTCATGTCTTTCTACTTTAATTTCCAATGAATATATTATGTAGATATTATAAAAGAAAATAAATAATATTTCGATATTATTACTCATGTCGGTATTATTAAAGAGAAACAAATTCCTTCAATTCTTTCAATCTATCAACCATAACAAAATCAAATATCAAGGACCATTAATTTTAAGGATGTATGGTTTATTAAATGAATTAGAATTGCGTATTGAAAATAGATACATTCTATGTAATTTCATAGATCAAAATAGTGAATTATTCGATTTAAAAAGGGATATATACAAAAAAAATCACGATGTATCCTTGAATCAATTATTTCTCTTTGCCTATCATAAAGCTAAGACAAATAATCTATTAAATAACTTATATGGGGAATATTTTAACTGTATTGCTGCTATATCGAAAAAAGTTGACACTCAGACTAATTTATCTTAAATCCCATTAATCGAGTTGAAACCTCATTACACTAATATTAAAGACTCTTAAATATTTTGGTGAAAATTATTAATAAGGATAAGTATTATTATGAAAGTAAATAAAGTCAATAATTTATGTGAATAATTATGACCACTGAAACTGAACCAAACTATATTATAAAAATTTGTTTACTTGGAGAAGCCAATGTCGGTAAAACTTCATTAGTTTATAGGTTTATCGAGAATAAATTTAAAGATAATTATAAAAGTACTCTTGGTGTAAACCTCCTTAAGAAAGATATGGAATTTAAAGGATATGGCGATGTTTCTGCTCAGATATGGGATCTTGGGGGTCAAGAAAGCTTTAGAAGTCTCCGGAGGTTGTATTTGGAAGGTGCAAATGGCGCTTTAGTTATATACGATTGTACTAAAAGAAAAACTTTTGAAAAACTTCATGATTGGATCCAAGACTTTAAAGACGCCAGAGGAGACGAGCCTTTGGTTCTAATTGGAAACAAGAGCGATTTAACCGATAAAATCAAAATTATTGAGAGCGAAGCAAGCGAATTTGCAAAGAGTTATAAGATGGAATTTAAATCCACTTCTGCTAAAACAGGATCTAATGTAGAAGACGCTTTTTTAGAAATCACAAAAAAAATTTTGGATAAAAATTTGAATAAATAGAGATGTAGATTTAAGTTATAGGTTATTATTAATTAACTCTATTTTAAAGAAAATTATAAAAACAAATTCATTTATAAAGACTTTATAAATAAAAAATCATTTATAAAGAAATACCCTTTTTAAAAGAATTTAATTTATCTTAAATTAATTTAAATCATATTTATCAATATTGATGTAAGATGGTAAAAGAAGTAAAAGAAGTAAAAAAAGTAGAGGAAGTAGAGGAAGTAGAGGAAGAGGAGGATGAAGTTGACTTCGACGATGAACGCGATAAGGCCGACGGTATAGATTACAAAATTGAAAATGTTGTTGCCACTGTCGTCGTCGAGATCACAGAAAAAATCGATTTAAATATAATTGCTCGCAAACATGCTGATGTTGAATATAATCCTGAAAGATTTCCAGGATTAGTTATGAGAATTCTAAAACCGAAAGCAACTATCTTAATTTTCTCGACTGGAAAGATGGTAGTTACCGGTATGCGCAAAGCTTCGGAAGCTGATAGGGTTGTGGAGAAGGTGTTAAAGAATATAAGAAAAGCCGGAATAAAAGTATCCAATCCCGAAATTACCATTCAAAATATAGTAGCTAGTGGAGATTTGCACACAAATATAGATTTAAATATGGCTGCTATTGTTATGGAGTACGCTATGTACGAGCCAGAAGTCTTCCCGGGGTTAATCTACCGAATGCCAGATCCAAAAACCGTATTTTTAATATTCAGCACTGGAAGGATTGTTTGTACAGGAGCAAAAAAAAAAGAAATTGTTAGAGACGCTGTAAAGGAGTTAAATAAACAAGTGCGGGAGCTTGGTGTCGCAAAAAAGGAATTAGGCAATACTGATTATCAAGATATAACCTTCATTTAATTTATTCATTATTTATTTTTTTATTTTAATTTTATTAAGATTAATCTTGTTTGGTTGATCTAAAATTATTTAGTTAAATTTGTAAACTACTAATTCAGTTAAATTACTCTTAAAAAAAGTAGTAACTGAAATTAAAACTAATTCGTCGAGTCTTAAATAGTATTTTAATTTCAACTTTATTTTTATACCTACACTAACAAACTCAAAATACTTGAAAGATATTGGATTCTAAATTAATCTTTTTGAAACACGATCATAAATTCACAGTAAGAATTTCCTGATTGTAAACTGCAATCTACTTCTTGAGCGAAACAATGTATATTAGTCATTTTTTCAACCAAACCTGCTAATAAACCCGCTTCGAAGGAACAAAAACTCCCTTCTGTTTTAATCCCTCTATTGATGAGATCCTTAATTGAAGAATGCCCTTTTAGTTTCAATTGAACTAATTCCTCTGAACTTTCCGTAATCTCGACCTCACCTAAATTATATTCGGCGATTTTTTCTTTTAATGCTTCAGGTATGTCTTTAACCTCTTTAATTTGTTTTACTTTTAGGTTTGTTCCCAATTCATGACCTAAATAGTAAAATATAGCTTCTAGTTGGTGACCAAGAGCTAGTAAAGCCCCTACTTTCATATCTCCAATCTCTTTTCCATCTTCCAAATGTTTTCTCATTTGTACTAAAATTTTCGAAAGCAAAGATCTATCCATTTTTTTAAACTCCCTTTTTCTTAATTTTTTTATATTTATATTTTTACGGAGGAAATAAACCCATATAATATCGCGTCAATAATATCCTCCTCTTGAATATTTAAACTTAACCTTCTATCTGCCACAATTACCGTAGGCAAGGAGGTGATTTTATATTCGGTAGTTAATTTGTAATTCTTTTCTACATCTATTTTGTCTATATACAATTTTTTACCAAACATTGATATATTAATTCTCTTCAACATTTCTTCTACTGGTTTACAAGGAGCGCAATAGGATGATGAAAAGAATAAAATCCTCGGGTAATCTTGTTGAAAATTTACTGACATAAATTTACCTTATGAATACCAGTAGATTATTGAATTAATTTTATAGATCCTTATATTTTTCATAAAGGGTTTTTATAATTGCTTGAAATGCTTCATAAACGCCAGTTCCTGTTTTTGCGCTGGTTTTGTAATATCCCAGAAAACTCCTTTCATTAATTATATTTTCAACCTTGCTATCATCTAATGATTCTTTGATCACTAAATCAATCTTATTACCGAATAATACAATTGGAATATCTCCACAATATTTTTTAATATCTTCAATCCAATCTGAGATGTGAGTAAAGCTTTTTTCTTCTTCTTCCGGAGCATGAGAAAAAACTATAATTGCGGCTTTACTCCCTTTATAGAACGTTGGTCGCATAAATGAAAATTCTGCTTGACCAGCAATATCCCAGAAGAATAATTTAACTTGGCTATTTTTAATTTTCTCGTCATATTTCGAAAATTGCGCGCCTAAAGTTTTTATATATTCTTTTTTAAAACTGCCTTTAGTATATTTTTTGATTAAGGATGTTTTTCCGACGCCACCATCACCTATTACCGTGATTTTAAATACAAAATCTTTCCTTTCATCACTTTCGTTCATAGAATCACATTATGATTTTTGTTTTGTATCTCTATTTATTTCTTCTAAACTACTTTAAAATATAAATTATAAATATTGTTTTTTATTTATATTGCTTTTTATTATACAATGAATTGTTATAAATCTTCCAGTTTCTTACAACCTTAACTATATAAAAAATAACATATAAAATAGTGATAGAAAAATAATGGTAATTTTAGATAGTGTCAAAGATATTGTCATTAAATTTACAAAGAATAATCTTAGATTAGCAATTGCAGAATCGTGTACAGGAGGATATATTTCAAACGCAATAACTAATATTTCTGGCGCTTCTAAAGTATTTGAACGTGGAATCATCTGTTATAGCAATAATTCTAAAATTGATCTTTTAAATGTTGATCCCGATATGATTGATCAATTTGGAGCAGTGTCAGAAATAGTAGCAAAACAATTGGCGTATAACATTAGAGTACTTTCAAATGTTGACATAGGAATAGGGATTACCGGCATCGCAGGACCTAACGGAAGTACAGCTGAAAAACCTGTAGGCTTAGTTTTTATTGGTTTTTCAACTGAAAAGGACACTATTGTGGAAAAGCATCAATTTAAGGCGGAAAGAATTACATTTAAAGAAAAAATTTTAGAAAAAGTTCTTTCTTTGCTTCAAAATTTCTCCTTATGAGACAACATTTTTTACTCAAATTTAGGTAAAAATACTGCTCTTTCATACGAGCTAATAAGAGGCTCTAGTCTATTGGCAAGTCTTATATTTGTACCATTAGGAACGCTATTAAGCACATTTGTACCGCTGGAATTTCTAATCACTATTGTAGTTGTAATGTCTTTGTTTTCGATAACGCCTTTATATTTTTTGAAAAAATGTTAAGCATCGTTGATTAATTTGCCTTTTTCCATAATAAGTTTTTTTGTGCTATCTTTGTATTCAACTGTAATATTAGCTTGTGGAGTTGTAACAAAATCCCAATGAACTTGTGAAACCGAAGTGCCTCCCATCATTTTATTTGAACCAAACGCTAAATGTACGCTTCCATTGATCTTTTCGTCCGTTAGAATATAACCAATTGCTTTTGTTATTAGAGGGTTACATCCAATACCTAATTCTGCAACATTATAAGTTCTTAACTCTGGTACATTATTCTCCCTGTCAATTTTTTCGCTTTCCTTAAACGTATTAATTAAATCACTTTGATTCTCATCAGATGTAACTTCATCGATTAATAATTTTCCCTCCTTAAATCTTAAATGAGTGTTTTTAATGATCTTATTATTCATTCTGTCTCTAGTTAGGGGACAAAAAAGAGTACCTTCGCCAATTTTCTCGTGGGGTGGGAAAAATACTTCTCCTGCTGGTAAATTTCCTCCTAGTAATCCTATTGCAATTCTATCATCGGAAAGTAAACCGTTATCTAAAATCATAGGGCGATCTTGAATTGTTACAGTAAAATCTGTCCCAAAATCATCTGAAACTTGAACATTTTTTGCATTTTGAAAGAAGCTTCCTAAATTTTTCGTAATTTCGTCCATTTTGTTTTGTGGAACGCTAATTCCACCTACTATGAATTTTTCTAATAAATCGTATTCAATATTATAATAATTGGCAGCTTTCCTCGAGGGCCATCCCGCATAGCACCACTTTTTCCCTGGCGCGTATTCTTCTTTACCTCCATACAATATGTCCTTCAAAGGTGCGTCATGTTTAATTTTAGCATTGAGTTTTTCTCTAGGGGCGTTACTTAAAACACCAGGGTCTTCGTAGGGTTCTATTACAATGTACGCGTCGATATTTTCGATTAATTTTCGGTAGTGTAGTGGTGAAATTTCAAGAATATCGCTTTTAATACTGTCATCCTGGTATATCGTATTTATGTAATTATCGCTGTTTGATATAATAACGGGAATTCCATTGTTTCTATAAATGTTCAGGGCAATTTCTTCCAGTAAATCTTGACTATAAGTACCGCCCTTTACTAGAATGTTTTCCCCTTTTCTTTGAATATTGATAGCTTTAACAATATTTTCTGCGCAAAGTTCTACTTTTTTTCTATCAATCATATTTGAATTAAATTTACATATGTTATTAATTTTCAATTTTACATCATGTCTAAAAGTAAAGCATTTATTGAGAAACTGAAAAAATCGGTTTACCAGCAATGAATTTATTACACATAATTGTTATATTTAAAATATCGGAACAATGAATTCTTGATAAGGTTAGAGAATAATACACATAAAAAATTTTAAATAATGGTAATTCGAGAAGCAGGTTTACTTTTTAGGGGTTTTACATTAGTGAAAAAAAGCTATCACAAAACTACTTTAGGAAAAATCGATACCGATTTAAGAAGTGGCTTGCTTACAGCACTCTTGAATTTTGCAGAGACTGCATTCTCTATAGGTGCTGTAGAATATTTTGAAGGAAATAAATTTACTTTAGTTTTTATTAATGAAAAAATTTTAACAGAAGATAGTATCGATCCCGAGCTTTTAGTTTCGTATGCAATTATTGATAAACAGAAAAAAATAGATAAATATGTTTATAAAATCGTCCACCCTCTATTGATTAAAGTTGCTAAGGAATTTAAAGCTCAAAACGAGGGAAAAAATTTATCAGAAATCTCTCAATTTAAGATCTTTAAGAACAATCTTGACGAAATTTTTGGATCTGACACTAAAAATGTTGATCAAAAACTAAAAGGATTATTTTATTAAAAAGTATAATAATTCAAGTAATCTTTCAAGATGTTAACTATTTTTCTTTGATTTTTTTAAAAACCATAATATTAGTGGTAATGCAATCGTTGCATCTGAGATAACCGTTGAATACTTCGCTTCTTGACTTACTTTTCCCCAAGATTTTGCTTCTTGAAAAGTTGCTCCACTAAGACCACCTTGTTCTGGGCGATCCATTGTTATTTGAATTGCGTACCTCGCGGAATTAGGACAAAATTGCAAAGATTGCATAATAAAATTCTTAGGAACACCTCCACCAATAATACAAACGCCTGCTTGTTTAGCACCCCAAGCTAGATCAACCATCTTTAACATGTCTTTAAAGTGGTTAAGATTTAAATTTTGGTGATGAAATCCTAACTGTAAAGCCAAACCTGAATCCGTAAAAGCGGGACAAAATATTGGGACATTTTTTTTTGCACAGATTTTTAAAATAGAACTTTCGTTATCAGGTAATTGGTCTCCAAGGTGCTTTAAAAAAGAACTAACAGGCATATTTTCGTCAGGAATATCTAAATTTGTTATGTAATCTTCAATACCTTCGTAAACCTTATTCGGTAAGTATACATCGTAGATTCTGTTTAAATCTTGTTTATGTAATTCATAATCATCAACTTCTTCTATATTTAATTCCCCTTGTAAATGATGGTATCCTAATGTTTCGGCAATATCGTGAGTTAAAGAAGCACCAGTAGTAACAAGAATGTCAATAAACCCTTCTGCAACGAAGTCGTGAATAACCCTTTGCATTCCTGCAGGAACTAAAGCCCCAGCAAGACCAAAAAATTTGACACATTTTTTATCCTCAATCATCTCCTTATAAATTTCACAAGCTAAAGCTAAACGCTTAGCGTTAAATCCTGTATTTTTTAATGACTGAATAAGATCGACAATATCATCATTCTCATCGATTTTGAATTGATTTACATTTTTCAACTTCTTTTTTATATTTTCATCTGGCATAATCATCAATTTTATGTTTATTGTGGATAAAAGAAATTAATTCTATTATTAACTTAGCAGCTAAATTAGATGTCACATTATTTAACAAATCTAAATTTGGACAAACTTCAACTAAATCAAAGGCAATAACGTCAAAGTTTTTAGCCAATTTTCTTAATATTTTCCATAATTCTCGATAAGTAAATCCTCCAGGAATAGCATACCCTGTTCCCGGTGCTATAGAAGGGTCTAACACATCGATATCAATCGAAATATATATCTGTTTTATATGGGAATTTTCAAAAAAATCAATAATATTATCCGTAAATTTGTCAATACCGAAATCATGGAGTAAGTAAGCGTTAAAATGAACAATATCTTCCTTTTTTGCAAAATCTAATTCAGGGATATCTATATCCCTCGTTCCAACAATAAGCATATTATATTTATTGATATTGGTTAATTCATATAAACGATGGGAGATTGTTGCGTGAGAGTACAACCTCTTATCCCATTCTTTATATAAATCGAGGTGAGCATCAAAAATTAAAACGCCAAAATCATTCTTATTTTCAACAGAATCTGCCAAAGCTTTTACAACTGGAAAGGTGCAAAAATGGTCGCCGCCTATCATTATTGGAACGACATCCTTTTTTTGACGGAAAATCATACTCATAAATTTTTTGATTTCCTCAAGATTTTTATTAACATTAGTAGATTCAATCGATACATTTCCTATATCAACAATTTTTAACTTAGGTATTTTAACGCCCATTTCAGTTGTTAATGCTAAATTAGATGTAATTTCTCGAATTTTTTGAGGGGCATTGGCAGAATTAACATTTTTAAGAGAAGTTAAGTAGTCCCAGGGGATTCCAAAAATTACGAATCTAGTATCGTTATCAATAATCTCGCCAAAATCATAAAAAGTCATGATCAAATCCTTTTAATTATAGTTTGTTACATTTGATTTAATGCTTCTATTCCCAATATATCTAATCCTATTTTGATGACGATTTGAACACATCTAATTAATAGTAACCTCGCTTTTTCTAAATCTTTATTATCAGATAAAACTTGGCAAGAAGAATAAAAAGAGTTAAACGCTTGACATAAAGTTAAAAGGTATTGTGGGATTAGATGAATGTTATAATTTCTTGTTATGGAATCTAACATCTCTGGAAAATAAATTAATTGTTTAACTAAGGATATTTCTTTTTCGTGTTTTATTAAGTCCCATTTAATATTTAGGTCAATTGATTCTTTTGATTTCGTAATTATCGATTCAATTCTTGCGTAACAGTATTGAATGTAAGGTCCTGTTTCACCTTCAAACGAAATACTTTCTTTAGGATTAAAAATAAAATCCGATTTAGGGTTAAATTTTAAAATGAAAAAGGATAGCGCAGCCATACCAATAGCTTTCGCTCTTTCTTTTTTTTTCTTTTCTATAAGCTCTGGATATCTTTTATTTACCTCTTCATAAGCCAGTAATTGAATTTTATCAATTATCTCATCGGCATCAACTATTGTTCCTTCTCGGCTTTTCATTTTTCCTTCTGGTAAATAAATCATTCCATACGACAAGTGAAATTTATCTTCCTTAAATCCGATCATATCCAAAACAGCAAATAATTGTTTAAAATGTAAATCCTGTTCATTTCCCACTACATAAATGGATTTGTCGTAATTGAAATCTTCTTTTTTTTGGAAGGCTAAGTAAATATCTTGGGTAATGTACAAAGATG
>Ga0114919_10004429_pt1 | contig 11267 bp, 8 predicted proteins | sample BlataG_FD_88682 | JGI IMG/M metagenome (GOLD analysis project Ga0114919, IMG submission 88682) | Deep subsurface microbial communities from Black Sea to uncover new lineages of life (NeLLi) - Black_00105 metaG | ecosystem: Environmental > Aquatic > Marine > Oceanic > Sediment | place: Atlantic...
GTTTGAGGACGCGGGCATCAAGGTCGTTTTGGGCAAAGTGGTGGAAGCCGACCCGGGCCAAAAAATCCTGAAGTTAGGGGATGGCGCTACCCTTCCTTACGACAAGCTCATCTTGGGCATGGGGGCCAGTCAGGTAATCCCCCCCCTGGAAGGATTTGACCTAAACGGTGTCTTCACCTTGAGGAGCGCGGCCGACGCGGAGAACATCCGCACCTATCTGGCGGCCGAAAACTCCCGCCGGCTGGTTTTTATCGGCGCCGGTTACACAAATCTCGAAACCGCTTCCCTGTTGCACAGCCTTAATCCGGAGGCTTTTGAGATAACCATCATCGAGCTCCTGGAGAATCCCTTGTCCTTGATGCTGGACCGCGACCTGGGTCTGGAGGTGCAAGATTACCTGGAGAAAAATGGGCTGCGGATGAAGATGGGCACCAAGGCGGCCAAGATTCTGGGGCAAAACGGCAGAGTGTCAGGAGTCGAACTGGCCTCGGGGGAGCAACTTCCGGCGGACTTCGTCATGGTCGCGGTGGGAGCCGCCCCCAACCTGGAGTTGGCCCACCAACTGGGCCTCGAGACCGGAAAATACGGCATTCGGGTCAACGAATTTCTGGAAACCTCCCAGCCCGACATTCTGGCCGGAGGGGATTGTGTGGAAAAACCCCATTTCATTACCAAAAAACCGGTGGCGGGCATGCTGCGCGGTCCCGCGGTCATTCAAGGGCGTCTGATGGCCAAGCGCCTGGCCGGCTTCGCCATTCCTTTCCCCGGCGTCCTCAACAATTCCGCGGTGCGGGTGTTCGACAAGTATTATGCTTCCGTGGGTCTGACGGAAGAAGCGGCCCGCCAGGAAGGTTTCGAGCCCGTGGTCACTTCGGCGGCCTCCCGGAGCAAACATGGCATGATCCCCGGGGTCAAGCCCTGGACCCTCAAACTGGTGTTCGACCGCCAAACCCAGAAGCTCCTGGGCGGCCAGATCACCAGTGACAGTGAGGCGCCGGTGAAGGAAGTCGATACGATTAACGCCTTGATTTTGGGCGAAAAAACCATCTCTGACCTGACGGTGCTCATGTGCGCCGGCACCCCGGATTGTTCCTCCGAGCCGAGCCTGGAGCCCATTGCCATTTGCGCCGAGCAGGCACTGCAAAAAGTACGCGCCTGAACATCCTTGCCATTGCAGCGCAAAAAGGAGTCTACTCATGAAAAAAGTGATGATGGTCGGTTGTGGAGCCTATATGGACAGTGGTTACGGTTGTCCGGGGGAATGGCGCTGCCTGAAGGCGGCTACCGTGGGAGAAGGGAAATTTACCGAACCGGTTCAGGTTATGTCCTTTGTGAAATGTCACTGTCCCGGACGCAGCCTGGTCTCCAATGTGGGCATGGCCATCAAGTTGGCGGAGATGAAGCCCGAGGCCATTTACCTGAGTTCCTGTCTGGCGAACGCCAAACCGGCCTGTCCTTACAGCACGGCGGAGGAAATTTCCCAGCTCATTCAGGGGAAGACCGGGATCCCGGTGATACTGGGGACCCACGAGTACCATTAAAATTTCCGGCGCTGGCAGGCCGCCTTACCCTCCGGCGGGCAGCACTCCGCCGGCGCCGCCGCCCAGGACCGCGTACAGCCGCACCTGGTTGGCCAGCTTGGCCAGGCGGACGGCGATGAGCCCCTGCTGCGCATCATAGAGCGAACGCTGGGCATCCAGCACGTTCAGATAAATGTCGAGGCCCTTCTCATAGCGGGCCGAGGAGAGCTGATAGGTTCTGGCGCTGGCTTCCACCAGCGATTGCTGGGCCGCGATCTGATCCCCCAGGGTTCCCTTGCTGGCCAGGGCGTCGGCCACTTCCCGGAAGGCCGCCTGGATGGCCCTTTCGTATTGGGCCACCGCGATTTCCCGTTCCACCTTGGTCGCTTTCAGCCCCGACCAGGTGCGGGCATCGAAAATCGGCAGCACCGCCTGGGGCGCATAATTCCACACAAAGGACCCGGACTGGAACAGGCCCGACAGGTCCCCGCTGGAGGTGCCGATGACGGAGGTGAGCGCGATGCGGGGAAAGAAAGCCGCTCGGGCCGCGCCGATATTGGCGTTGGCGGCCTTGAGCAGGTTCTCGGCCTGAAGAATGTCAGGGCGGCGCAGCAGCACTTCGGAGGAGGTCCCCGGGGACACCTCCGGCAGGGGTTTCACCGCGCTCAACTCCGCGGGCAGCAAATCCTCCGGCACCGGCGCGCCGGCCAACAGGTTGAGCGCGTTTTTATCCTGGGCCACCAGTTCGGTGTAGCGGGCGATATCCAGTCGGGCCGCGTCCACCCTGGTCTGGGCCTGGCGCACGTCCAATTCCGGGGCCAGCCCCACCTCAAACCGCCGCTTGATCACATGGTGGGCCGCCTGCTGGGTCTCGAGGGTGGAGCGGGCCAGCTTGAGGTTTTCTTTGTCCGCGGCCAGGGTCAGGTAGGCGTTGGCCACCTCCGAGATCAGCAGGATCTGGGCGCTGCGGCGGGCCTGTTCCGTGGCAAAAAATTCCTCCAGGGCCCGTTGATTCAAGCTGCGGAGACGCCCGAAAAAGTCAATTTCCCAGGAACTGAGGCCCAGGTTGATGCCATATTCCTCCAGGGTCACCAGACCCTCGCGGCCGGAAATCCGGACGCGCTGCTTGCTGGCGATGACCCCGGTTTCGAACCTCGGCAACAGCTCCGCCCGCTGAATGCGGTACAGGGCCCGGGCCCGGTCCACGTTCAGCGCCGCCACCCGCAGGTCCCGGTTGTTCCGCAGCGCGGTCTCGACGATGGTTTGCAATTGTGCCTCCGCGAAGAATTGCCGCCAGGGCAGGTCGATGGCGGACGACGCCTCGGCGCGAAGCTCTTTGTAGGCCGGGCCCTGGGGCCAGTCCCCGGGGACCGGTGCCGCGGGCCGGTCATATTTCGGGATCATGGTGCAACTGCTGAGCAGGACGGCTGCCAGGGCCAGGATGGAAAACCCCTTATTTCTCATGTGTCTGCCCCTCCGCGGGACTCACGGGTTCAGGAGCCGGTTTTTTCTTCTTATCTCCGGGCTTTCTTTCGAACCATTGCACCACCATGACAAAAAAGAGGGGAATGAAGAAGATGGCCAGGAAGGTGGCCGTCACCATCCCGCCCAGGACGCCGGTGCCGATCGCGGTTTGGGCGCCGGCGCCCGCGCCGGTGGCAATGGCCAGGGGCAGAACCCCAAAACCGAAGGCCAGGGAGGTCATGACAATGGGACGCAGCCTTAGTTTCGCCCCTTCCAGCGTCGCGTCGATCAACCCCATGCCCTCCTCTTTTTTGGTCTTGGCGAACTGCACGATCAAAATGGCGTTTTTGGTGGTGAGCCCCAGAACCGTCAACAGCCCGATCTGGAAATACACATCGTTGGGCAGGCCCCGCAGGGAGGAGGCCGCCACCCCGCCGATGACCCCGAGAGGCAGGGCCAGCATGACGGAGATGGGCACGGTCCAGCTTTCGTACAGGGCCGCGAGGCACAGAAAAATGACGATAACCGAAAACGTGTAGAGCAGTCCGGTCTGGGCCTTGGCCATGCGCTCCTGGTAGGAGATGCCCGCCCAGTCAAAGCCGACCCCCTTGGGAAGCTGGGCCACGATGTCTTCCATGGCCTGCATGGCCTCCCCGGAGCTGACTCCGGGCGCGGGTTCGCCCCAGATGTTCAGGGCCGGGAAGCTGTTGAAGCGCTCCAGCAGCGGCGAGCCCTGGAACCAGTGGCCCGACGCGAAGGAACCGAACGGGGTCATGGTGCCCGAGGCATTGCGGACGAAAAGCCGCTCCAGGTCGTTGGGCAGCATCCGGTAGGGCGCGTCGGCCTGGACATAGACCCGCTTGACCCGTCCTCCCTGGATAAAATCATTCACATAGGCGCTGCCGAAGGCCGCGGCGATGGTGTGGTGGATGGAATTGATGGGAACCCCCAGGGCGCCCGCCTTTTCCCAATCCACGTCGATGCGGTATTGGGTCACATCCTCCAGGCCGCTGGGGCGGACCCGCACCAGCCTCGGGTCCCGGGCCGCCAGGCCGAGCATCTGGTTGCGGGCCTCCATCAAGGCTTCGTGGCCCAAGCCGCCCCGGTCCTGCAACTGAAAGTCGAAGCCCCCGGCGCGTCCCAGCTCCAGGACCGCGGGCGGCGGGAACGCAAACACCCTGGCGTTGCGCAGCTGGGAGAACTTGGCCATGGCCCGTCCCACCAGGGCGTTTACTTTCAGGTTCGCCCCGGGGCGCAGGTCCCAATCCTTGAGCATGACAAACCCCAGCCCCACGTTCTGCCCGGCGCCGGAAAAGCCCCGGCCCGCCACCGTGAAAATAGATTTCACTGCGTCCTTCTCATCCTCCAGAAAATGGTGCCGGACTTTATCCAGGACCTCCTGGGTCTGCTCCATGGTCGAACCCGACGGCAGCATCGCCTGGACGTACATGACGCCCTGGTCCTCATCGGGGAGATACGCGGTGGGCATGCGCATAAACAGGAAGCCCAGGACCGCCACTATCAGCAGGTAAACGATCAGATAGCGGAGCCTTCTGCCGATGATCAAGCCCACCATCTGCTGGTATTTGTCCCGGGTCCAGACAAAGGCCCGGTCGAACCAGCGGAAAAACGGCCGGAACAGAAAAAAACCGGACTCCGCCGCCCCGTGCCCCTGGCCCACGGGCTTTAAGAGCGAAGCGCAGAGCACCGGCGTCAGGATCAGGGCCACCACCACCGACAGCAGCATGGCCGCGATGATGGTGACGGAAAACTGGCGATAGATGACCCCGGTGGAGCCGCCGAAAAAGGCCATGGGTCCGAACACCGCGGCCAGCACCAGCCCGATGCCGATCAGGGCGCTGGTGATCTCTCCCATGGACTTGCGGGTGGCCTCCTGGGGCGGCAGGCCCTCCTCGCTCATGACCCGTTCCACGTTTTCCACCACCACGATGGCGTCGTCCACCAAGAGGCCGATGGCCAGCACCATGGCGAACATGGTCAGCATGTTGATGGAAAAGCCGAACAACCCCAGGACCGCGAAGGTCCCCAGGATGACCACCGGCACCGCCAGGGTGGGAATCAGCGTGGCCCGAAAGTTCCCCAGGAAAAGATACATCACCAGAAAGACCAGCAGAATGGCTTCCAGCAGGGTCCAGACCACCTCGTCGATGGCCACCCGCACGAAGGGCGTGGTGTCATAGGGGTAAATGGCCTTCATGCCCGGAGGGAAATACCTGGACAGTTCCTCCATCTTCGCCTTTATGGCATCTGCGGTGGCCAGCGCATTGGCGCCCGCGGCCTGCCGCACAGCCAGGGCGGACCCGGGCTGGCCGTTGTAGAGCACTTTGCTGCCATAGCGCTCGGTGCCCAGCTCCGTCCGCCCCACGTCCCGCACCCGGATGATGGAGCCGTCGGGGTTGACCCGCAGGGGGATGGCCGCGAACTCCTCCGGGGTCTTGAGCAGGTTCTGGACGATGATGGAGGCGTTCAGCCGCTGGCCTTCCACCGCGGGTATGCCGCCGAACTGGCCCGCGGACACCTCCACGTTGTAGGCCTGCAAGCCCTTGATGACATCGTCCATGGTCAGACGGAAGTCAGTCAATTTATCCGGATTGATCCAGACCCGCATGGCATACTGGGACATGAAGGTTTCCACTTCGCCCACACCCGGCACCCGGGCCAGCACCTGCTCGATGTTGGCTTGGGCGTAATCCGCCAGGTCAAATTCATCCATGCTGCCGTCTTCCGAGGTCAGACCCACGATAAGGAGCCAGTTGCGGGTGGACTTGCTGACCTTGACGCCCTGGCGTTGCACCACGTCGGGCAAACTGTCCATGGCCAGCTGGAGCTTGTTCTGTACCTGGGCCCAGGCCAGGTCCGGATCGGTTCCGGGCGCAAAGGTGAGCTCGATGCGGCCGGAACCGGAGGCGTCGCTTTTGGCGGACATGTACAGCAGCTTGTCAAATCCGGTCATCTTCTGTTCGATGATCTGGATCACGCTGTTTTCCACGGTTTCCGCCGAGGCCCCGGGATAAAAGGCGTCGATGGCGATGGACGGCGGCGCGATGGGCGGATACTGGGAGATGGGCAGATTGTAGATGGCCAGCCCGCCCGCCAGCATCATGACGATGGCGATGACCCAGGCGAAGACCGGACGGTCCAGGAAGAAGTTCGATAACATCAAGGTTCTCCGTCAGTTCGAGGCCGCGGGGCGGGGTTTGCTGTCCGGGGCTTCGGCGCCGGCCCGGGGGCCGGCAAAGGGAACGGCCTTGACCGTGGCGCCCGGCCGCACGTTCATCCTGCCTTCGACGATCAGGCGGTCCCCGGGCGACAACCCGGATGACACCAGCCATTGATTGCCGATGGCGCGGTTGAGGTTCAGCAGCCGCTGCTCGACCTTGCCGCCTTCGTCCACCACCAGAGCGATGGGCTCTCCCTTAAAATTGCGGTCCACTCCTTGTTGAGGCACCAAAATGGCCTTCTCGGCGATACCCTCCTGGACCACGGCCCGCACGAACATGCCCGGCAGGAGGAGATGCTCGGGATTGGGGACCACGATGCGCAGGGTGAACGAGCCCGTGGCCTGATCCACCGTGATGTCTCGGAACTGCAGGGTACCTTTTTGGGGATAGGGGGTGCCGTCTTCCAGGAGAATTTGGACCTGGCGCCCGTTTTTGCCGTCCTTGGTGAGCCGCCCGCTTTCCAAATTACGTTTCAAGCGCAGCAGCTCGGCGGAGGTCTGGGTCACATCCACATAAATGGGGTCGAGTTGCTGGATGGTGGCCAGGGACGCAGGCTGGTACGCGGTTACCAGGGCGCCGTCCGTGACGCTGGACTTGCCGATGCGCCCGGGGATGGGCGCGGTGACCGTGGTGTAGCCCAGATTGATGCGGGCTTCTTCCACCTTGGCTTGCCAATACTGGATTTCGGCCCGGGCCTGTTCCATGGCCGCGGCCGCGTCATCGTAATCCTGTTTACTGACCGCCTTGTCCGCCAGCAATTCCCGGCAGCGATCGGCCCTCAGGCGCAGGGACGGCAGGTTGGCTTGGGCCTTGCCCAGGGAAGCCTTGGCGGAGTCCAGGGCCACCTGAAAGGGGGCGGGATCGATCTGGTACAGCAGGTCCCCAGTTTTGACGTCGGAGCCCTCCCGGAACCGGCGCTTCTTGATGATGCCGTTGACCTGCGGGCGGATTTCCGACACTAAATAGGCCGAGGTGCGGCCCGGCAACTCGGTGGTGAGCTCCACTGACTGGGGCTCAATGGTGACCGTGGCCACTTCCGGGACCGGGGGTTTCTTGCCCTGCTGCCCCTGGCCGCTGCCGCAGCCGCCCAGCACAATCACCAGGGCCAGCACCGCTCCGCTCCATTTCAGCAATCCAGAACCGTTCTTATTCAGGTGCATCAGGAATTTCTCCGATAGCCGTGATAAAGGTATTCGATGGACAAACATGCTTTTAAATCACTCTTCAACCAGTCCTTTAAAGAAAATATCCAGAACGGAGTCCGGACTTTCCAAGTTTGGAAAACGCTCAGGCGCGTCAAGCCAGAGCAGCAGGGAAGCATCGATGATGCTGTCGAGGGCCGCGGCCAAAAAATAGGGATCGGCGATGTTTTTGAATCTCCGGTTTTTGATCCCGCGCTCAAAGATCGAGGCAATTGTTTCCAGGAAAGTGTAATAACGCTGACGCATCTCCTTATCGAGACCCGCCTTAATATTAAAGCTTACCCCTCGGCTCTCGGCCAGGAACAGGCGCACGAAGGGCAGATTGCTGCGAAACCACTCGCTTTTGGTCCGCACATAATTGCGCAGTTTTTCCACTTGGTCATCCGGCTCCTCAATGGCCTGCGCCAGGATCGCCTCGAACCTGTCGCATTGCTCCAGAACCAGGGCCTTGTAGAGGTCCTCCTTGTTCTGGAAGAACTTGTAGAGGGTGCCGATGGCAAACTCGGACTGCGTGGCGATCTCCTGAATGGAGACGTTGTGGTAGCCTTTTTGCGAGAAAAGATCCAGAGCCGCGGCCAGCATATCCTGGCGCTGCCGCAATTTCTCTCTTTCCCGCCGGGAGAGTTTGTGTTCGGCCATCCTTGGACCCCGCTCCTTTGTGAATTATAATTCACAAAATGAAATGTCACGTCAAATTATAGAATGGCGCGGCACATTGTCAAGGAATTTTTGCCGGATGTTAACGGGCAGTTCGCGGCAGGCAATTGGGCTTCAAGGAAGGGAATTTAAAGGGAGAGAGACCTGCGAGAACCATGTAGAACAGCCGCCCCGGCTGTAATTTGCCGGCGAGGGCGCCTCTCTGCCAAATAATGGGATTAAGGTTAAGAACCGATTTTTGCAGGGCTCAGAAAGCAGTTATTCCCGCGAACGCTGCCACCTCATACCAGGTTGCGATCAAGGGGCAAATTCTGTAGCCGCAGGCTTTAGCCTGCGTCTGGGCACGGCAAGCCGTGCCCCTACAGAAAGATTACTTGTTTGAAGTCGACTGGGTATCAGGGCCACACACTGACCAGGGTAGCCAGGTTGAGCAAGAGCCCGATCATCCCGTTCAGGGTGAAAAAGGCCGGCTGCAGGCGGGAGAGGTCGGCAGGTGAGATGAGCCGGTGCTCCCAGACCAGGAGCCCCCCGGTGAGGCCCAGCGCGCCCCAATAAACCCATCCCAGACCCGCCAGCCAGCCGCACAGGAAAAAGCCCAGCGCCGCGGTGGCGTGAAGACCGCGGGCGATTCGCAGCGATTCCACCGCCCCCCAACGGACCGGCAGGGAAAAGAGCCCGGCACTGCGGTCGAAGTCTTCGTCCTGCAGGGAGTAGAGAATGTCAAAACCCGCTACCCAGAGGAGGACCGCGCCGCCCAGCACCAGGGGCACCAGGCCCACTTCGCCCCGGACCGCGATCCAGCCCCCCAGGGGCGCAAGGCCCAGGGCCGCACCCAGGAAAAAGTGGGCCGCCCAGGTGAAACGTTTGGTGTAGGAATAAAAAAATACCACCATCAGAGCGAATGGGGCCAGGGTGCGGCAGAGGGGATTGAGACGGCTGGCGGCCCACCAAAAGAGGAGCGAGCTGGCCGCAATGAAAACGATCGTAGCCCGGCGGCTGATCAGGCCCCGGGGCAGGGCCCGGTCCGCGGTGCGGGGGTTTATGGCGTCCACCCGGGCGTCAATCAGGCGGTTGAAGGCCATGGCCGCGCTCCGGGCCCCCACCATGGCCAGAAGAATATAAAAGGCCTGGGACGCGGAAGGCAGGCCCCGCGCCCCCAAGAGCGCCCCCATAAAGGCAAAGGGCAGCGCGAACACGGTGTGCTCGATTTTGATCATCTCCAAGAGGATCTGTAATTTGCGGGAAGATGAGGTGAGGACGCTTGGCGCTTGCATGTTCAATACTGTTTTCGGTTTTCAGTTTTCGGTACGAGTCATTCATGACCCCTTGGCTCTCTCAAAGCCATGAAAGAGCCTGATGGCACAGGCGTCTCGCCTGTGCGGGGATGGAGGAGGTGCGGCAATCTGTGGTGCGTAAGACGCACCCTACATAAACTAAAAGGAATTTTGCCAGAGGCTCGGATATTTTTTTTACAGAAAACCGAAAACCGAAAACATTATTTTTCCCCCCAGCGTCTGGTGAGGTCATGTTCCAGGCCCAGGTGGTCTAGAATCCGCCCGGCGAAATTGCGGGCCAGGTCCTCCGGGCTCCGGGGCCGCTGATAAAAACCGGGCATGGCCGGAAAAATAGTGGCCCCGGCCTCGGCCGCGGCCGTGAGGTTGCGCAGGTGAATGAGGCTTAACGGCGTTGCGCCGGCCCGCAACGTAAGCCGTGCTCAGATGATGAAACCGGTTTCCCGGGCAAGCCCGGCCAGGGTGGCGACCCCCTGGATGTCGAGTGGTGCGTGGACAGAGGCGGCCTCCACGTCCTGCAGGCCCGCCCCATCACCGGACTGGTGGGCGAAAACCTGGTCATCTGGTCCAACGTCAATATCGGCGAGAACTATCGCGGCCCGGTGGATGAGATTGCGGGACTGCCCCTGGGCAATGGCCCCCAAAGTCCCCATGGAGCAGGGGATGACCACCATGGCCCGGACGCGAAAGGAGCCGCTGGCCAGGGGCGCGGCAAAATCATCCGCCGCGTGCAGGATGGTCCGGGGCTCCACCAGTTCCTCCAGGCGCAGGCCCAATTCGAGCTTGAGGACCTGTTCACCAGCCGCGGAACAGACCGCGTGCACCTCCAGGTCCGGGCGGGTCTGGAAATAGCCGCAGAGCTTCCGGGTATAGAGGATGCCGCGGGCCCCGGTGAGCGCCACGACGTAGCGGTTCAACCCAGTCCCAGCTGCGGCCATAGCTCATCCACCTTTCTTTTTACTGCCGGGTCCATGGTGATCACCTCGGGCCACTCCCTGGTAAAACCCTCCTCGGGCCATTTGCGGGTGCAGTCGATGCCCATCTTGGACCCGTAATGAGGCAGCGGCGAAGCGTGGTCCAGCGCGTCCACCGGCCCCTCAGCGAACACCGTGTCCCGCCTGGGATCCACGTTGTTCCCCAGCCGCCACAGCACCTGGGAAAGATCCTGCACGTCCACCTCCCGGTCGAAGACCAAAATTATCTTGGTGAACATCATCTGGCCCAGGCCCCACAGGGCGTGCATGACCTTGCGGGCGTGACCGGGGTAGCGCTTGTCGATGGACACGAAGGCCAGATTGTGAAATACCCCTTCCACCGGCAGGTTCAGGTCCACGATTTCCGGCAGGGTCTTTTTGATCAGGGGCATGAAAATCCGCTCCGTGGCCTTGGCCATGAAGCAGTCCTCCATGGGCGGCCGCCCCACAATGGTGGCCGGATACACGGCCTGGCGTCTTCGAGTCAGGGTAGTTACCCGGAAAACGGGATAGTCGTCGGCCAGGGAGTAATAGCCGGTGTGGTCGCCGAAAGGCCCTTCAATGCGGCGTTCGCAGGGCTCGACATAGCCCTCCAGCACGACCTGGGACTGGGCGGGCACCATCAGGGGGATGCTGACGCAGGGGACCATTTCCACGGGCTCCTGGCGCAGAAAACCGGCGAAGAGGATTTCGTCGATATCCTCCGGCAAGGGCGCGGTGGCGGCATAGGTCACCGCGGGGTCCGGCCCGATGGCCACCGCCACCGGCAGGGCCTCGCCCCTGGCCTCGGCCACCCGGTAATGCTGGGCGCCCCCTTTGTGCCGGTGCCAGTGCATGCCGGTGGTTTGCCCATCATAGACCTGCAGGCGGTACATGCCCACGTTGCGCCGCCCGCTCTCCGGATGGTGCGTGATCA
>Ga0114919_10004430_pt1 | contig 11266 bp, 23 predicted proteins | sample BlataG_FD_88682 | JGI IMG/M metagenome (GOLD analysis project Ga0114919, IMG submission 88682) | Deep subsurface microbial communities from Black Sea to uncover new lineages of life (NeLLi) - Black_00105 metaG | ecosystem: Environmental > Aquatic > Marine > Oceanic > Sediment | place: Atlantic...
ATAATTTGTGTTGATATTTTCTATCAAATAATACTTTACCCAATATTTTATTTATTCTTGTTTTTGATTTCTCTATTTTTGATTCATCAAACTCTTCTTGAAGTAATCCAACAACATCATCATATGTTGGTTCATCAAAGTTCTCAAACGCGTTGATGACTGTTGTATAAATGGATTCATAAGCAATAGCATCTCCTGACCAATGATATTTTAATACAGATGGAGGCTTACATTTAATTTGAATAGCTTTGCCATCTTTCAAGAAGTACATAACATATCCTTCTTTGCCTTTCATTATTTGATTCTCTTCATCTATTTCAAGTATTGATTCAAGAGCATTTTGCAAAGCAATATATCCTTCTTCATTTATCTCTCTTGAAAATATTTCTGCTTTTGCACTTGGTGGAACAGGTGTAAATCCTACTTTAAATACTTTCGGTGGATAAATATATCCCTGGTTTGCATCAATAATAAATATTAAATCAGTATCAAGAGGAACATTATAATCTATTAATATCTTGTTTCTCTTTCCATATAATTCAAAGATATAATTATGATTGATGCTTCTACACAATCTTTCTATAGAATGATATTGTTGTAACATTTCATTCCACAATTCAAATAAATTACCAAATTTGCTTGAACCAAGAAATGGTCTTAATCTAGTTTTATATGTGGTAAACCAATTCTTGCCATCTGTATAGTTATATGAAATTATACAAGTTCCATCAAGCTTTTCATAACATTCTATAGTATCATAATCAGGAAACTTCCATTCTGTTTTTTCTTTGTCAAATGGATAATGTTGCTTAGGGGCTGAGTAGATTAGTTGTGGACATTTCTTGCCATTAACATGAGTAATCCAAAGCGCGCCATATAAATTACTTTGTCGCCTATTAACATATCCCTTTAAAGTATTCTGTGGATTATATGGGTCAACCTCTTCAAAGGTTATTGTTTGTTTTTTATTAGTTATATCAAAGGACTGTTTCATTTTTCTTTTATCTGGTATTACCATTTCAATCCTATTCACTGTTTTCTTCTACCCACTTTTTGATGTCTTCATAGTTTTCTAATATTAGTTGTGCTTTTCTTACTCCAAACTTAAATGCGTATTCATCATTTTCTTCTCTCTTTAAGACAATCATTTTGTTGCCTTTATATTCATCAAATTCTATCATACATTTCTTGTCTCCTTTCATAAATTTTTTCCAAAACTCTTCTTTATAATATTTTGTTTCTTTTGTTTCTTTCTCTTTTCTTTTTCTATCTACATATCTTTTCTCTATTGCTCTTGCTTTTTCGGGATTATTTTTTCTCCATTGTCTTGTTCTTTCCGTTGACTTTTCTCTATCCATAATTCTATTACATTTTTCACTACAATATTTTTGACTATCTTTGTAAGCATAAAAAAGAAATGGTCGCCCCAAGCCATCATCACACTTTGGATTTTGACATTCTTTTAATTTTGTTGATTTTAATTGTGCAACTCTACCAACATGACAACTGTCATTCATTCTTTTACAATGTGGGCAAATACTGTTACTATTAACTCGCAATATTTTGTGGATGTATGATTTGCCACAATATTTGCAAACTAATTCCTCAGTGCCTAGTATTTTCATTTATTCTTTTTTCTTAATTTGCCTCAAGACAAATACATATTTTCCTGTCTTGGCGCTCATTCTTTCTGACCATCTATAAAGTTTTAGGTCTACTTCATTTGCTTCATTTACATTATCTTTTTCTATAAAATTTGTGTTCATATTTATTTCCTCTTTTTACCTAATCATCCAATATTGGGAGCACTGAGATATTTTGTTACAGTGCTATTTGTGTCAGACTAATTCTGCCCTTTTTTGGCAATTTCCTTTTTTAGCCCATTTCTGGGATTCTGTTGAGCAAACCATTAATTGATTTGTCTAGCCACATTTTTAAGCTTCCTGATTCCATTTCAACAACGGAAAGATTAAATCTTTCTTCTGGTATTATAAGAGTGCCTTTCATCTTATCACAATACAATATTCTTTTAATACTATATAAGGCTTATGGTTTGTTTAATAGTATTGTCCTTAAAGTCCACCAATCATAGTGTAGAACACTGCCTCTTATGTATGTAGTTTGTCCAGGTTTTATGACCGCGTCATAAACCATACCTAACCGAAGGTCTTATATGGACTTTAAGACTATGATTGTATATGGTTAAGAAAACTATTCTTCTGCATTAGTTTTTATGAATAGTTTTATATGGTCTATTGTTTCTTGTTCTTCTTCATCTGTTTTGATTCTAAATGCTTTCCATTTGTTTTCATTTTCTGGTACTTCTCTCCAAACACCAAATCTGCAATTCTTGCGAGGTAATAGTTTTAGTATTATAAATTCATTATAATACAATGCAAAACATCCGTGGACATCTATTTTTTCGGTGAGTCCAAATTCTTTTGTTATTTTGTCCTTAAAAGCATTTAATACAGACAAGTCAAGTTCAGGTTTTGATTCTTTGATTATTTCTTTCTTTTCTTGTATTTCTTTAATTTCTTCAGTTATTGTTTCAATGGATTCCTCAGCTTCTATTGGGGAAGATAGGGGAGCCTCCTCACTCTCTATCTTTTCTTCATCTATTTTTTCCATTTATTTTCCCTCCTTTTATTAATACCAAAATGGAATATACCTTTAAATAGTTTTTGAAAGTTTTAATAGAAAGGTTATTCGGCAGGTTTTTCTTCTTTTTTGGGTCTACCTGGTGGTTGTGCCTTACGTAGATAATCAGTTATCTTAGGAGAATCCTCGGGTTTTTGTGCTTGCCAATTCATTTCTTTAAGTGGTTTGTATATTTTAGTAAACCTTCCTCTCCCAAACTTACCAAAACCTTCTTCAAGCCACACTTGATTTCCCTTTACAATATCTCTATCCAAAGCATCAATAGCCCGTTGGGTAACACGGCTTCTACCTACTGGGCGGGAACCATATAAATAAGCTATGGTCATAATCTTATTTCTTATTCTATAATCAACATCTGATGTTACTTGGGTTGTTGCAAATACATTCATCATACATTTTCTTGCTTCTTTTAAATCACTAGCGGCATTCATAATCATTCTATATAATTCACCACTTGGATTTGCGGGAAAGAGCTCACCATACTCATCCAAATAAATATGGCACCATTCACCAATACCACGGAGAAAATGTATAAAGTCATACCATATGATTTCATCTTCAAAAAATACTGCTGAACATTTTCCTGGTGATGCTTTGTCATAAAGTTCATTAAAATCTTTAAAATATTTTATTTTTGCATCTATATCTATTTCTCTAAGTCTGTCATCTCGGTCATGAAATGTAACTCTAGAACCTTTTTCTAATAATATTTCCCATTTAGTATCAGGTGTTAATTTTAGAAATTGTAAAGGAGCAAAATAAGGATTACGAAAAAAATTCTTTTGGTCAGGATGATTAAGCATAGTATCTTCTAAAAAAGCAATAATAACTGATGTCTTTCCAACTCCCTGCATTCCTAATGCCTCTAGGAACACTCCACCCATGTCAGGATTTTGGGCTTGAATTCTATCCATTATTTCTGCAAAGGTTGCTTCTTCTCTAGAATAAAACTTATTGTCAGTTATCTTGCTCAATGTTATTAGCCCCGATGACTTCTTGTTGATGGTTCAAATTCTACAGAACCTGCTCTAGTTTGCATTCTAAATCTTTCTGCTGATAAACGACGTGCCTCTTCTAAAGCAAAAGGAAAAATATCAAGTAGTTTAAGTAGTAATGTGCGCCAAAGGTCTTCTATTGGTATTTGATATGTTTTACCATGATAAACTATTTTAACTGGGGTTTTAGTTTGATATGCCATAAGCTGAGCAAACTTATAAAATTTTCCTAAAACTATTCTATCACCATCTTTTGTGATATGAATTATAACATTCCCTCTTCCTACTTCAAATGTTGCTTTAGAAAGACTTTTAAAATAAGCAGGCCGAGAATGAACATTAACTATTCCCTTATTTTTTATTAAAAGCTCAACCCAGTTGCGGAATTTGTTTTGGACAGTTAGTGTATCTTCATGATAAAGTCTTACTGAAATCTCTGTTTGTTCTTTCTTTTCTTTTGCCATGTTTATTCATTTTTAGGATGCCTAGTGAATTTTATTTTCTTTCTTAGTTGTGGTTCTTGGGGTGCTTGGGGGGCTTGAGGTGCTTGGGGTTGTGGTTGTGGCTGGGGTTGGGGTTTAGGTTGTTGAATGGGCGTTGGAGGGGGAGCTTGTGGTTGCTGTGGTGGCGGGTTTTGGATAGGAGGAGCTTCCACTGGTTCAGATATTTGTTTAGGAACAGGTTGGGGAGTTGGTACTGGAGGAGCTGGGGGTTCTTCTTCTAGTTCTTCTTCTAATTCATCTTCTTCTGGTGCTAATTCTCCAAGTTCCATCTGACTAGTAAATGGTGATGAAAAAGGAATCATTTGATATTCATTTACAATAATTATAATTAAATCAAGCATATCACTTCTATATTCCCATTCAATTGTTGCTTTCTTTTGTGCACTAACAATATCTCTTGTGATTGCATCATCTATTGCCCTTGTTTGAGAAGTTAACATTTGTAATGCTAATGATGCGTCTGCATTACCTTCTGCTTTCTTTGTCACGTATATTGAATGTAGCTCTGGTATCAATCCAAATAGTCCTTCTACTTCATCTAGGACTTCATCAAATAAATAGCCATTGCCTCCTTCTTTTGCCTCATATAGTCTTCCTATTCTACCCATAAGAAGTTCTTCATAGCTTCTTGGTGTTTGTGTTACTTCTGTCATTTTCTATTTCTCCTTTATTAAAACTTTTTTTACTTTCCTTAAATCTTCTTTTTTTATTTCAAACATATCTTTAGTTAAACTTTCTACTCCAAATATTAGATATATTCTTTTCTTATCTTGCATCATCAAAGCCGCCATAAATAAAAATAGGTAGCCTGAAAATATTATTAACAAAACACCAGAAAATGCTAATGGAGCATATGCTGTAAATAGTAATGGTATAGATATTAATATGCTGAGCATACAAATAAATGTTATAACTAAATAAATAGGTTGCCATAAAGCCATAATTTTTATGTACATATCCAGCTTCTCTTTTTCTGCTTTTGTTAAATCTTCCCATGATTTCATAATATCACCTATATTGTTAAATTTCTAATTTCTGTTAAGTTGGATGATGGAGGTAAAGTTATCCATCCAATCTCACAGAAGTACCAAACTGTAAGAGGCAAAAAGATAAAAACTGAAGCAATGCCAAGTCCAAAAAGGAAATAGGCAAGATATTGATGAGTATCTTGAAAGCCAATTCCCAAACTAAATAAAAAGGTTCCAAGCATTAAATATAAGACTACTAATACTAATAGCCCCAAATTATCCGCTGTCATCATCTTTATCATCTTTCTTTTTAAATAGTCCTTTGATTTTCTTTTTATGCTTCTTTTTTAGTTTTTTACCTCTAACTTTACCTTCTTCAAATTTTTGTTTTAATTCATCTACTATCCAGCCCATTACATACCACCAAACATGCCTTTCATCATACCTGTCATATCAGTGGTCATTAATAAATACCCAAGAACTAATATTACGACTGCTCCTATGATAATCCATAGTAGCCCGCTTTTCATTCTTAAAGGTCTTACCTTGCTATACCCTTTGATATCTTCTATTGAACGAACATCATTATACCGCATTAGGGTTGTAATTGTTTTTGGTGATATTTTATGCACTACATAATTTTCGAGTTTGGCTAGGTCTATGGGTCTACCCATGATTCTTATTAAAAATTTATTTTTTGGTGATGGGTCAGTTATTATTTCTTTGTAAAGAGTGTGTGGATTAGTTGCATCAATTGTCTGCAATTCTTTATCATAAGCTTCTGCTTTTTGTTGCAGTTCATTATATTCTTGTATTAATGGTGATTGTGGCGGTAGTTCTTGTTGGGGTTGACCCTCCACATATTCATCAGTATTTAACTGGGGTTGGTTCCCGCTTTGCCTTTCTAACCTTCTCTTCAAGCGACTCATTTTCATCCTCCGTGATTAAATGTTCTTCATCTACAATTTCTTTAGTTTTCTTAAATATTTTATCAATAGGATTTTTTGAAGCTCTTAATTGTCTTAAGTTTTCAAATCCATATTTAGTTTCAACTACGTCAACATACATTACATAATCTAAGTCAACGGCATGTCCAACTACTTCTGGAACAATACGGAACTTATGGTCACATAAACTATAAGTTTTAACATCAATAACTTGTGAATCTAAATAAGGTGTATATAGTTGTCCTTCTCCTGCACGCTTTCCTGGTAATATTCTCATCTCACCATCGCGGTAAAAGAAAAACCATAAGACTGTACCTGGTCTTCCTGGGTTGATTAAAATGTCTGCACCAACTTTCTTGGCTCTTATCCAAACAAAAACTATTCCCATAAATCCAAGCATTGCTCCCATTAAGAATGCAAGAAATCTAAAATATGGTGGGATGATTGCTTGAACTTCAGTACTTGGTATAAGTCCACAAAAACTTGCTATTATTATACCAATCATAAACAACATGAATTGAATTCCAAAATACATTATATACCAAACTCCTGTTGTGGTGGTGTTTCTTTTTTACTTCCAAATGCTCCTTTAAGTTTTTCACTAAATGTTGATTTCTTTCTTTGTCCCATAAGTCTCTTAATCTCCTCTGTTCGTTGAACACCTTGTTGTCCATACAAAGTCCAAAAGCCTCCAATTGAACGAGACAACTGTAATGTCATAAGAAAGTCACCCATAAGTTCGTGTGCATAATCATAAATACCATTCTCTAAAAGTATTGCAACCATCTTATAAGTGATTTTAAAAGATAAAATATCACGGCGCTCTATATTTCCTAATGCTGCTATTTTGGAAAACATTACATAGAAGCGTTGAAAGTGAGCTTTTTCATATTCTGGAATATCGGGCTTTAAGACAAATTGTGCAACTGTGACAGCTACTTCTTTATCTAAATCATCACCGTACGGAATACCTGGCATCTGAGCTCCTTACCTCTTTAATCATTGTTACTAATGCCGCCAACAATATAACCCCTCCAAGTAAGAAGAAAGTTGTTGACATCATAAAATCAAATACTCCTGTTGCTGACATAATGATAGAACCAACACCAAAAGACATTCCCATAATCATAACTAATATGGACATTGGGTGTATTTTTCTTGCTAGTGGATGTCTAAGATTGTCAATAGCATCTTGAAAAACTCTTGACCTGTTGATTCTTTTTTTGTTTTCAGGCTTTTCTAGCCATCTATGCATTTCCAGAGGGATGCTAATGGCTATATTAATAGATTTGCTGGACATAAAACTTTTCCTCAATATACAAAAGGGGTTCATAGTATTTAAATACTAATTGATTTTGATATAAAAAATATATAATACATTATTTCCAATATATAATCTATCAATTTTAATATATAAACATCATTAATCAATATGTATTATAAGGGGTAAAAAGAAATGTTATATTAAAAATAGTGATTTATCTTCTAAAAAAGAATACAAACAAATGTTTTAGAAACTCTTTCAAATCTACTTTACTTTCTTTTATTATTTTTTTAAGTAGTTTTCTATTTATTTCTTTTACATCTTGAACAGGTATTGGTCTTTCACCTTCTTTAACTAAAATAACATGACTACCTTTCTGTCTAACAGCTCTCCAACCAAAATGTCTTAAAGCTTTAATAATTTTAGAACCTGAAGTGATGGGAACCTTGGTCATGTTCAACCTCTAACATAAGTTCACTTGCTTCCTTAATATTAACAAGTGCTAAATTAATAGTTCTACCCTGTGTAAAAGAATGAAGTTCTTTACATTCAATAAAATAATAGTTTTCTTCTTTATCTTTACTTATATCGGCAGTATAAATTTTTCCATTAACTTTAAATTTTCTTTTCATTCTTATCACATTAATATATATTATTTATAGTATTTAAGGATTTTGTTTGTTTTAATAGTTAAGGGAAGACATGGGGAGAAGATGTGGAGAGGAGGAAAGGAAAAAATCTCTCTAAAAACTATGACCCCATGCCTCATGTGCTAATGACAAAGCACTCGGAATATAAGGAAGGAATGCAAATGATATTAATATTAATAGAATCATTTCTTTCCCTTAAACTATTCTATTTATTATTTTTATTCTTTCTTGTCCAAACTATTATTTTGCTCTCAGGTTTTTTAAATTGAAAATAAACATCATACCCATTACCATTCATTGTTTCTTTGATTCTTTTGATAAAGGATTTATTATATGGATATTCTCCACCGTATTGGTATTTCTTGCCATTGAATTCTCTGCGGACATTAAATAAGAACATGTTGTCCTTAAACTTATCCTTTTTATACATAGGTCGTCTCATGATGTTTTGTCTCCTATTAATTAATTATATTATTCTAATATTATTATATTATGGTGAATGTAACAAGGGTTATAAACAAATTTAATGGGTGTCTATAACCCATAGTTATTCTATTTTCTTGTTACAGACACACCCCAGCCTTTTCCTTTTAGTGGGTAGACAGTTGCCTTAAATCCTTTGGCTCTCTTATCTGCCGCATAGGCTTTGGCTGTGGTTTTATTTTTGCATTTATGTGATGCCATTTTATATACACCTCCGATGGTTATTTGCTCGGGTCACCTGCAACTTAATGCGAAGTCTCCAGCCTATTAATCTGATGTCCACATTCTTGGTTTATTCAGTCTAAGTGTGTCATGTCCTTTGACATAAGGTTCTATGACATCAGCTGTTTCTAACTTGTTGATATATGCTTGGACATCTTTTGTAATTCTAATTCCTTTAAGGTTTACACCTGCAACACCAAATTGGCTTTTTGCTATTGATATTCTCTTTTTTATTTTATCAACACCTGAACCACTTTTAAGTCTTTTGATTGCTTGCTCTTTAGTAAAGCCTATTGATATCAATTGATTATAGTCTTTTACATTTTCGTAGATTAGTCGGCGTTCTCTTAATAATTTATTTCTTCTTACTGTTTTTGATTGTTTTGCCATTTTTTATCTTGCTCCCCTTTCATAGTCAAAATATGTTTTATTAAACCTTTTCCACTTTTTTGTTTTTTCATTATATTCAAACATAATACCTGTTGGTTTGTGCATAGCATTAATCTCATTATCAACTATTACATATATAAAATTATCTTTTTGATACTTTTTATGTATAGTTCTCGGTCCATACATAAATGGTGGTAAATCAATTGCATTCTTTTTTATTTCATTAATTTTTGCGTTTGGGTATATTTTCATTTTACCATCTCCTTTGTTGACTATAGCCTCTTGGAAACATATTTACTATTGGCTTCTTTTTCATATTTTTTTCACTCCCAATAAATTTAGATATTCTATTGGAGATAGAATCAATCTCATCTTTTGAGCCTTCTATTTCTATTGTGATTGTTGCTTTCATTATATCACCTCAAATTTTTGCACTTTTATATTTTAATTTTTTTGCTCTAACTTTTTTAAATTTTGTTGGATATGATTTTTTTCCTTTTGCCATTTTACTTCCCCTTCTTTTTTGATTTTTTTCTTTTCTTTTTCTTAGTGGGCGTTTTCTTAACTGGGGCTGGTGCTGGTGCTGGTGCAGGTTGTCGGCGATACATTCCAGGTTGAGTTATGCCTCTAGGAGTTATCATATGTAATTTTGCTGAATGTAATCCCCCACCAAAATTCATTCGAGAACGCTGTTGGGGTGGTCTTGGTATATTTGTTCTTTGTCTTGGTGGTTGTCCTATTGCCCTTCTCTGTTGACTTGGTCGTCCAAATACCCCACCTCCTGGTGGGATGTATATTTTTGGCCTTTGTTGTGGTGGTGCTCCCATTCTTGAACGGGGTGGACCAGGTGGTCTATAAGGGGCTCTTTGTCTTGGTCTTCCTTCTACTCCCCATGCTTGGCGAATTTCGGGTTCCATAGTTTCACGGGTCATTCCATGTGTTCCTGCAACATCACGGGATGCCTCAAGAAATGCTCCTGTGGCTTGACCAGCATATTCACTAACTCCAGGTCTTCTTACACGGGGTTGACGAACTGGGGCTCTTGCTGGAGCAGTAGCTCTTCTTATTCTGGGTGCTGGTTCTCTTGTAACACCATGAATGGCTTTTTCTAATCCTTTGCCAAAACCCTTTTCTACTTTTTCTGCACCTTCTTTGAGTTTGCCCTTTACTTTTTCTACTCTTTCAGTTCTTCTTTCTTTTCTTTCAGTTCTTTTGACTTGTTTATCTTCTTGGGCTTGTATATATACTTTAATTTCAGCCTCACTCATAGTTTTGTATGCTTTGTCAGGAAAGTTTTGTTCTGCAAATTGACCTGCTTCAATGCGGGAACCAAAAACTCGTTCAACTACTGTAAAAGTGCCAAGACCTGTTTTGATGTATAGGTAGATTGGTTCTCCTGTTCCCATTGGTCTCTGGGGAGGAGCTTCTTCTACTCTTGCCTTCTCTACATCTTTAGCATAGTCGGCTTCATCCTCTGCAATATCTTCAGCGGTTTCTCTTTCTTGGCGTCGGCGTTCTATGATATCTTCTATTTGTTGGCTTTCTTCTGGACCAGCCATGTAGCCTTCTCCTTCTACTTCTTTATCTGCTTCATACACAGGATAGCCTTCTTCACTACCTGGTACTATTGGTTTTCTTGGCATTTTTATTTCCTCCTTATTGATTCTTCATATGCTTCAATTCTTCTAAGGTCACGAGCTGACTTTTGTTTTCTTTGCATACCTACGTTTGGGTCAGCTATTATTTGTTTGTAAATCTTTTTAGCAAATTGTAGGTGTTCATAATTGATATTATCTATTCTTTTTCTTTTTGCTCCAGGTGGCGGTAGTGCATAATCAACTACTTCACCGCGAGGACCAACTACTCTGTAGACAAATTTGTCTGGTTGTCCTTGAAATGGTTCTATTTTTTCATGAAACATATCACACCCAGCAAGAGCATCTAATTTATCTTCTGTTATATCCATATGATGTCTTGGGTTCTTTGTCCACACATCAAAGTCTTGAGTTGGTCGGTGATATTCTGGTGGCAATTGTTTATTGACTGCTTTGCATCCGTGGATTGTAAGTTTGTGTTTTTTGATGTGTTGAGTTATATTTTTATCAACATCTTCTTTAGTAATTTTTTTGCATGAACTTAAGAATGGGTTTCTTGCTATGTGTGGTTTGAATGTTTTCATATTC
>Ga0114919_10004431_pt1 | contig 11265 bp, 6 predicted proteins | sample BlataG_FD_88682 | JGI IMG/M metagenome (GOLD analysis project Ga0114919, IMG submission 88682) | Deep subsurface microbial communities from Black Sea to uncover new lineages of life (NeLLi) - Black_00105 metaG | ecosystem: Environmental > Aquatic > Marine > Oceanic > Sediment | place: Atlantic...
AGAGTGGACTGGTTGTGTCAGCATCGTTGACATCGTCGAAAACGGTCCCGAAGTACACATCATGTTTGTCGGCAAACTCTCCCGGCTTCCAGCCAAGGATTACATCCCGCAGCACATCACTGGCCTCGGATGATGGATCAGGTTTACGGGCAAACTCAGGCCCCAAACCTTCGACCATGAGCCCTAGAATGTCCGCTTCGCCTATGGCGTAATTGAACACTCGGATGTCATCCATGTATCCTTGAAGTGCGTTTCCAAAGCTCTCATTTTGTGTCCCAAAGAACAGCGGGCCGACAGAGCCACCAAAATCATGCGCTCTCACTGGATCGGCATCTCGAAAAGGTGCCAAGACACCATCGAAGTACATTTGAAAAGCTCCATCTTCAGGCAGGATAAAGACATAATGGTGCCATTGCCCGTCAAGCTGACCGTCCGGATATGCCCCGCCAAATGTGGTGTCAACTTTATTGAGAAAGTTGCCCTCCGGGTATCTTACCTCAATCCAAACATGATCGGATCCAGCTTGATCATCCGTACGAAACCACCACGGCCCTCCAAAGAAGTGTCGGCCGGTACGAGGTATATCGATCTTGAACCAGCACGATAGCGTGAAAGAAGTGGTGATATCAAACGGACCATTGGCTTGCATGCCGCTCTGATTGATTTGAAGAACTTTCCCCCGTTCAGGATCATCAACAATCTTTGCTGGTGTAACGTTACTCAGCAGAATCCCATCAAAACCATTTCCTGTAATATCTCTGGGCGTGCCGTCATTAAAGGTGTACTGCGCAAGGGGTTGTGCCTTGATGGAGACACAAAACACACCAACCAAACATACCATTGCTAAACAATATCTTTTCTTGCTCATCATCCCTTCCTTCCTTTTATACTTAACTTATGTTCATATTTTGTTCCCCATCGGCTTGGGGGATGTATAGAGACCGTCTCGGGTTTTCACTGAATGACCGTTCCGCGCGGAACGTCCCGGAATCCGGCCCCCAGATCATACAATGTAATCTCCATGGCCTTTCTATTGTCTACATGGCCGTCGATATACATGCAGTTGAGACCGTGTGGTTTATGACGGTCTCGTGCCAACCGGCGAATTCCGAGGTCGCCCAACGGAAGATGGCTCTTTGCACGAACATCCATATAATTGCATTTGATCAGCTCTTCTTCGGTGGTAATGACCTTAGCGGCCCCCGTCTCTCCACGAAAATCGGCCGTATAATCGCCCATGTAGATATTCTCAGATGGACGAAGGAATTTATCCAAAGAGGTATACGCAGATGAGCCCTCCTCCTCTTTGTTCATCGTACCCTGCTCGAGCTGATTTATCGCGTAACAAATGAGTTGACCCTTGTGAGGAAAGCTCGGGCACTTATAGGTCCCAACCTCTCCGAATCCCTCGGCGTCAGTGCGGGACAGGATCTTATCCCGATTGAGATATTTGTAATATTTGAACGGCCACCATCCGCCGTAGCGTACGACTTTAAAATTATTGTCCTGGGCATAGAGCTGTACGGCTAATCCGATTTGGCGTAAGTTGTTAGAGCAGCAGGCGGCTCTGCCTTGCTCGCGTACACGGTTAAGAGCCGGCAGCAGAATAGCCATCAGCAGAGCGATAATGGCAATCACTACCAGCAGTTCTATTAACGTAAATGCCTTTTCGCGAGTCACTTTCAAATCCACATCCCTGTCATTGACCATCTTTGTGCCTAACCTTTCATCAGGGTATCTTGACAGTATGGGCCAACACACCCAACATTAAATACCCAATCTTTAATCTTAATCTACAAAGATATTCCGACTGAATGCCCAATCGTGCACACCAAATCCGGCCATACGAGTTTATTCTTCTTGATATTTTTTCACTACTGTCCGGTTAATCAACTAAAGAAGTATTGTAAGTGTTTTGAATACATTATGCTACAAAAAAACCCAGTGTAATCGATTTGAGAGCGTTTTAGAGCATAACTGTGTTTTTAAGCTAAAAACAGCAATTTAAGTTTTAAATGGATCAAATTGTTTACATTTTATTTTTCTTGAAATCCTTATTTTATTATGTTTTTCGCCATATTTTTATAGAATTACGACAATTGTTTTTCTAACTTCTTTCGGTTTCTCTATTTACAACCGGACAATAGTGATACTTTTTGAAAATTTTCTGCAATTGGTGTGCACGGTAGGCGTTTGAACAGAGAAAACGTAAGGAATACAAGAGACCAAACCGTGTTGGCCTCGAGGATTTGATTGTCCAGAAAGGAGATATGTATGATGGGAAGCACTTTCGCGTTCTTTCTGTCCTTCTTCGTTGTGTGCTCTACTGTCGGGCAACCCGTGTCGAAATGGGAACCACGCGATTTTTCATTCGAGAGTGGCACCGAACATGCCAACCCCTTCAACATCCAGTTCTCGGCGGTGGTTAAAGGGCCCGATGGCGTCGCTTTCAAGACTTTAGGATTCTACGATGGGAATCAACTATGGAAAGTGCGTGTCTCGCCATTTCTCGAGGGAACCTGGTCCGTGACCACACGCTCCGATGACCCTGCACTCGCCGGTCGTCAGGTCACCTTCACTTGTTCGAAGAACAGCAATCCAAACGTACACGGCGTATTGCGGGTGGACAGGCAATTCCCACACTGGTTCGTGTTTCAAGATGGCACGCGGGAATTCATGATGGGCTACGAAGCGGACTGGCTTTGGGCCTTGGATATGGGCAATCCCACGCTGTCTGCCCTCAATGGCTTTCTGGACAAGCTGCAAAAACACGGATTCAACTACATTGTCATGAATGCCTACGCGCATGATACGAAATGGTGTGAGGGCAACACCTCCGAATACGATTATGGTCCTCCGCCCATGTTTCCCTGGGCCGGTGACAATGAGAATCCCGACCACAGTCAGTTCAACCTTGCGTATTGGAGACACTTTGACCGTGTCATGGCTGCCCTGTACGAGAGAGGGATAGTGGTTCATCTGATGTTCAAAGTGTACAATAAGAACGTGAACTGGCCAAAGCGGGGAAGTCTTGAGGATGAGTTGTACTTCAAGTGGATTGTTGCCCGCTATGTGGCGTTTCCGAACATTGTCTGGGATTTCTCAAAAGAGGCCTTTTACGAAAAGGACCTTGATTACAAGATCGGTAGGGTGAAACTCATCCGCGAGAATGACCCTTATGGTCATATGATTACGATCCATGACGATTTTGAATATGACATGGGCACCTTCGACGAGCTCCTGGATTTCCATGCCGATCAGAACCATCGCGATGCGAGACACCAATGGATTCTGAATCAGCGGTCACGGCACGAATGGCCTGTGATGAACATTGAGTTCGGTTACGAACACGGTCCGGGCGGACCGGGCGATATGACCTATGGGGTGGCCCAATCGCCGGAAGTTGTCTGTCACCGGGCTTGGGAGATCGTCATGGCAGGAGCGTACGTCAACTACTACTACACGTATGGTGCATGGGATGTCATCCGGCCTCAAGATACACCACGCGGCTACCAGTACTTTAAGATACTCCGGGACTTCTTTGAGTCCGTGGAGTACTGGAAGATGGAGCCTGCTGATGATCTCGTGGACAGAGGATACTGTTTGGCGAACAAAGGTCATGAATACGTTGTTTATCAGTTCAACACCTATCCTTTTACGCTGAACCTTGAGAATGCGCCGGGCATGTTTGAGAGCCAGTGGCTACATCCCTTTACGGGCGAGCGACTACCCGGTGACGTAGTCAGGCAAGGTGAGACCCGCCTGAAACCACCGCCACAATTCGGAATGACACCGGCACCGGTTGTATTACATTTAAGAAAGCAGTAGAAAAAAAGAGAAAACCCCCGAAAGGAGCATGATAATGAGCACAAGAAAAAACGCCTTTGCAATTTTGATTGTCTTAGTGAGTATGTCTTTGACCTCTGTCGGAAAGGAAAATCCGATTTATCAAGAGAAAGATGGTGTCGTGGTAATGCAGTTTGAGTCCGCCCCGGCAGTGGACGAATGGGTGCTTGAGACCTCTTTCAAAGGCTATAGTGGTTCTGGATACTATACATGGCGAGGGGACGATCATTTTCGGGAACCAAGCCGGGGGATGCTGACATTCAGATTCGTGATCCAAAACCCCGGCACCTATCATCTCCGTTTTCACAGTCTCCATATGCACGATGACACCAGTTTGGAGAACGATGTGTGGATGCGGATGGATGGAGGCGAATGGAAGAAAACATTCGCGACACCGAATAAGAAATGGACATGGATGACCAAGCATGACTTCGAGGGATATAAGCCGTGGGCTTCCTACGTCTTGGGAAAGGGCATTCACGTCTTGGAATTCGCCGGTCGCTCCAAGAACTTCAGTATCGATATGATTCATCTGTATAAGGATGGTGTCTTCTGGATCGAAGACCACACGCTTCCGGAGTCAAGCACGGTGACAAAAGGCAATTTAGCCCCTCGCCCCGATGCCGGTCCGGAGAAAAACCTAACCCTGCCCCGGGAAAATGTAGTGCTGTCGGGTACCGCCGAAGACATTGACGGGACGGTTGTCGCCTACGAATGGGAAAAGGTAAGTGGGCCTTCCATCCAAATGAAAGGTGTCAACTCCCCGCAGTTGAAACTGTCCGGTCTAAAACCCGGCGAGTATGTGTTCCGCCTGAAGGTGACAGACAACGAGGGAGGCACCGGTTACGACGATATCAAAGTAATTGTCTATCCAGCCAGCCAGGTATCCGTCGCAGATAGCGTATTTGTGCTCTCAGGCGGACAGGTTGAGTTCGAGGCTGAAGCAGTATCCGCCAGGGGGCAGTGGAAACTTGAAAAAGAGAATGATGGATACAGCGGTGCCGGCTATCTTGTGTGGCGGGGCCGCAACTACTTTGATGACCCGCAAGTGGGGCCTCAATTTGCCTACAAGATCAGAATTGAGGAGGACGGTGAATACTCGTTTCGCATACGCGACCGACATGATCACCGCCTTGGTGACCAGGAAAACGATACTTGGGTACGATTCGATGATGGTCAGTGGGTCAAGTGGTATTCAAACGAGAAGCAGAAATGGACGTGGCAAACGGGCTTCATCGATTTCGATGGGTTCTGGCCTCTAACTACCGGCGTCCACACCCTGTATCTATCCCCCCGCTCGTTTGGACATAAGCTGGATCGAATCCATGTATTCAAGAAAGGTGCAGTTCAGAAGAGTGGCGGTATCGGCGACTGAGGGAGTTTAAGAATAAAGAGACGCCGAACTCCGTCGGTCATCAACCGCCAGCGAACAGCAGACAAGGTCTTCCCACTTATCCAGATTGTTGTCCTGGGCATAGAGATGCACGGCTAACCCGATTTGGCACATGTTGTTAAGACCACAGGTAGCCTTGAACTGCTCCCAGGCTCGCCTCAGGGCGGGCAGGATGGCCATTAAAATAGCAATCACCTCAATTAATGTAAACGCCTTCTCTCTTGACATCATTGAACAGTCTTTGTCTTTTCAGCTACCAGAACGTGAATTCTGTATTCAATACTATCCTCTTATCGGCCTCAGGTCAAGGCCGAATTACCTATCTTGGGGCCCCGTTAAGGTTGGCACTTTATAGTGCTCTGTCGCTCGTTAATTAAGGGACTGTTATTCCGAGCGGAGCGTAGCGGAGTCGAGGAATCTGTTCCCTCGGCTGCGCTCGGGACAAGTTTAATAGACCCCTCGATGCAGTTTACGCTGAGCGAAGTCGAACGGGCTCGGGGTGACAGCCTTGCGAAAAAGAGTAATCCATCAATAGAACTGCGACAAAGCACTAATAGTCTACGATCAGTTTGGGGCATAGAGCGCTTTCTTTGGACCCAAACGCGATATCGTTGTCGCCAGACTCATCCAGTGTCACAATTATGGTATATAGACCTGGGCGGTGAATCAAATCAGATACATCTACCTCAACGACCTGATTCAATCCAACGACCCCGGTATGTCGCCCAATCTCCCACAGAGGCGTTGGGGCCCGTCCCACGCTCAGGTCATGTTCAGACCAATCACTGTGGCTTCCTTCGTAAAACTTGAGAGTCCCTGACCCTACGTCGTTCATTTGAGTCAATTGTAGTCTTGCCTCCCGGATTATCCCCTTATCCGGAACGTCGAATCTCAAATGGATGACTCGACGTTGACCTTCCACACGCAAATACGGCAAGTTAGCAAATTCACCAGCCTCCAGATGGGCGTCATCCGTTGGATAAAGGGTCATCTGATTGGGCGACTGGGCCGGCCCTAAAGTCGCGAGTTCCCAGTCTCGCAGGAACTCTTTCCCAAAATCAGCCTGCTGTTCAATTTGCTGCTGGTAGATTATCAGCCTCGGACCCAGAGTGCTCTCTTTGGACCCAAACGAGATGTCATTGAAGTCACCAACCGGATCTTGTTTGACAATAATTGTGTATTGCCCCGCCTGTTTGATCAAATCCGAGACATCGACCTTAATGACCTGATGCGGCCCAACGATCCCATTGTATCGAGCAATCTCCTGCTGAGTCTCTGGGGCCCGCTCCACGCTTAGGTTCTGTTCGGTCCAATCTGTGTGGCTCCCTTCATAGAAGCGGAGCGTACCGAAACCTACGTCCATCAACTGGGTTAGTTGCAATATTGCCTTTTGAATGTTCTTCTTCACTTCTGGAATCCTGAATTTTAAGTAGAACTCCCTCCGGCCACCGTCCACGTAGAGATGTTGCTTATTTAAGAACTGGCCATCCTCCAGGTGGGCATCATCTGTCGGATAGAGGGTCATCCCCATGTATTGCTCAGCCGATTCCAAAGCCTCAAGCGGGATCGCTTGCAGTGGCCCTTGGCTGGTCTCGGCATACTGTTCACTGGCCACGTTAACGACTTCGCCCGTGTTCTCCTGTCTGAAGTGAACCAGCCCCTCGTACACCGTGATGCGGGTCCTGGTGGGCTGAGTCTCCAGTGCAAATAGGGTGCCGAACACAGTCACGCTTGTCTGGGGCGTACGAACAACAAACCGGTTCTCATTCGGTTCTCGTCTATCCACCTCAAACAGAGCTTCACCTTGTTCTAACAATATCTCGGTTTCTTTGGCTGACGTACGACCAATAAAATAAACAGAACTACCACCTTCAAGCGAGAGAATTACACCGCCGGTCAATTGCATGAGTCCTTTTGCTCTGGGACCGCTCAATATCCGGTCACCTTCCAGAATAGGGCTGTTCTGCCCAATGACAATCCGCTTGTTGTTCCGTTCAATCATCACTCCACCGCTGCCGCTGACCTGGAGACATACCCCCACGACTGGCCGGTGATTGACACGCCCCGGACTCAGCCACACCCACAATACGAGACCCACCAGTACTACGCACGCCGCTACAATCAGAGCAAATCGTGAGCCGATGTTTCGGCCACCATAGGAGCAAAAAATCTTCCCAATCCCCAGCCCGTTTAGTTCGAGCCTTGTTATGGCTCCTTCCCGCATTAATGTATGAAGCCGAAACTCGGTTTGAAATCTCTCTCGGAATTTGGGGTGATCCAGTATAGCCCTGTCAAGGTCGGCCAATTCATTGTCGCTGATCTGGCCGTCCAAATAGGTCGTCAGCAATGATTCAAACTCTTTCTCTGTCATGACAAACACCTTAACTAATAGACCTGGTTGATCTGCGTAGTGATACACTCGCGCAGTCGTTTGCGGAGGCGGGCTAATGTCGTTCGTACGGATCCCACCTTAAAATCGACCCGATCGGCGAGTTTCTGTCCCTTGAGGTTATAACCATACCGAAGGACAAAGAGCTTGTTGAGCCGAGCTGGCAATTTTTCGAGGCAGTTCTGCAAAGCGATACGCTCTTCCCGCCATAATTCGCAGTCCGTATCGACGGCAGCTTGTGCTAACCTTTCCAACACCTCCTGCCTCATAGTTAATGGTTTCCGACCCTCACGTTCCCAGAAACGACGAACAATGTTCCTTGAAATACCATATGCCCAGGGTAGAAACGGCCTACTCGAGTCATATTTATCTCCGTTTTTTAGAATCTCCAGAATGGTCTCTTGAAATAGATCCTCTGACACATCAAAATCTTGGACATTAGCCAAGATGAAGGCGAGGAGTTTGGAACGGTTCTCGTTGATATTGACGAATGACTTAAAATTGCTATCTTTTGTCGAATCCTCAGTCATTGTGGTGCTACTCATTTAGATATATCTGCATTTGTTTTACGTTGTTTACTATATATTAATTGCCGGCTCAACACATGATCGTACACAAAGAAATCCGGCCACACCACTTTTTTTTCACGTTTTTCCAAGAATCTTCAGGATGCTTGTGCACGTTCGGTGTCTGAACAAGGAAAGGAAAGAAATATAAGTGAGTATTGACCACGATGTAAGTGACGTTATGTGGCCACCAGAATAAGAAGATCAAACAAAGGAAGGAGATCAAACAAATGAATAATTGTGTACGTTTATGGATTTGCTGTGTGCTACTCCTAACGAGCTCACTGTCATTCGGAGCTAACCTGGACAAGCCCATCGTCAGTGAGGACGTTGTCTTCGAAGAAGTCAACGGCATGGTCGCTGTGGAGGCGGAACACTTCTACAAACAGACGCTCACGGCCGTGCGTCGCTGGTATCGCACCAGTGCCAAAGAATGGCCCAAACCAGGGCGCGATATGGATGGTCCGCACGTAGTAGGAGCAAGCAACAATGCCTATCTGGAGATCCTGCCGGACACGCGCAAGGATCATAATGAGCCGCTGATTCAAGGGATTAATTTCAGTAATGAACCCGGCAAGCTGGGCGTGCTTCATTACAAGGTGTACTTTAATACGCCTGGGCGCTATTACGTATGGGTCCGAACCTATTCCACGGGCAGTGAGGACAATGGGCTGCACGTCGGGATTGATGGGACCTGGCCAGAACATGGCCAGCGCATGCAGTGGATCGCAAAACGCCAGTGGTTCTGGGATTGTAAACAGCGGACAAGCGAAAAGCATACGGGTGTTCTACTGGAGATCTACTTGGATATTAAAGAGCCTGGTCTGCACGAAATACAATTCTCCATGCGCGAGGACGGTTTCGAGTTCGACAAATGGCTAATGACCACGGATCGCGACTATCGCCCCTTACAAAACGAGGGGCCGGCAGTTCGGGTCAAGGCCGGGACATTGCCACCACCCTTCCCAAGGGTGGAGAAGGATCCTGAAATTGTTCCGCCGGAGCAGGTTCCGGAGCAGGTTCCATCCATGAAGGCAGTGGATTTTCCAATTGATGGAACCCAATTCTACAATGATGACGACATGTGGCTCGCAATTAATCCGGATGTACATCAGAAGGCAAAGACCTCAAAAGCTTTCCCCTTTAAATCAGGCAGGTATGATGTCGTTCTTGTTGCTGCCGGAGAGGACGATGGTAAATCGGAGTATCGTGTATGGGTCAATGACACACTGATAGGTCACTTTGTCTGTCCCTTGGGTCCGGGACGCGCTGAAGAAGGCCCACAATATAACAAACTGTGGGAGAACATCCAGATTCAAGAAGGCGACACGATCATTGTGGAGTCCGAGGTCGGCAGTGAAGACGGATTTGACCATAGCCGGGGACGCTGGGCCGGTCTATTCTTTGCGCCCATAGGCAGCGGCAAAGCGCTGTTGACGAAAGTTTCTACACAAACCGAGGCATATAAGGCCGCTAAGGCCGTTAAGGCCGCAGTGGCACCTAAGCAACCTGAATTGCACTTTGATCCAATGGACTTCTCCGATCCAATTGAGCATAAGCCTGACGGCAAAGGACATGTGCAAATTACAGGAGAACTCAAGCAGTGGCATAAGGTCACCTTAACATTAGACGGGCCGTTTGCACATGAGTTGGATAAGCATCCCAATCCTTTTACAGACTACAATATGACGGTTAAGTTCAAGCATGAGTCCGGCAAACCGATGTATAATGTGCCTGGCTACTTTGCTGCGGATGGCAATGCAGGTCAAACGAGTGCTGACAGCGGGACCTCATGGCGTGCGCATCTGGCCCCGGACAAGCCGGGCAAGTGGACCTATGAGATATCGTTCGTCAAAGGCAACAATGTGGCTATGACTGACAGCGTCAAAGGAAAGAAGGCTAGGCCCTGGCATGGTAAGAATGGTCGTTTCACGGTAGAGCCGACAGACAAGACCGGACGCGACCTGCGTGGGAAGGGACGCCTGGAGTATGTTGGCAAACACCATCTGCGGTTTGCCGAGACGGGAGAATATTTCCTCAAGTGTGGTGCGGATGCTCCTGAGAACTTTCTGGCTTACCAGGATTTCGACGGTGATTTCAAAACAGACGGCCGTAAAGACAACTTCATCAAGGATTGGGGCCCGCATATTAAGGACTGGAGGCAGGGCGACCCGACCTGGCAGAGCGGAAAGGGTAAAGGCATCATCGGGGCCGTCAATTACCTGGCTTCGCAGGGCATGAACGTTTTTTCCTTTCTTACCATGAATATCAAAGGCGATGACCAGAACGTCTTTCCCTATACCACCTACGACGAGCGGTTGCAAATCGATGTCTCCAGGCTCGCCCAGTGGGAAATCCTTTTCGAGCACGCCGACAAGCTCGGCATGTATCTGCACTTCAAGACGATGGAAACCGAAAACGAGTTGCTGCTGGACAAGGGCGATCTGGGTGTCGAACGAAAACTCTACTACCGTGAACTGATCGCGCGGTTCAGCCATCACCTGGCGCTGAACTGGAACCTCGGCGAGGAGATCAATGACGCCACGACAGAGCAGAAGGTTGCCTGGGCGAATTACTTCTGGACGCAGGATCCGTATCAGCATCACATCGTGATTCACAACATGGGCAACCCACACTACGACCTGCTGGGCGAGGCATCTAAGTTGACGGGTTTCTCACTTCAAACGAGCAGGCCCGATTTCAGCCAGGTCCACAGCCGGACCCGTAACTACATCGACCGCTCTGTGGCCGCGGGCAAGCCCTGGGTCGTCGCCTGCGACGAGCCAGGCGACGCAAGCCACGCACTGATCACCGACGACGAAGATCCCACCCGTGACAACGCCCGTAAGAATGCCCTGTGGGGACACATCATGGCCGGTGGGGCAGGCATCGAATGGTACTTCGGCTACAGGCATCCCCACAGCGACCTGACCTGCCAGGACTACCGCACTCGCGAAAAGATGTGGAACCAGTGCCGCTACGCCCTGGAGTTCTTCAAAAAATATGAAATCCCGTTCTGGGACATGAAGTGCGACGATGATCTGACCGCGAACACCGATGACTACTGCTTC
>Ga0114919_10004433_pt1 | contig 11263 bp, 11 predicted proteins | sample BlataG_FD_88682 | JGI IMG/M metagenome (GOLD analysis project Ga0114919, IMG submission 88682) | Deep subsurface microbial communities from Black Sea to uncover new lineages of life (NeLLi) - Black_00105 metaG | ecosystem: Environmental > Aquatic > Marine > Oceanic > Sediment | place: Atlantic...
GGGTCGTGCCGCCTGGGGCTACAGCGGCAACCCATTCGGCGACGATGAGTGCGGCAAGTTTTACGCCCGGCCGATGAGTATCTGGTCGATGCTGCTGGCCTGTCAGGGCTTCATCTATGACGGTCCGGCGGGCGTGATTGGTTTCAAGCCGGTTTGGAAACCCGAAGACCATATCTCATTTTTCACCGCCGCCCAGGGCTGGGGACTGTTCTCGCAGAGGTGCAACGGTAACAAACAAACGCATTCCATCAAAATTAGTCACGGCAGGTTGGCGGTGCGGCAGTTGATTTTCGAACTATCTCAAGGCACTAAACCTGTCGATGTCAATGTTAATATAGATGGCCGAAAAGTGGTGTCCTGGTTTAGCCATACCGTCAGTCATCTAAACATACATTTCGCAAATTCGGTTATAATTGGTGCGGGCCAGACGCTTATCATTGAGGTGCAGACCGGCAAGTAGCAAAGGAGCTAAACAATGAAACATCGTCAAAACAGAAGGCAATTTTTGAAAGCCATCGGCTTAGGAGCAGTATCGCTGGCACTTCCGGGGTGCACAAGGGCCGCACAGCGAATTTCGAGCAAGGATTCCAATAGCAAGCCAAACTTTATCATATTCTTTACCGATGACCAGGGTTATAACGATGTCGGCTGTTTCGGCTCGCCGTTGATAAGAACACCCCGCTTCGACCGGATGGCGCGGGAGGGAATTAGGTTCACGAATTTCTATGCCCAGGCGGTGTGTGGTCCCTCGCGGGCGGCGCTTATGACCGGCTGCTATCCCATACGTGTCGCCGAACCAGGAAACAAAAAAAATCAGCACACGATTTTGCACCCGAAAGAGATTACCCTGGCGGAGCTGCTCAAGGCCGAAGGATATGCCACTGCTCTTATCGGCAAATGGCATCTGGCCGGACGCCGCAGCAGTGAATACGAGCCCGAATTGATGCCAAACGCCCAGGGCTTCGACTATTTCTTTGGCACGCCTTTGCACAACGGTGTTACTCGAACAGTTACTCCAAAATCGTTTAGAACCCAGTTGATGCGTAACGGAAAGATTCTCGACGATTTTTTGAGTCAAAGTAGTATGAATATGCTGACACAGAACTACACAAGAGAAGCGATTCAATTCATCCGCACGAACAAGGACAGACCCTTCTTTCTTTACCTGGCGCACAATATGCCGCACATTCCGCTAGGCGCCTCCGAGAGGTTCCGCGGCAAAAGCAAACGAGGAATGTACGGCGACGTCATCGAGGAGCTCGACTGGAGTCTGGGGCAGGTTATTGATACGCTCAAGGAGCTGGGGCTGGATGAAAAGACGCTGGTCGTATTCACCTCGGATAACGGGCCGTGGATTGAAGGGTACATTGGCGATTACGCCGGCTGTGCCGACCCGCTGCGCGGCTCGAAGATGATGACCTGGGATGGTGGCTCCCGCGAGCCGTGCATAATGCGCTGGCCCGGCAAAATCCCCGCTGGCAAACGCTGTGATGAAATCGCCACGACGATGGACCTGTTGCCGACCTTTGCCAGACTGGCCGGCGTCAGGCTACCCGATGACCGTATAATCGACGGTAAAGACATCTGGCCCCTGATGACGGGACGAAGCGGCGCCAGAAGCCCCCACGAAGCGCTCTATTTCTACAACTACACACATCTGCAGGCGGTTCGCAGCGGCAGGTGGAAGCTGGTGCTGCCCCGACCCGCCCGCCCACCGTGGACCGGCTTCTCTGCAAGAATGATTGATGCGGTTCCGAGAACTCAGTTGTATGATTTGGATACCGACATTGAAGAAAGACACGATGTAGCCGACCAGCACCCGGACGTCATCAGGCGATTGATGAAACTGGTAGAGACGGCCCGTGAAGACCTCGGCGACTACAACAAGGTCGGCAAGGGCACACGCTTTTTTGACAAGGGCCCGCCGAGACCAGACATCAATGACTGGAAAAAAAGATAAAAATGGTAAGGACAGAGAGATGGTAACAATTTTTATTGTCGTTGGTTTGGTTCTGATTGTATTTGTCCTGGGCCTTTTGGTTTGGCTCATCAGCACCAGCTTTGCCGGCAGAAAGGAGATTGCCGGCCAGGCCACAGGCATCGGACTTCTCCAGCAGCAGTTAGAGGCGCTCAAGGCCGCCCAGGATAAAACCACGGAGAATTTGCAAAAGTCTCTACAGGCCGGCCAGACAACCCTCAGCCAGTCTCTGCAATCCAGCCAGAAGGTGCTCAGCCAGCTAAACAGCCAGATCGGCGAGCTTCAGGGCACCAACAAACAAATGATGCAGATAGGGACCGAGGTCAGACGGCTTCAGGATATTTTAAGCTCGCCGAAGCTGCGAGGACAGATGGGCGAATGGTCGCTGAAAAATCTGCTATCGCAAGTCCTACCCAGAAATAGTTACGAATTACAATACACCTTCAAGGACGGCAAAATGGTTGATGCGCTTGTGAAACTGGCCGATTTCTCTGTGCCCATTGACGCAAAGTTCCCGCTGCCGGCTTTTGAGAGACTCACAAAGGCCCAGGCCGATGAGGAAAAAAGCAAACTTCGCAAACAGTTTCTAAAGGATGTAACCGCCCATATCGACAAGATTGCCTCTGACTATATCAGGCCTGCTGAGGGCACACTGGATTTTGCGCTTTGTTACGTACCTGCCGAGAACGTTTATTACGAAACGATTATTAAGTACGCCGGCGAGACGCAGGATATTTTACAGTTCGCTCTCGATAAAAAGGTAATACCGGTATCGCCGAATCTTTTATACGCATACCTGATGACGGTGGCGATGGGCCTGCACGGCCTGCAAATTGAAAAGCAGGCAGCCGAAATCCGACAGAATCTCAAAAAGCTAAACGCCTCTTTCGCCGACTTTCTCGGCAATTGGGATATCCTCGGCACACATTTGCGAAATGCTTATGGTAAATACGAAGAAGGCCAGAAAAAGCTCGACCGCTTCGGCCTGCAACTCGACCAAATACAGGAAGAAAAAGAGGAATAAAGGTGAATTAAAGTGATTTACGAGGATTTGAAGGGTAAGAAGGTTTTGGTTACCGGCTCGAGTAGTGGAATCGGGGCGGCAACGGCAATAATGTTTTCCCAGCAGGGCTGCTTTGTAGGGGTTCATTACTTTAGAACAACAGCCGGCGGTGAAAAGACCCTCGAACAGGTAAAGAAGAACAGCGATGGCGTCCTGCTTCGTGCGGATGTGCGCGAAGAAAAGCAGGTCGGCGAAATGGTCGAGCAGTTTGCCAAAAAAGCAGGCGGTATCGATATCCTCGTCAATAATGCCGGCGATCTTATCGACAGGCAGACCTTTGAGACCGCAACGGTAGATTTCCACAGCGACATATATGCCACCAATGTCCGCAGTGTCTTTCTGGCGACAAGGTCAGCCTTACCATATCTGAAAAAAAGCCGCGGTAACATAGTCAATATCGGCTCAATTGCGGGTCATACCGGCGGAGGCCCCGGCTCGGGCTTTTACGCAGGTGCAAAGGCAGCCGTCGCCACCGAAACTATTTCTATGGCAAAGGAATTCGCCCCGTATGGCATCCGGGTCAACAGCGTCCTGCCGGGCATTATTGAGACGCGGTTCCACCAGCGGTACAGTTCGCCACAGCGCAGAAAAAAACTTGCAGAAGAGAACCCGCTCGGCAGAAACGGCACCGCCGAAGATGTAGCAAAAGCGGTACTGTTTCTGGCGAGTGAAGCGGCCGGCTTTATCACCGGCGAGTATATCGCCGTCAACGGCGGCTTTTATATGAGAGCCTGAGTAATTGACTATTGACTATTTATTATTTACTATTAAATATCAGTTGTGATGAAAGATTAAAATTGTATGCGACTTTCTGCACGGATGCAAAAAGAAACTAAACGTGATAAGAAGCGTTTGGCAGGTCAGAAAAAACAATGGGTAATCCAGCCGGCGGACGACGGTGCTGCCCGGCTCGCTAAATCCCTGAAGGTCTCACCACTTTTAGCACAGGTTTTAATCAATCGCGGAGTAACCGACTCCCAGGCCGGCTCGGTTTTCCTCAGACCGAAATTGACAGAACTTATACCGCCGGAGCAGATGCCGGGAGTCAAAACTGCGGTAGAGCAAATCAAGCGGGCTATAAAAGACAAAGAAAAAATCACCGTCTATGGTGATTATGATGTGGACGGCATTACAGGAGTGGCAATTCTGTGGCAGATTCTAACACTGCTCGGTGCAGATGTTGACTACTATATACCACACCGTATCGAGGAAGGCTATGGGCTAAACGCCGAAGCCATCCAGTCATTGGCTCGGGCCGGCAGCAAGCTCGTAATCACCGTTGACTGTGGTGTTACCGCAATTAGCTCAACCGAACTTGCCGAGCAGCTTGGCCTGGAGATGATAATAACCGACCATCACCAGCCCGGCGACGAATTACCTAAAGCCGTTGCCATTGTCCACCCGGCGATGGAGAAGTCCTACGCAAATCAGGATTCGTCCGGCTCAATGGTCGCCTTTAAGTTGGCCTGGGCGATAGCTAATGAATACAATGCTGGCCGAAGGCTTGAATCGCCATTACGCGAATTTATGATAAACGCAACCACCCTTACGGCTATGGGCACTATCGCCGATGTCGTGGCCCTGATGGGTGAGAACAGAGTTCTGACGAGCTATGGCCTCAAAGCCCTGCCCGAGTGCAAGCTCTGCGGCGTCCAGGCCCTGGTTGAATCGGCCGGCCTGACAGGACAAGGGCTCGATAGTTACCACATCGGCTTTCGGCTTGCACCAATGCTCAACGCAGCAGGCAGGATGGGACACGCACGATTGGCGGTGGAGCTGTTAACAAGCGATAACCCGACTCGCTCGACCGAAATAGCCGAATACCTCAAACAGCAGAACAGCCAGCGCCAGCAATGCGAGCGAAAGATATTCAAGCAGGCCTGTGAAATGATAGTGCAGCAGGGCCTGAACCACCCCGACCGAAGGAGTATAGTTCTTGCAAGTGAAAACTGGCACACCGGCGTGATAGGCATTGTGGCCTCGAGAATAGTTGACAAATTCCACCGTCCGACAATTATGATTAACACTGCAAACGCCCCCGCTCAGGGTTCAGGCCGCTCGATAGCGGGTTTCTGTTTACTCAGTGCAATCTCGGCCTGCTCGCAGCATTTGGGTGATTTCGGCGGGCACAAAATGGCAGCCGGCATTACTATCGAAACCGAAAAAATCCCGCAGTTCGCTGCCGAATTTGAGCGTTATGCAAAAGAGAACCTGAGCGAAGATGATGTGGTTGCCAAACTTCACATCGACGCAGTGGCTACATTGGGCGAATTCGGAAAAGAGACCGTCAGCGAGCTGCAAATGCTTGGGCCTTTTGGCCAGGGTAATCCCAAGCCGATTTTCGCAACAAGAGGTGTCCGTCTTGCCTCCCCGCCGAGAACCTGCGGCTCAAGGGCTGAACACCTGCAGCTTGCAATAACCGACAATACAACCTCTATCCGCTGCATCGGCTTCCGATTCGGTAAATTGGAAAAGAAGCTGCTTGAGCACGAGTTCTTTAATGTTGCGTATCAGCCGCAGCTCAATAACTATGGCGGAAATACCAATGTCGAATTTGTCCTGGCTGATATCCAGCTTGAATAAAACTAAAAACTTAAAGTCAAAAACGTAAAACTAATGAATTCCACAGTTTTTAATTTTTCGCTTTGCTTCTTACGCTTTCCAAGGAGAAAAACTATGAGATTCTTGAGGAACTTTGTTTTCATCGCTCTTGCAATTGTTCTTGTTGGCTGTGCCGGTGTTAACCAAAACTTAGAGATTCAGGTATCCGAACAGGTCAATCCCTGGACCCATTTGAATTTATACAATAAGGCCGATAATTTCCAATTTGCCATTGTCTCTGACCGAACCGGCGGGCATCGGCCGGGCGTCTTTGCAGATGCAGTAGAGAAGTTGAACCTCTTAAAACCTGAGTTTGTTATCTCTATCGGCGATTTAATTCAAGGCTACACCGAGGATGACGCCGAATTAAATACTATGTGGGACGAGTTTGATGGGTTAGTGAATCGATTACAAATGCCGTTTTTTTATGTGCCGGGCAATCATGATATTAGTAATCCAGTGATGGCTAAAAAGTGGCATCAACGGCTCGGCCAAAGCTATTATCACTTCGTTTACCACGATGTGTTGTTCCTCTGCGCCAATACTGAGGACCCTTATAGACGTTGTATTGGTGACCGACAGTTTGAGTATTTCCGAAAAGTCCTCAAAGATAATAGCAAAGTTCGCTGGACGCTTGTATTTATGCACGAGCCATTATGGAAGCCCGACGAAAAGTTTGACACCGACAAAGGCAAAGAAAATTGGCACAAGTTCGAGTCGCTGCTGGCGTCCAGGCCATACACCGTCTTTTCAGGACACCAGCACAGGTATGATAAATCTGTGCACAACAGCCGGCGATACTATGTTTTAGCTACAACAGGTGGAACGCAGGGCAAGGAACCGACCCTGGCTAAATGCCGATTCGACCATATAGTATGGGTGACTATGACTGACGATGGCCCGGTGATGGCCAATCTGCTGCTTGATGGTATCCTGGACGATGAACCTTGCCCACAATCGTGAATCGTCAACTGTGAATTATGAATCGAACCACAAAGCACGAATGCCCTCGGTGAAGAGGCTAATATCTGCTTTCTGGGACCTGGTATGACTTTCGATGAGCTTTTGGTACTGGTTTCTTCAAAGAACAATGTGCCGCGTCTTTGCGCTGATTCGCGCCTTGTCAAAGCCGGTGACCTCTTCGTAGCTATCAAAGGCACCATTTATGATGGCCACGACTTCGTTGACCAGGCCCTTGCCAACGGCGCTAAATATATCGTTTGCCAGCGACCTGATGCCCGAAATTCGATATCGAGTATCGAACATCGGGCATCGAGCATCGAGACTATAACCGTTGCGGACTCGGCAAAGGCGGCGGCTATTCTGGCACAGGCAGCGAGGGGCAATCCCGCTTCGCAATTGACTAACCTGGCTATCACCGGCACTAACGGAAAGACCACCGTCGCCTATTTGGTTCGGTCGGTAATGCAGGCGGCGGTGAAAAGTGCGGCCTTATCAGCACAATTATTTACGATACGCTCTCGAGCAGCTCCGAAGCAGTCTTGACAACGCCCGATTGCCTCGCCATCGCCGAGAAACAATCGCAAATGGTCGAGGCCGGCTCAAAATATATGGTGATTGAGGCCAGCAGCCACGCACTCTCCCAGAACCGTCTGGCCGGCATAAACTTCAAAGCCGCCGCATTCACTAACCTCGCCGGCGACCATTTGGACTATCATAAAACCAGAGAAAATTACCTGGCTGCCAAAACTAAACTTTTTTCTGCTCTTTCACCTGACGCTACAGCAGTGTTGAATAAACAATCCCCGGAGGCGATGGAAATCACCCGGCAGACCGACGCCAAAATCTTATGGTACGCCGTTGATGAACCCGCGGACATTAGCGCCCATATCGAGTCGATGGACATAAATGAAACTGTTTTTACTTTGGAAACGCGAGTGAAGGGCCACGGCTCACCGGTCACGGTAAGGACATCTTTGCTGGGCCGATACAATGTCACTAACCACCTGGCGGCAGCCGGATTGTGTCTTGCAGCCGGCTTCGATTTGCAAACGATAGCGGCCGGCTTGTCCGCCCTAAAGGCAATCCCCGGACGATTGGAAAAGCTCGATTGGGAGGGTGACTTTTCGGTTTTTATTGATTACGCACATACAGACGATGCTCTGAAAAATGTTCTGTCCACGTTAAAGTTTCTGTGTAAAGGTAACCTGACGGTTGTCTTTGGCTGCGGCGGAGACAGAGACAGAACTAAACGACCGCGTATGGCCAGAGCTGCCGAACAATTGGCCGATTTTGTAATTGTTACCAGTGACAATCCCCGGACCGAACGGCCGGGCGATATTATAAAAGAAATAGTCGCCGGCTTCGAGAAAGGTCCCCCAACGCACAGTAGTGAAATACGCAATACGCAATACGCAATACGAAATACGAAAATAATTGAGCCGGACAGGAAAAAGGCCATTGAGTTAGCTGTAAAAACTGCCGGAAAAAATGATATTGTACTTATAGCAGGCAAGGGACACGAAACGTATCAAATAATCGGAAAACAAGAATTCGATTTCAATGATAAAGATGTCGCTCAGGAATATCTTCGGAAACGAATCAGAAACAGAGAATCAGATGCTGATTGGCATTCCACATAAATTTTCCTGCCTTTTTGGGTTGCGGAACTTACAGGCCTTCTTGATGTATCCCTTCTATATGAAAAGCTATTGTCTCTCTCATATTTTAACTTCCTCGTTTGACTATGCATAGACCGACTTTTTTACTTCTTTTTTTATACGACGCGAAAGCCTGTCTGTATCCACGTCCAAATCATAATCCATTTGAAGGCCCAGCCAAAACTGTGGCGAATTGCCAAAATAGCGGGCTAAACGAAGTGCCGTGTCTGCTGTTATACTCCTTTTACCATGAATAATTTCATTTATTCTTCGAGCAGACACTCCTAAATCTCGGCCAAGCTGATTTTGGCTTATGTTAAGGGGCTTTAAGAATTCTTCGAAAAGCACCTCGCCGGGATGCAAAGGAGGGATTTTGTTCTTTCTCATTTTTCCACCTCAATGATAGTCTGTAATCTCTACCTCAAAAGCATTATTATCTATCCATTTAAAGCAAATACGCCATTGGTCATTAATACGAACGCTATATTGCCCTTTTCTTTCACCAGATAACTTTTCCAACCTATTAGCTGGTGCAACCTTCAGATCACTTAATGTTTTACTCCGGTCGATCATACGCAGTTTTCTAAAAGCTACTCTTTGAATATCGCGAGGCAACTTCCTGGAATATTCCCGGTGAAAGATTTTTTCTGTTTCTTTACATTTGAAAGTTTTAATCATGAACCAATTAGATTTTATAACGAATAACGTTATAAGTCAAGTTTAATTTTCAAAAATTCGTAATATTTTGTGCGGAAATCAAAAATCTCTTGAAATCAGATAATCCTGTATATTCCTGCAAACACAGCACCATTGTGGAGCATATCATACAGGATCTGTCTCACGCCTTTACGGCCCTTGTGCAAATGCTCGTGTGGCTTCTTCCGGAATCTCGATGGGAAGGAACAGATCCTGCGGATAGAGGTAATCTTCCCCGGATTCATCAATAACCCGGATTTGCCCATGAGCTTCGGCCTGGGGGTCCGGAATGCACTGGTATATCTTGCGTGCTTTCAGTGAAGCCGGATATTTCTCGTTCCTGACGTACAGAACGTAATGTAGTGCCTCCGATTTTGTACTCATCATAATATCCGCTTAATCTTACATTCCTTCTTACCATCTTTTTCAATCATTTTGACAACATCTCTTACCTTCATTTGTAAAATTATAGTATAATTCGGTTGCGTCATCAAGTATTTACCTCAGCTTGGATTACAAAGCAGACTGGTGAAAACAAAATGAAAGAGTTTTCGATCACAGCCTTGGCCCAGATAATAAAAGCACAGCTCGAACGAGATACGAGCCACGAGCCACCAGCCGCGAGTTACGTTTCTTTTTTCACCGGCGTGAGTATCGACTCCCGAACTACTAAAGCTGGCGACTGCTTCTTTGCCATCGCCGGTGAGAATTTTGATGGCGCAGATTTCCTTAACGATGCCTTCGCCGAAGGCGCTGTCTGTGCCGTGGTCAGCAAAGAGATCGAAGACGGCAAATTTGCCGGCGGTTGTGTGCTCAGGGTTGACGATACGGTGAAAGCTCTCGGCGATTTTGCCGGAGAGTACCGTCGGCAAGCCAGCTTCAAGGTAGTTGCAATAACCGGCTCGGTTGGCAAAACAATGACAAGGCAAATCGCCTATCACGTCCTAAGTCAGTATTTCCGTGTGTTTGCGTCACCGAAGAATTTCAATAATAATATAGGCCTGCCTCTGACGCTGCTCGGCGCCGATGCGGAAGATAAAATCGTTATCGCCGAGCTTGGCACCAACCATCCCGGCGAGATAGCTTACCTGACTCGAATCGCCGCCCCTGACATCGCCGTTGTAACAAACGTTTATCCCGCCCATCTGGCGGGGTTCGGTGATTTGCAAACCATAATACAGGAGAAGTTATCCATATCAGAGGGACTGCAAGGCGATGGGATTTTGATAATCAACGCTGATTTTGACCGGTTGGTTAGCGCCTGCCGGGCCGGAGGTAAAAAAATTATGACTTTCGGCAAATCGAATAAGGCCGACATAAGAGCGCAAAACATCGCTTGTAATAACTTTGCCAGCCGGTTTACTATCGATGGCACGCAAGTTTGCCTGCCGTTACCCGGCCCGGGCAACGTCGAAAATGCTCTCGCCGCCTGGGCTGTTTGCAGCCGGTTTGGACTAACTATCGATGATTTTGCACAGGCGGTAAAAACCCTTACGGCTGTTCCTATGCGTGCTGAATTGCTGCAAATCGGGACGCTGACAGTATTGAACGATTGTTATAATGCAAACCCGGCCTCAATGAAAAACGCGCTGGATATCCTTGCCAGTCTCGGTCAAGGACAGAAGCGACGGTCGGTTTTTATCTGCGGCGATATGGCCGAACTGGGTCAGCAAAGCGAGCAGCTCCACGCCGAGCTGGGTGCCTCTGTCGCAAAGGCCAAAGTCCAGCTTCTACTTGCGGTTGGTAAATTCGCCAAAACTGTTGCCGAGGCGGCAAAAAATAACGCCGAATATGATTTGCGGATAGAATGTTTCAAAGATACCGGTTCGGCCTGCAATAATCTGCAAGATTTCGTAAAAGATTACGATATAATACTGGTCAAGGGCTCACGCGTGGCTAAACTGGAATTGGCTATCGAGAAGCTAAAACAGCTTTTTGGCTAAATACGAAGCACGAAAACGAATCAAAAATTAAAATGCAAAAAGCAAAATGACAAATCAAAATTCAAAAAGAACAAAAAAGAAATTTTACATTTTGATATGTAATTTTGATATTTGAATTTTGATATTTAATTTTATCTTCGGATTTATACGGAATGATATACCATTTATTATGGCATTTCCGCGAGGTTTTCACCGAGGGGCTCCTCCACTTTTACGCCTATCGGTACGTGATGTTTCGCTCCGTGGCGGCGGTTTTGACCAGCTTCCTGATTGCCCTTTTGATTGGCCCTAAGATTATTCGCTGGCTGATGCGCAAAAAGATTGGTGATCGGCCGGAGTTTCATCACGCCGCTCTGAACGA
>Ga0114919_10004434_pt1 | contig 11263 bp, 12 predicted proteins | sample BlataG_FD_88682 | JGI IMG/M metagenome (GOLD analysis project Ga0114919, IMG submission 88682) | Deep subsurface microbial communities from Black Sea to uncover new lineages of life (NeLLi) - Black_00105 metaG | ecosystem: Environmental > Aquatic > Marine > Oceanic > Sediment | place: Atlantic...
AAAGGGTAATATCACCCAGATTAGACAGATGGCGGGTATGCGGGGGCTGATGACTAACCCCTCAGGCAAGATAATCGACTTCCCTATCAAGTCGAGTTTCAGTGAAGGGCTCAGTGTACTGGAATATTTCATTTCTACCCACGGCGCCCGCAAAGGACTGGCTGATACAGCACTGAGAACATCGGAGAGTGGCTACCTCACCAGACGTCTGGTTGATGTTTCCCATGGTGTCCTCATCCTTGAGGAAGACTGTGGTACTACCGATGGTATGTGGATGTTCGAAACACAGAAAGAAGAGCTACTGCCATCACTTGCCGAGCGAATTACTGGTCGGCTGGCGGCTAGCAAAGTGGTGGACTCCCAGACAGGAGAAGCCATTGTTGACCGGAACGACGAGATTACTGAGGAGAAGGCAAGTCAGATCATTGCTGCTGGATTGACCAAGGTTCATGTCAGGTCTCCCCTTACCTGTCAAGCGAGGCGGGGTATCTGCCAGTACTGCTACGGTCGAGACCTCGCCCGCGGGCATGTGGTCGACCTCAATACAGCGGTGGGCATAATCGCTGCCCAGAGTATTGGTGAGCCGGGCACCCAGCTAACACTACGCACCTTCCATACTGGTGGTGTGGTAGGACTGGATATTACCACCGGTCTACCCAGAGTAGAGGAGCTATTTGAGGCAAGGTCGCCCAAGAATCCGGCGACTATCTCGGAAATAGACGGCGTGGCCGAGGTAATTCAAAGTGAGGAAGGGCAAACAATTAAGGTTACCAGCTCTGAGACATTCCTTGATGAGCATTCGCTGCCTCCTGGCTGGCAGGTTATGGTGGATAATGGTCAGTGGGTAGACATAGGCGCCGTGCTAGCATGCCAACCCCCTGAAGTGAAAGAGCCTGGTGAGCAAGAAGAAGCCAGCGCACAATCACTGGAGCTAACTGCTGAAGCTCAGTCTATCCTGTCTCGTGTTGCTGGTGAAGTGGTGATTGAGGATGGGCACCTATCTATCAAATACGAGGATAGAGAGGAGCGAGCGTATGCTGTCCCGGCTACCATCCGCATTCGTGTTGAAACCGAAGACGTAGTAAAGGCAGGGCAGCAACTAACCGATGGCTCCATCAACCCGCAAGCCACATTGAGCATCCTGGGTAGGGAAGCAGTCCAGCAATATCTGGTAGACGAGGTACAGAAGGTGTACCGTTCCCAGGGAGTGAATATAAACGACAAGCATATTGAAATCATCGTCCGTCAGATGTTGGCTAAGGTTCGTACTGATTCCTCGGGCGATACTGAGCTAATCCCCGGAGAACTGATAAACAGGTTTCGATATGAGGATGTTAATGCCAAGGTACTGGCTGAAGGGGGCGAACCAGCCACAGCCCACCCGGTATTACTGGGCATAACCAGGGCAGCGCTGAGTACCAGTAGCTGGCTAGCCGCTGCTTCCTTCCAGGAGACTACCAAGGTGCTTACTGAAGCAGCAGTCAGGAAGGCAACAGACAGGCTGATCGGGCTTAAGGAAAACGTAATTATCGGCAGGCTTATCCCTGCCCGCTATCAGGCTGCTGAAGAAGTGCCAACACTGGCCCCTGGCGAAGAATATGAGGCACCCGCCTCCATTGAAGAAATCGAAGGGGCTGACGAGGACGAAGGAACGGAGCTGGTCATTTAGAGACGCCTCCTAAACCTAGCTCTCTTTCAATAGAGGCGGCTTAATACTATCCACACTAGTGGCCGCGTTCCTAATTGCTACGGGGCCCAATTCTGTTGTCATTCTCAAGCCCTGCTTGAATTCTCAAAATATACCACCGTTGGTATGTCAAGGGAAAGCACTTGCCTGAGCACAGGGCTTGACAGTCAGATGTGGTGGGCTTATTATTGTTTCCTAACTGGAGGTGAGAACCAATGGCTGGTGAGGCCCTGAATGGTATCAAGGTTGTTGAGTTGGCCACGATGGTTTCGGGCCCGTATTGTGGCAAACTGCTAGCGGACATGGGAGCCGACGTAATCAAGGTAGAGCCGCCGGAAGGAGACCCGTCACGTCAGTGCGGGCCATTCCCGAAGAGCGGGCCACACCCCGAGCGCAGCGCGCTGTTCCTCTACAACAACACCAGCAAACGGGGAATAACGCTGAACCCGGATAGACCGGAAGGTCTTGATGCGTTTAAGCGACTTCTCAGATGGGCTGATGTCCTTATCGACAACCATCCTCCCCAGCACCTGGAAAGCCTCGGGCTAAGCTGGGACGAGATGTGCCGCCTGAACCCGGGGCTCGTCTATACATCCATCACTCCATATGGCCGTACCGGTCCACGAGCCGATGTCAAGGGGGATGAACTGACCCTCATTCACGGTGGGGGGCTGGGTAATTTGCTGCCGACCCGCTCGTTTGATATAGACCGCGCCCCGGTAAAGATGGGTGGGTACGCTGTGGGTTATCACGGCGCAATCACCGCCGCCCTGGCTACCATGGCTACACTACTGGGCCGAATGAAGACTGGCCGCGGTCGATTAATTGACATCTCACTCCAGAACGTAATGCTCACCATGGTACGAGTTAATGTAGCCGGCTGTCGTTACCAGGGAACAAGCTGGAGCCGTGTACCTGACCGACCGCCGGCAACGGGGAGGATGAAGACCAGCGATGGTTACGTCGTCCTTGGTGCCATTGAAGACCACCATTTCCGGGCTTTAATAGAATTGATGGGAAATCCCGATTGGGTTGCCGGTGATGAGTGGGACTCTATGCGGTACCGGATACATCACCTGATGGACGTAGCGCCACAGATGGATGGATGGATGATACAACAGCGCAAGCATGATGTGCATCACGCAGCAGCCAAGAAGGGTATTGCCATCGGTCCCGTTAACTCAGCCAAAGACGTGATAGTCAATGAGCAATACATTGCCCGGAATTACTTCATTAATGTAGAGCACCCTGAGGCTGGCAAGCACCGATACGCCGGCTGGCCATACCAGATGACAGCCACACCACCACGAGTGGGGAGACCAGCTCCGCTGCTGGGCCAGCACAACCAAGAGGTATTCTGCAACGCCCTTGGTTACTCATCAGAAGAGTTTGAACGTCTTCAGCGCCTGAGAGCAGTATAGCCGTAAGAAGGAGAACGATGGAAAACAACATGCTTCCTCTGGAAGGTGTACGAGTAGCCGATTTCTGCTGGGTGTGGGCCGGACCGTACTCCACCATGCTTTTAGCCAACCTGGGCGCTGAGGTGATCAAGGTTGAAGGCCACAAAAGAACAGACCTCACCCGGCACGGCGTGGTGTGGCCACTTCCCGATCCTGCCCCACAGGAATTACCGCCAAATCAGGGGATGTCGTTTAATTCCGTCAACATGAACAAAAAGAGTGTCACTCTTGACTTTACCAAGCCCGAAGGTGTGGGGCTGGCGAAGCGGCTGGCGGCAATGTGCGATATCGTCGTTGACAACATGCGTGCCGGCGCGATGATAAGATTGGGCCTGGGTTACGAGGAACTGCGGAAGCTACGACCGGACATCATCGTGGTCTCGGCTTCCAGCCGCGGACAGCAGGGGCCTCACAAGGATTACGCCGGGTATGCTACCATTCATCAGGCTGTCGGCGGAGGAGCCTACACTACCGGTTATCCCGATGGAGAGCCTTCCACCAGCGGTGGTGATGTTGACCTCATCAACGCTACCACCGCAGCCTACGCTGCTCTGGCAGCTCTGTATCACCGCGAGCAGACAGGAGAGGGACAGTTTATTGACTACTCACAGTGTGAAGGTGTGAGTTCCATGGTTGGTGACCAACTGCTAGGCTATGAGTTGAGCTCAGAAGTTCCCGAGCGAATGGGCAACAGGCACCCGAAGTACGCTCCCCACAGCGTGTACCGGTGCTGGGGAGTAGACCACTGGCTGGCGCTGGAGGTGCATTCCGACGAAGAGTTCGCCGCTCTGACCAATGTAATAGGTATGCCTGAGCTAGCCAAGGACCCTCGCTTCGCTGACATGGCGTCCCGCAAGGAGAATGAAGCAGAATTGGACCGCATTATTGAGGAGTGGACACGGCAGCGAGACCGCGACTGGATGGCGAACGAGTTCTGCCGGGCCGGAATTGCTGCCGCATCGTCACGGGACTGGAGGGACCTCTATGCTGACCCACATCTTCGTGCCCGTAATGCCTTCGTGACCGTTGACCATCCTGAACTGGGCAAGCTGGAGCTAGTAGGGGCTCCCTGGAAGATGAGTGACTACGAAATGCCCGAGCGCTACGCTCCCCTGCTGGGTGAGCACAATGACTATGTGCTGCAGGAACTCCTCGGTCTCAGTGAAGCCGAGGTGGCTGAGCTTCGCAGGAACGATGTCATCATGTAGCCGGAGCCAGCTAGAGAGCAGCAGTACCTTTACCACTTCACTGTTGATACACTAACCTATGTTCACTTGTCCACCTCTGGTGAAGTCTATCACCGTACTCAAGGGTGTGGTATAATTCCACTTGAGAGGCTATTCAAAGCAGTTATGCCTCTCTGAAGAACTGCCTCTCCCTTATCAGGGGCAGAGGGAAAGGAATAGGGTTAGAAATAGCTCGTATCATTTCGGGTAAGCCCAGTACTGAGGACAAACCACTAGACACCAGCCTCCGACCCCGATGTTTTGATGACTTCATCGGGCAGACCAAGGTCAAGGACAATATGGACATAGCCATCGCCGCTGCCAAGGGGAGGGGTGAGGCACTGGACCACATCCTGCTCTATGGCCCACCTGGCCTTGGTAAGACCACCCTGGCTCATATCATCGCCGTTGAGATGGGGGTTGCTATCAGGATTACCTCAGGACCGGCAATAGAACGCACCGGAGACCTGGCAGCTATCTTAACCAACCTGCACAAGCAGGACGTGCTCTTTATGGACGAAATCCACCGCCTCAACCGTGCCGTGGAGGAAGTGCTTTACCCGGCTATGGAAGACTATGCTCTGGACATTGTTATCGGTAAGGGACCCGGCGCCAAAAGCCTCCGACTAAGCCTACCTACCTTCACCCTGATAGGGGCTACCACTCGCTTTGCCCTGTTGAGCCCGCCCCTCAGGGACCGATTTGGCGCTGTTTACCACCTTGATTTCTACGACCAGACATCCATAGAAACAATCCTGAAACGCTCCGCCCAGATTCTCCGGGTAGAAGCCGAAGCCGGCGGGCTGGAGGAGATAGCCCGTCGAGCCAGAGGCACACCACGGGTAGCTAACCGGCTGCTCAAGCGTGTCAGAGACTACGCTCAAGTTATGGCCGATGGCATAGTTACCCATTCGGTGGCAGTTGAGGCACTTTCCAAGCTGGAGATTGACCCGATAGGTCTGGATGATTTAGACCGTAAGGTACTGTCTACCATTATCGACAAGTTTAATGGTGGTCCGGTGGGACTGGATACGATTGCTGCCGCCATCAGTGAGGAGGCGGATACCATTACCGATGTCTTTGAGCCTTATCTGCTGCAACTGGGCTTTCTGGAGCGGACCCCTCGCGGTCGATTAGCCACCCAGCTTGCCTACCAGCATCTCGGGCGGGAGTATAACAAAGAAAAGCCTCCTCAACAAACGATGTGGTAGCACTGTTTCACGAACATGAGCAAAATGCCCACTATTGAGACAGAACGCCTTAAACTCAGGCCGTTTACTCTTGGTGATGCAGCGGAACTCCAACGACTTATCGGCGACCGGGATATTGCCTCGACAACACTGCGTATACCCCATCCATATGAAGATGGTATGGCCGAACAGTGGATAGGGACACACCAGGAGGCCTTCGATAAGGGAGAACGAGTTGCATTTGCCATCGTTCATGGTGAACAGGGGTTTCTCATTGGCGGTATAGGCCTCGGTATTAACAAGGAATATGAAAGGGCAGAGCTGGGATACTGGATTGGAAAGCCGTACTGGAACAATGGTTACTGCACAGAAGCAGCTCTGGCTACCTTAAGGTATGGATTTGAAGTATTGAAGTTAAAACGGATTCATGCCACACATATGACACGTAATCCCGCCTCTGGACGCGTCATGCGAAAGATTGGTATGACCCACGAAGGAACCTTGAGACAGGATGTTAAGAGGTGGGGCAAGTTTGAGGACATGGAAACCTACGGGATACTGAGAAACGAATATACCGGCTCAAATGACTAACAGAGTTTGTGCCTTAGCCCTTGCCTTTTTCCTTCTTGCATCCGTCTGCGGTTGTAGTCCACCGCCTGATACCGCCCGTGTTATTGAGGTAGTTGATGGCGATACTATTATCATAGAAGGCGGGTATAAGGTGAGGTACATCGGTATTGATACGCCGGAGATTCACCCCCAAGTGGAAGCGTTCGGTACGGAGGCGTGGCAGGCTAACCGCAAACTGGTAGAAGGTAAAGAAGTCCGCCTGGAAAGGGATGTATCCGAAGCAGACAAATACGGCAGGCTACTTCGCTATGTCTGGGTTGATGATATATTGGTCGAAGCCGAACTGGTAAGGCAGGGTCTTGCCCGGGCCAGAGCCTACCCACCCGATACCAAATACCAGGACTATCTGGAGCAAATGGAAGAGGAAGCAAGGGAGGCAGGCAGGGGAATGTGGGCAAAATAAAATGAGAGGAGAGCCTTCAATTGAGGCTCTCCTCTTTATATCTGTGGTGTCTAAAGGCTGACTCAGCTACCTGACTCAGGCAGCCTTGGCCAGCACCATCCTCCATGACCACCCCACATGTGCCTGCTGCGTAAGGCTCGCGAGATGCGGGCGCGAGTAGAATCGCTCTCCAGAGCCTCACACCCCTGCTGCCATCTCGCCTTGAGCTGCTCCGCCTGTTCCCCGGTAATTCGGTTCTCTTCTACCGCTGTGGCAAGTGCCTCATCAAGCTCCTCTTCACTCATCCCCATCATTCGCTTAAACACCAGACCACGCCTTATCTTACCCCTTGCTTCCTCCCACTTCTCCTTTATCTGCCCAGCCTGTTCCCCATCTTCAACGTTCTCCTGCAACCACACACCCAGCTCATCCTCATCCATCTTCAATAGACGCCCAAATATAATTCCACGCCGTATCCTACCTCTCGCCTCCTCCCACCTGTTCCTTAACTGCTCCATACGCTCCCAGCGTTCCAGGATTTTGTCTGCCTGCTCCTGAGTAACGAGCCCCTGTGCTACAGCGTCAGTCAATGCTGTATTCAGAGCCTCATAGAGTTCCTCCTGAGTCATCCCCGGCTGTGTCTCATCAGTGGGTGGTTCCTCATCCTGCGCCATCACGGTTGCGGTAGTACCTACTATCGACAGCGCCAGTATCACTGCCACCACTGAGACGATAACCTTTATTCTTTTGGACATTACGCTTTACCCCCTTTCACCTATATATAACGAAAAAGTCCCCGGTTGGTTAGTGGTAACTGGGGACTTTTTCCAAAAATTGCCTTGTGGCTAATCTAAATCCTCAAGGGCTTGCTCATAAGAGGCTACCGATACCGCAATTGCCCGCTGTAGAGCAGGTTTTGCCGATTCCGGGGCTCGCTCCAGCAGGGCGCGGAGCTTAGCCGGATGATTGACAGCATAATGCCCCAGGACAACCCTGAACCTAGCCTGACGTTTTGCCTGAGCATGGGTGTGTCTACCAGTCATCTCACTGTCCGCCTCTGCTTCCTCCCGCAGCACGGGTGCCCTCGCCGGCTCGCCGGCTGCTTTCTTCTCCGCCATCGCCACCAAATGCAGGCTGTTCATCTTTGCCAGGTGCTTTTTGAGTCGCTGAGCAGCCAGTTCTACCCGCTGGAGCCTGCCCTTATTGACCAAGTAGGCTATCTCAGCTACCCTTCTATCTGCCAGCGCAGCGTACAGTTCCGCCTTACCTATGTCAGAGGGGGTTAGTGTCACCCGCACCTGCTCCGTTGCCAGCTTCACCGGATAAAGCGGACTACCGGGCATACTATCGTCGGCAGCCACCACCGTACCACCGCCAGCCACCACCACGGCAAGGAATATCACCATTGCCATCGCCCACCGTGGTTGCCAAATCAGGAAGGGCACCCGCTTTTCCAGCTTTGCCTTCTCAAGTACCGAGCGAAGCTCATACCTAGCCCTGGCTTTAAACTCAGGGGCAGGCTGGATAGCCAATGCCTTACTGGCAGCCGCCGCCGTCTTTAGTAGTGGCTCAAGTTCAGCAGCGTGTTCGGGATACTTCTCCAGACACTGCTCTACAGTCTCACCCCTGACCAGTAAGCGTTCCAGACATTCATCCAGAATATTGCTAAACTCTTTATCCCTTTTCACTATCCTCTCCCATCAGCAATACCTTGCGCAGGGCAACGATGGCGCTATGCTGTAATGCCTTCACTGCTCCCGCAGTTTTTCCCATAACTCCAGCCACCTCAGCGACAGACAGCCCGCCGGCAAAACGCAGGCTAATGACCTCGCGCTGTGCCTCAGTTAAGCGCCTGGTGGCTGACACTACCTGCTCAATGTCCAGCTTCTGCTCAACCTCCAGCCCCGGGTTACTATCACTGGCCACCAGTGATTCTTCAAAAGAAACGGTAGGCCGTTTTTTCTCTTTTCTAATGTAGTCAATCACCAGGTTACGAGCAATACGAAACAGCCAGGCAGAGAAGGGTATCCCCTTCCACCTGAAGGAAGAAATAGACTCATATGCCTTAACAAAGACCTGCTGGGTCATGTCCTCCGCCTCCGCCCTCTTTCCTACCCTGAGAATCACATAGCGATAAATTTTATCGAAATGGGTCTCATATAATTGGGCAAAAGCCTCCTTGTCTCCCCGCTGTGCCCGTTGGGCAAGGTCCTGTTCATCTTGCACCAGATAACCCCCGCCAGCTAAACCTCAAGCTCACTCCATACGTCACCAAGGTCTAGCGCAATTCCGGGTATTACCCCGTGCATATAGTATAACGAAGGAAATGATAAAAAGATAGGTTCCAGACATTAAATAACTCGCCTCCCTAGTCTCAAAAGAGCGAGGCGAGGGCCAGTTTCAACGGTGCTTCTCCGGCGACTTGCTTAATCCTGCCACCGGGGAGTTAATGTGCTACAATAATTGTAACACCAAAAGCTTCTTGAGGAGATGCAGTGATGCCTGGCTACGTTCGCCCGATGCACCGGGAAGATATTGCTCAGGTTGTTGAGATTGACCGTGAGGCCTTCCCTACCGAATGGCCACCATCTAACTTCAGGCATGAACTGGAAAATCGGTTAGCTCACTACATTGTAGCCTGTGATGCCGGGAGAACAGTTGACAATCCTGAGGTGGCAGTCTCTCCACGGAAAGGTTTCACCGGCCTGGTATCCGGGATTAAGAGGTTGTTCGGCCGCAACAGTTACTTGACCAGTGAACGGCAAGCGCCAGACAAACACTACATTATTGGTTTTGCCGGTTTCTGGGTTATGGCTGACGAAGCGCACATAACCACCATCGCAGCGCGAAAAGAATATCGCCAGCAGGGAGTAGGAGAGCTGCTACTGATGTCTATTATAGAGATGGCCAACAAGCTAAAGGCTCGCATTATTACCCTGGAGGTTCGTGCATCCAACACTGCTGCCCAGAGACTCTATTCCAAGTACGGGTTTATCCAGGTAGGCTTACGCCGAGGTTACTACACTGAGAACAGAGAAGACGGTATATTGATGTCCATTGAAGATATGTCATCAGCCCAGTTTCAGGCACGCATTAAACAACTCAAGGAAGCCCACGCGCTGACCCGGGGAGCAACCAAAAATCAGGACGAGCACCAGATAACAGCCTGAGGATAATTACTTAGCTCAGCCAGGCGTCTGATAATTGTGGGGATGATACAGGAAATTCTTTTCTCGGAAAACCCGGCTTTACCGCTCGCCAAACAAAGAACCAAATAAGGTGGGGTATTTTGGAGGGAGTTCTCTGTGCCCGGTGTTTTCCTCAAGCCAGTCCTCAAGCCCCTTCTTGCTCGTGGCAAGCGGTTCTTTTAGCTTACTTACATCTAGGCTCAGCCGGTCAAGCATCTTAGCCTTCTTGGCAGCCTTTATCTGCTGGTTGAAGTCCTCGACCCTATTAAACACTTCGGATAGGGTATGCTGCAACGATTCCTCAAGAAAGTCAAGTTTGTCCTTGTTTAGTTGCCAGTGTGTTGATTCGAATCTTCTAGGCTTCTCCCGGAGGTGAAAGGTTTCTACCAGTGCCTGATTCAGCCTTACTTCGTAAACCAGGTTCTGGACCGTCTCAGGACGCTGTCTCACGCTCCCCCCACGCCGCCTCAACAGGTAAAACAACAATATCACTATCCCCAGTGTTATTAATACCGGTAGAGCACCAAGATCCATAGCCTCCTCCTTGCCACAGTTTTAAAATCTAATTAAACCACATTCCCAGTGCCTTGTCCATAGAGGCCGCCTACCAATTCCTCTACTCGGACTTTGCTTGCAGAGCTACCCCCTGCTAGATTCTTTCTCCTGATTAAATGAGCCAATAGGGCGAATTGCCATGCAACCAGTTATTGCTCCGAAGCCAGCTTTCCACCAATCGCCCAGTTGTGCTTGGGGTTATCCTTGACGATAACCTGCACTGCTTCCTGAGGAACACCGATCTTGACAAATGAAGAGGTTATGCCCTCAACAAGCTGTTTCTTTTGCTCAATGGTGCGCCCCTCCCACATTTCAACGATAACTACCGGCATGGTGACCCTCCTTTTTACGATGTTTTTTATCTCTGGTAACCTGCTCCCGTGACGCTCATCAACTACTGCTTTCTATACTTGGCTTTCAGAGCCTGTATCTCCATCTGGCGATTGAATTCCTCCTCGGTAATCGACACCATAGACTCAAGCTTGTTGTTCTTCATTTTGATGGAGAATAGTGCTCTGCATTTCCAGCAGCGGTAGGGTCCCTCAAAGACCGGGTCAGCCAGAGAGAAACTACCATCAGTCTCACATTCGGGGCATTTTATCTTTACCAGCATAGCCTGACTTCACCTCCCCTCAGCAGATTTAGCGTTTCGCCTCTTTGATGGCATCCTATTACTGATTGCTAGTTTTGTCAATAGCTTAATCAGGTAACCCTATCAAAATAAATACCAGGGTTAAGCGGCTCAGGGCGGTATATAACCGGAGACCTCACACCTATAAGGCGTGCGCTCTAATCGCCCCTCTTCACAAGCAGGCATATATTCCTGGAGAAGAACTTGAGTGGGAAGCGGTAGGAGTTCTCCGGGAAGGACTTTAGTACCTTGAAGCCGGACTTCCTGACCAAGCTTTGCAGCTCAGCGTAGGAGAAGAGGTAATAATATCGGTA
>Ga0114919_10004435_pt1 | contig 11263 bp, 7 predicted proteins | sample BlataG_FD_88682 | JGI IMG/M metagenome (GOLD analysis project Ga0114919, IMG submission 88682) | Deep subsurface microbial communities from Black Sea to uncover new lineages of life (NeLLi) - Black_00105 metaG | ecosystem: Environmental > Aquatic > Marine > Oceanic > Sediment | place: Atlantic...
CTTGGTTTTGTAAAGCTACATTTTTAGGATTGTTTTTAGCACGCTCTGAAGCATTAATAAACTCTTCGTCATCTTTACCTTTGTAAAAAACCTGTAAATCTAAATTACCATCTTCATCTACTTCTGATTGATATTTGTAAGTAAAATCACCGCCTACAACTTCTTCACCTGAGTTTACTATTTCAACATCAGAATTTACATCTTTATAAGCATCTTTTACAGCAGTATCTATAGCTTTTCTTCTACTAGTTTCACTTTTTTGTTTTTGAACTGTATCAAAAAATCTTTTACGAATTACTTCATAACTCTCTTCTTCAGGCTCTTGTGATTCCGATGAACCATCTTCCGATGGCGATTCCGTATCTTCTTCCTCGGATGCATTCTCCGGTGTAGTTGTTACAGCTGCATCCTGTTGGTCCGCAACAACTTCTTGATTTCCCTCTTCTTCAATTACCTCTTCTTTTTCTACTATTTCTTCTTCAACTGGTTCTTGTTTTTTAGAAATAACAGGAGTTGTAGCTGTAGACGAAACGCTTGTGTCTTCTTGCATTGATTGCTCTGCTTGCCATTTCCCAAGTTCAGCAATAATCTGATTTCTTGTTAGCGGTGGACTAACAGACTGAAGCTCTATAGTTTTTTGTTCTAATGTCATTTAATTTAACTTAATTTATTGTCTTGTAAAAATTTTTGTGCTTTGGCAGTTCTACCTTCTGACAAATCAAATACAGCTGCATCTTCTTGTACAGTTGGTAGTTTATCTGTTATAAATTCTTTTAAATAATTATTCATAAAATATTCTACAAATTTTTTCTCAAATAAAACTTTTTTATCTTGTGATAATGGTAAGTCTTCTTCATAACTCCAGCTTTGTGAAGCAGCATTAGCATTTTGTACCATTTGAGCGTCTTCTTCAATACTTGTGCCTTTAGCTATATAAACATTCCAAAGAGCTACAGCTTCTTGTTCTTGAGATAAAATACCAGCAACTTCAGCATTAATAAAAGGCATTACTTTTCTAGTTATTTTATCTGTATCAAACTTAAGTATGTTTCTACCTTTACCTCCACCTATATCAATAATTTCATAATCATAAGATCCATCTGGGTTTTTCATTATAAACTCATCAGTTATTTTAGCAACAGGAGATAATTCACCATTATCTAGTATAGAGTTTTCTTCAAACAAACCTGTTTGTGGAAGTATAGCCATCATTAGTTTATTTATATCTGGTGTTTCTGTAACAATACTAGTTCCAGCTTCTGACAAAGTATTAAGAGCAACGCTATTTATTACTAAAGGTTCTTCAAGCATAGGACCTGTAAATATTAACTCTAATGATCCTGTTTCAAGTATATTCATAACTATATCATAACCATGTGATTTAGAAAAACCTGGTTTTTCAGTTATTATAGAGTTAGCTACTTTATATTTATAGTTATTATTAGGATCAAAATTAGGATCTTCTGTTATTTCTAATTGAGAAACAACTTCAGTTAAAAAATTAATAGCATTTTGCGGCGCATTTCTTAAAAACTGTAGTTGCTTATATTCATATTCACAGTTTGGAGAACTACATTTATTATTTTCAATATTAGACATTAATTTAGCGTATATTTTTCCTGTAGGTCTAAATGCTTTACCTAGTATATCAAAATCTACGTCATAATTAGCCGCTATAAATCTTTTATCAAAACCTAAAGCATTGCTTTCATTAAGCTGTTTTAGATATAAATTTGTTTGTATGTTTTTATTTTCCATATGTTATATCTTATCCTCCTAGTGCTCCTGCAGCTAAAGACATCATTGAATCCCCAAGACCACCGACAGCCCCTGTAAGGGCATTAGAGGCAGCGGCTTGAGCTGATTGTTTTGCGCCTGTTAAAGCAGCTATTTTATTTCTTTGATAATTTATATTGTCTTGCTCTCTATTTTCTTGAGCTTGCATACGTATGTTTTCACCCATGCCTATAAGCTGTTGAGTTCTACCTGCTTCAGAAACTTGAATAGATTGTATTCTTTGTGCATCAGCTAATTGTTGTTGTTCCATTTGTTGTTGACCTTGAGCTCTTAATTTTTCATTTTGAGCTTCTTGGCTTTCGATACTAGCAGCAACGCTTTGTTTACTTTGTAATGCGGCTTGAGCTAAAGCTGTAGCACCACCTGCTCCAGCGCCCGTGGCTCTCAATGTATCTAAAGTATTTGCTAAAGCAATATCACTTTGCTCCATTTGTATTTCAGCTGCTTTTGTAGCAACACCTAAATTAGCAAAAGGATTAGTAACTTTGCTAGATAAATCTGTAGCTAAAGCAGATACATCTGTAACTCCACTATAAGGATTTGTTATTTGCTGTCTACTAGCTTCTAAACTATTAAGCTTAGCTGTTTCTTTTTTTATTGCTCTACGTAAAGCTCTTGCTCTTCTTTTAGCAGCACTTGATCCGAATATTCCCGATGCTACTTTTAAACCTGCACCTAAGGCAAATAGTCCTGGCATAATTTTTTATTTTTATTATTAATATCCACTTGAAAAAGTGTAATTAGATGATACTGCAAATAATTCTTTAAAACCTCCAACGTTTGTAACGCTGTCAGTTTGCATTGTAACAATTCCAAAAAATCCTTTTATTCCAGATATTTGATCTCCAAATATAATCTCGCCTTGTATTGTACCTTGTGCAGCGAAGTTTGCTTGAGTATTGTTAATTATATTTGCACAATATTTATTTTCTTTTCTATCAAACCCAGCTCTAAATATAGGTTGAACTGTAGCTGATGTTCCAGTGTTTGGTGGGTTTGCAGAATCATACGCTCCCTCTACAAAGCTTAAAACTGGATTAGCTTGATCAAAAGCAAATGAAGAACTATTAAGCGATGTTCCCGCTCCAGTTCTATCAGATTCAAGTTTTGTAACTTCCCAACCATTAGATCCTTCGTAATTAATTGTGTTAAATACTTTTTCGTTACTTGGATTAGGGTTAAATATAAATTTAACTGACGATGGATAATCTACTCCGTAAAAAGATCCATAATTAACAGTAGCAGAGTCATGTATATATAAACTACTACCAGTAGTTGTGTAATGTCTATTTTTTACACTAAAAGATTGACTTGGTTTAAAATTATAAAAACTAATCCAACCTTGTGCTCTTTCGTCATATGAAAGAGTTTTAAATTCTGTATTATCACTAGAAGGTTGTATAGATAAATTATATTCTTTGTTATACATATCCCAGCTACCTATGAGTTTACCTTTACCAAATGAAGGTGAATCTACTCTTACTATTTGCCTTCTAAAAAATGAAGTCATACCAGTAGATGATATTTCCTCTATACCATTACCGCTTAATCTTAGTACAACAGACTGATTTGGATCTACAAAATATTTGTTATATCCATAAACCGCAAAACTCTCTGGATGTGTTCCTATACCATAATTACCAGCAAAAGGAACTACTTGCCCTATAACAACTTTTAATGAGCTAACAGGTAATCCACCGCCTTCAGCGCTATATATAGCATCTTTATCTATTAATGCTTTACTTACTTTTACTTCTTGGAATATAATTAAATTAGTATCTTCAGCATATAGCTTTTGTATAGATCCGTTTGCAGGCTCTAGACTTTTAGTTATTTCTTCAGCAACACTAAATACGTTAGTTTGGTTTATATTAGTTCTAGAGTTATATATACCAGAGTATATCATAGAATTAAACCTAATACTAGCATTTGGTTCTTCTTCAACTAAATAAGCTCTAACTCCGTAATCAGTAGATGTATTGTTATATCCGCCTCTTATTCTAGCTTCTTCTACAATCCAAGCTTTATCTTCGTCTATATTGTTGTTTCTTCTAAAACCAGGACCATAAACACCTAAATCACCAGGTATACCTAATGAACCGTTCCAAATTAAATCACCTGTTCCGTTTTCTGGCTGTTTTTTTAAAACAAAGCTGTTAAAATATTTAACTTCTACTATGGCTGCCATTTATATTATCACTTATTTTATTATTAAATTCCTAAATACTTATTACTGATGCGGTTGCTGTAAACGCTGGATTACTACCTGCTATAGTTGATAATTCAAAATAATATGTACCATCAGATCTTGTAATAAAATCTGAAGACGGTTGAGTTACTGGAGACGGCGGTAAATTTACAGTAATAGGAGTAAAAGTAGGTAAATCATCAAAAGGACCTGTATTTTCTCCATTTGGATCTTCGTATATTCTTAAGTTAGTAGTGCTTCCTGCGTTTGTAGCAGCAGTAATTGTATCTAATACAACTTGAACACTTATGTTTTTAGGCGCACCAGTTACTATTACCTGCCCAAATAAAGTTTGAGCAACTAAGTCTCCACTAGAGGATGTAACACTATTACCAGATAAACCAAAAGTTAAAACTGTTGTAAATTGTTGAAAGTTATAACGAGTAGTACAGGTTCCAAGAGCAGCTGGTTCTACTCCTTCAAAATCATAAGCTTTAACAGTTACATCATATGAAGAAGGTGTTTGCACTTGCTGAGTGTATATAAGTCTTCCTTGTATTTGACCAGTATTTGCCACCGCATTATTTAATACAAATAAATTTTGATCTGTTACATCTTCGCTTGTAGCTACGTTTACAACTTGAGATATTTCAAAACTTAAACCTAATTGATTTAAAGTTGTTGTACTAGAACCATTTACTCCTAAATATAAATAAGGAATAGGATTCATTGTTCCATTTATTGGTAAATTATCAGGAACGTCAACAACAAGATTACAGTTTTTATGTTCAGGTAAAACATTTGTTAAAGGACCTGACTCTAATAAAACAGTTTCTTCAGCTGCAGGATGCTCAAACTTCATTTCAAATGTATATTGGTTTGGATCTACAGAAGGATCTACTAATTCATTAACCTCGTTATATACTAAACCTACGCTGCCACCAGGAGAGTTTAAAATAATATTAAAAGTACCATTGCCATTATTTACTATGTTAAATATTCCATTCGCAGGCGTAACAGCATCATAATATAAAATACCTTCTACGTTAGCGTCATTTCCAGCACCATCTAATATACTTAATATTTCTCCAGTTGTACTAGCTGGTGGCGCAAACGATGTACCATCAAATTTAACTGGTTTAAATGAAATAACAGGATCTGGATGTGTTGTTCCATTGTTTCCTTCTGTTAAATACCAATTCCACTCATCTATTCTATGAAAAGAATTAGCGCCTCCACCTGCATTAATTGCTTGATTTAAGTCATCTATAACACCACTTGTAGTTGTTTCATAGTAAATATCTAATAAAGAAACTGTAGGTTCTACTTCATAAACATTTAAAAATGGACCATTTATATATATACCTGCTGTACCTCCAGTTGAAGGAATTTGAGCTCCAAATTGTTTTTGTGTATTTATTCTAGCTATAAAAGCACTTGCATCTGGAAAAGCTCCAGCACCACCAACATCATAATCAAAATTATAAAACAAATATTGAGAAAGAGTTAAGCTTGGAAAAGCTTCATAATCAAATAAATCCTTAACAGTACCTATTGTATTACTTATATCAGCTAAAGATTCAGGATAAAATTGTTGATTAGTATCTAAATTTGCTGGAGAAGAAACACTTAAAAAATTTGTTACTCTTCCAAAAAGTCTTACGTTACTTCTGTATTCCCTGTCTGTTGGTCCTACTTCTTTTAAGTCTCTAGGTATTTTATTTACGTTGTCATTATATAAAATAATATGAGAAGTTGATCCAAGCTCTTTAGTATCGTTTAAAGGATACGCAGCCATAGCTGTTGGTATATAAGCATTGTAATAATCTTGCTCTGTTTGCTTAACTACAGCTTTGTAAGAATACCAACCCAAGGGATTATAATCTTGTGATGCAGGATCTCCATTGTATAAGCCAGGACTACCTTGATAACTACCGTTTATAGTAGCATTAAATTGAATTTTAATTGAATTACCGTCAAAAGAAGACATAACAGGTGTATCAAACTGATTTCTATAAGGAGAATAAACTGTTGAATCTAAAAAACTAGGACTTCCTGCTAAATTAGTTTTTGAAAAAACAGGTGTTGATTGTCTACCAAATCTATCAGATAAAACTATACCAACTTCATACGTTCTATTTTGTTTTAAAGTAGCATTAGGATATTCTACAGAACTTGATTTTGTAATACTTTCATATTGACTAGTAAAAAAAGGATTTTTAGCACTAGTTGTTAATGAGTAATTTAAAAAAGCAGGAGGCGTATGTTTGTCTTGAAAATTACCATAAACAACTCTATTGCTTATAACTTCTTGAGCTAAAGCTTTTACAGGAACTTTATCAAAAACTCTTGTTACTTCGTTTTGTGGTAATGTTTTAAAAGGTGGTTTAGATCCATATTCATACTGGTAATATTGATCATTATTTGCTGTAACAGTATCAATAAAAGGTATTGTATCTACTACTTTAATACTAGTTTGATCAGATTGTTTATAAAGTACATCTATCTCTGTAACTTTTAATTCTGATATTATATCTTGTGATTTGTATGGAAGAGGTATATTTAAAAGTATTTTATTTACTTTATTTTCCATAAAATCAACTTCTGTACTTTGATAAGCTCTATCTTCGTCATCTACAGTTTCTGCACCTATTTGTTGTCTTAAAAAATAACCATCTTGTTGTGGTATAAAACAAGGTTGAGTAAATGGCGCTATTAGTGAATATTCACCGTCGTCAAACTTGTATCTATATGAAAACCTAACAAACTTGTCTCTTAAAAAATCTACATTAGCTTTAGATGCAAACGAAACATCATAATAAGGATTTGTTATAGCAAATTTAACAACATCATTTAATGCTAAAGTAACATTTCCGCTTGCTACTATAGTAAAATTAGTACCACTTGGAGTAAAACTTACTACTGTTACTGGCCCTGGAAGAGGAGTAAAAGCTCCACTTGAAGGGTTTTGTAAAAATATTGTTTGACCTATAATAGGTATGTTACCTAAAAAACTAGCTTGTGTGACATTAAAAGTTGTAACACCAGTTACAGCTCCAGCAACAGTAGCTGTAGCAGAAGGTCCTATATCTTCATTTATAGCCTCTTGCATTGTTGTTTCAGGCTTTACAAATTGTATAGCAGCTCCTGCTGAAAGTGTTTGTGGTATATTAACTTCTACACTAGTAACTGGAGATCCTACAGCTGGAGTTCTAGAAACTACAAAAACATTACTAGTAACACCTGCTCCAATTAAACCTTGATTTATATCAATAGCTGCAGCACCAGTAGTTAAAGGTATTGTTGTAGAATTATTTACAGGCGCTGATGTTGTGTCATTAGCTATGACAGCAGTAGTTAATTGACTAGGTTGATAAAGCTGTATAGTATCATAAGGATAATATTTAGCTACAGAAATTTGATCTTCTTTTGTATAATACCCTTCTGGATTATTTACATTTACTTTTCTTGGTTGATTTCTATTGTCAGTAAAAAACAATAACTCTTCTAGTAAATTAACACCAATTACAGGATATAAAGTAGAAAAATTAAGCCATTCGCCTTGTGCTATTACTTTTGTTGTTAAGCTTTTAGTGTTAAAAGAAACTATAGCTCCCCAACTAGGTAACAACGTGTCGACGCTTATAACCGCATCAGCATTACCTCCTAATATTCTTATAGTATCATTTAAAGCATAGCCATTACCAAATCTTATAATTCTAACATTTGTTATAACACCACCTGTTTCATCAACATCAACTATCATACCGCTTCCACCTCCTGTTATTGCAGTTGTTTCACCTGTTGCAGGAGTTGTATTATAACCTGTACCACCAGCATCTAAAGTTATAGGTCCACCAGCAGACAATGTGTCTTGAGAATTAGGATATGTTGTATTTTCACCTACAGCACCAGCTGGTACATACGGTTCTATAATATTATTAGTTAAAAACAAATATATAAAATCTGTAACATTATCTGAATAAAAGCCAATAACTTCTAATCCAGGTTTAGCTATAGTGTTAAAAAAATTTTTAACTAAATCATTTCCTAAAACAGTCTGAAGTGTTCCAACGTTTTCTCCAATAGATTTATTAATAGAAACATTAAAAGCTTCTCTATATTCACCATTAGGTATTAATCTATCATCTAGGTCTTGGTTCATTTTAGACCTAATGAAGCTATTTTTAACTTCTGCCATTAAATTTTAGTGTTTTATCCATTTAGACTTACCTCGCATAACTTGTGATATTTCATCAAGTTTAATATTAGAAAGTCTTATTTTAGCATTTCTTAACTTAGCGCTTCTATCTCTTTTTAATCTTATTACAGTATTAGGATCTTGATTAGCTCTAACAGATACTATGTTGTATAAAATAGAAGCGTATAAAGCATCTTCTGCCATTTTAGGCACTTTACTCTCTCCATCATATGATAAACCATCAGACACATATTCTAATACAATTAATTTATTAACTAATTCATTAGGAAAAGATATTTTACCTTCTCTATAATTTATATTAAACCAGCCATTTATTTGAGAGGTTTGTGGATCTAAACCATATAGTTTACCTGTATTAAAATTACCATCAAAACCGTAAAGATTCCACCAATAAGCAAAATCATCAAAGTTATCTAGCAAATTAAAATTTAATAAATCTAAATTAGCATTTTTCCATCTATCTTCTGTTATTGAAGTTCCTTCTAGGTTTTCACCAAAATTATCTTGTGTAGGAACACCGGCTGTATCTTGTACAGGATTATTGTAAGGATTTATTGTTAAATTATTAACAGGATATATTATTCTTTTAATACCTAATTCATCAATACGAGAAACTCTTACATAATTTACATAATCTTGAGGTAATGGTAAGCTTAAAGAAGAAGGTACTGTTAACTCTTGAGAGTGTATACTTTTTAAAGTATCATAACTAAATTCTTGTAATGATCTTTTTGCAAAAAATAATACATCAGATTTTTTAGCATTTTGCAATATTTTACCATCTCCAACATATCCAACCATAAAGTTGTCTATAGCATCGTTTAAAGTTATATACTCATATCCACCATAATTTTCTTCAACGGTTTGACCAAAAGCATCTTGATTTCCGTATTTACCACCATCTAGTGTTTTTAATTGTATTACTACATAAGTATTTTGAGGTAATAACACAGGGACTGCTTTAGTTCCTATGTATATCGTGTTATTTTCTACTTCGTAAGACGATGTGTATTCTGTAAAATCACCTGGTAAGCCAGTCGCGCTAGTGTATATTTTAAAATTATTTAAAGCATAATCAACCTCTGTTGGATCAAAAGATCCAAATACTAAATCTGTATTAAATGTTGATAAAAAAGCAGATTGTCCTGCAGGTGCAGTAACAAGAAATGGTTGAGCTCCTTGATAATATTGTTGATTAGTTTCTGTTATCAATGCCATAATTTACTAAGATTTTTGATTTATTTCAACAGCTTGAGCCTCTTGAGCAGCAACTTCTATTATTGTAGGATCATTAATTACAACTCCAAAATACTTTAATACATTTATAATTATATTAGTTTGCTCAGATATATCTAGTTGAAAATTAGCAGCCGTAGGGCTTGTAGGATCATAAACATATTGACCCACACTTCCTACAGAGTAAGTCCAGTTAGGAGAGATTGGGTTTGTAATGCAATTAACTTTAACGTTTCCATTTGCAGCAGGTGATGGAGTTATTTTTAAAACTAATTCTGAATCTGTAAGACCCGTAGGCACAGCGTTAGTTGTAATAAATAAAGGATATTGTTTAGTAGGAACTGTTAGTTTAGATCTTGTGATTTTATCAAAATCTTTTTTACTAACTAATTGTGTAATTGAAGAGTATTGAGGTTGGCCCTCGTATGTTGTTATAACTTCACCTATTTTATATATTTCAGAAGATGTAGCATTGTAAAAAAGATCGTTATTAGTATCGTAAGTAAATGTTATTTCTTCTTCAAAAGGATATAACTTATACGCTATATCTTTATACATATTAAAAAACTCAGTATCGTTTTGTGTATTATTTTGGTTTTGTCTATTAACTTGATTTCCATCAGGAAAATAAGAATTAAATATTTCTTTTTGTACAAGATCGGCAATACTATTAAACTCAGATGGTGTTACATAACCTCTTTGTTCTTTGTTTAATATGTACAAGACTGTTGTATATACTGTATTTACGTTTACTGCCATTTTATATTTTTTATATACTAAAAAGGCGGCCGTAACCGCCTTATATTAGTATCACTTGTTTTTATAGTTTTTTATCTATAGATTTATAGATTTCAACACCTTCATCTGTTTTTAAGAAAGCAGCGAAAGCTGAGTATGGGTTTTCGTCAAAAGGTACATTCATTAATTTTCTACCAGTTGATCCCCATGTAAATGTTCTTTGGTCTTGCGATAAATTAATTATACCAGCTTCTGTTGCTCTAATAGCTATATTTCTTAATTGAACATTATCATCATTTGCTAAATTAATAAATAATTGTGGGTTATTTCTAGCAAATAAAAGTAAATCTCTTTTTAATTCTTTAGAGCTCATGTTATTTACTTTTGATCCTAGCTCTACTCTTAATATAGCTTCTGCTTGATCTATATCTATATTTCTAGCTGCGTTTAAAGCATCTATTTGAAGATCTAAAATATCTAAATCGTCTGCAGCTACTTTAACAGCGTTAAATTCTTCATACATTTTACCTTTTAATGGGTGATATAAAGAAAGTAGTTTTTGCAAGTTTTGTTTTTCTTTTGGTACTTTTAAATCACCATCTCTAAATATAATGTGACCTAAAGTTGCTTCACCTTTTTGTTCATCTACAAATGGTGAATCTTGATTAGTAGCATATCTTATTTCTTTCTGTTTACCAGTTTCTGAATCAAAATAAAGCAATGAGTGCTTTGACGTATGTCTACTAGGTATTGTTAAAGTAAGTGGTGACTTATTATGTTTTAAATAATAAATTCTATCTTTAATTTCCCACTCTGGTTTAGTTGGTTTTACTTCTTTTTTTGGTGCAGCTTTTACTGCTACTTCTTGAGGTGCAACCTCAACAGTTTCTGCTTTAGCTTTTTTAGCCATAATATAATATAATATAAATGTTAATAAGAGTAATAATTACCCTCGTCATTTCAACGAGGGTAAAAATTACATTAGTGTTGAATCTATTAGATTCCTTTGAATAATACAAAGTTGTTAGCAGCTTGTGTTACTAAACATCTTTCAGATAGGAAGTTTACTTCCATAGCATCTA
>Ga0114919_10004437_pt1 | contig 11263 bp, 19 predicted proteins | sample BlataG_FD_88682 | JGI IMG/M metagenome (GOLD analysis project Ga0114919, IMG submission 88682) | Deep subsurface microbial communities from Black Sea to uncover new lineages of life (NeLLi) - Black_00105 metaG | ecosystem: Environmental > Aquatic > Marine > Oceanic > Sediment | place: Atlantic...
ACTTAAACATAGCATCAGCTATCTCATCAAAGATAGACATAAATGCGGCATCTGCCATATCATAACCAGGATATGCTCTTGATAGTAGGATTTTAGGACTAAATAGTTTTGTTTCCATAGCTATTTTCTCCTTTTTAATTGTGTAGCCAGCCACTTTGATAATGCTATGCTCCTTTCTCTCATCTGGCTCATAAAGTACAATGTTTGCACTTCTGTTGGCTCCATTATAGCTTGATAGGAGTCTATAGCAGCTTTTAGACCACATAAGGGACATATGTATGATACGTGATTCTTTGTACTTTCCATTGGTTGTTGGCATACTTCACAGTGAAGGATAAACATCATTCAGCTCCTTTTTTAAGTGTGACAATAAAGAAAACTATCACACCTAACCACATACAAAATAGATAGTTGAGAAGACTACAACACACAACATAGGACACCGCAAGCCAAAAGACAAACCAAAAGTTATTGTCAGGCATTTTAAATCTCCTTTTTCTAGCTTATAAGCTGATTATCGACACAAGTAAACGGCATTACAAACCCAGACGCATTAACCATACCACTAATGATGGTAGGGTTAAGAGTTTTTGTTTGATAGTAGTTAAAATATACCTCTTTTCCACTTTGCAGTATCGTATTGTAACCGGGCCATATCTCTTGACGATACGTGTTTTTCGAAAGTTTAACAGCATTTTTCCTAACTCCCTTCATTGTCCACTTGCCAGCGAATAAGTAATGTTTTGGTGCCACTATCTCGATAATGTCTGACACTCCTTCCACCTTTATATATCCTAACAGCTTATCATTTAACAGATGCTTTAATCGTTCATAACCTTTTTCGTTAACTATAATTGAATCAGTGTCACAATAAAAGGAATTATCTCTCCCTGCTCTAATAATTAAATCATAAAGCATCATTCTAGCGTTACCTGTTACTTCAGAAGCTATAGCACAAAACGAGTTATAACCTTCAGCACCTTTTTCTGAGTATAGTATGGTATGTCCTACCTGTCTAATATAAAACCGTTTACCAGTAGTACCACTAATACCCGGGCCAGCGTGCATTTTACAATTAATATCTTCTGCTAGTACCTTGTCAATAAAACCACGTTGACCAAATTTACCGTATAAACTGTTTAAATACAATTTAGCAAAAGACCTTAAAAGGGGTTTACCCTCTTCTCCCGCATCTTGTTTTACCCGATAGAAAAAGTCAACGTAATCAGAAAAGATACTTCTTTTCCTATAGACAGAACAAGAATGAACTTTGATTAACCAATTATTAGTTAATGCCTTTAATACTTCACTACTGGTTAATGTGGTTCTAAACTCCCCAATCGGGTAAACGTTTCTACCGTTATGTTTCCAACAAAAGTACGGTATAGTAGTATTTAATGTACAATCCGCAATTATTGCCTTTTTAGCTATAGTAGACTCTACTTGACCCAATGACGGATTATCGTAATATCCATCAAAACAAGTAGGATATTCGTGTTCTCTCATTACAAATGGGTACATAGAGTTAATGTCTAGTTTATAGAATAATCCTTGGGTGTATCTTCCGACCTTAAATACCTCTGTACGTCCGCCGTGATATGACTCTCTGGCGATTCTTTGTTCGTCAGTATCATTAGGTATGTAGATACGATTATACATAAACCTATGCCTAAAACTAGTAAAAGCGGAACTAGCAATTGTATACTTCCATCCACCAAGATTATTCCTAGATAGAAAGCTAGTATACCACAAATGAAGCTGGTATAGAATTTCAGTATCTCTTTTGCAATATTGAAACCAGGTTTCTTCATTTTCAATCCCTTCGGGCATATCCAATTTAGGTAAGTTTAGCTCTTTACCCCACTTTTCTAATTTACCCGCAAACCAGTTAGCGTTATCTAAAATGACAATACTGTGATTATTTTTCCTCCACTTGGCAATGTATCTCATACCACCATCATAGACAAAAACACACCTATAACCTAACTTACTCAGATACGTGATATGTTCTAGCACAGTAAAGTCAAAACACGCATTATGTGAGATTAAATACAATACTTTCTTCTCTAAGACCTTACTTGAAACATAATCCCAAAAGTCAGCATTGCATTTAAACTTAAAAATATCTTTAGTACGAGTATTTCTATCTTGTCTGAATCGAGTATAAATAGCTACCCCTAACATTAAGTGATGCTCTATTTTGCTATTATTCATTTTTTGTTGAGTAGTTTCAGTGTCAACAAATATCACACTTTCAGGTATAACGTGTCTTTTGGGTTTTGATAATAAATGCTCTTGTCTTTCTACCATTCTAGTATACCAGAACGTTTAAGTGGATTCCATTCAACGATAGATGATATAATCATAGGTGGTGAACCTATTGTATCATAAATAGCTTGTGCGGCCAGATATGTCCATTCTCTTTTAGTAATCATCGTATCGTTTTCAGCAGTAATCCATCTGGTTACTGTTCTATCTAATTCTTGAGAATATCCTCTTACTTTCATTTGCATTACATATTCTTCTCTATAGTCGTAATCTACAGATTGAAACATTGTATCGGGTATTGTATAGGTCATTGGAATTTCAAGGATGTTTTCTCTAACTCCACTTTGAGCAAAATCTTCTCTAAATAGAGCATACCAGTAAGCATCACGAATTGAGCCCCCTCCAGCACGAAATTGTTTTAAGGCAGCGGTGGCGGTTAATCCGTCAGCTACCCCTTTTTGGATATAAGGGTATGCCGTTACTTGGCTTTTTGTCCAGCCTGTTTGTGTTTCAGACACCTTACTTTAGCCAAGTTTCAATGTTGTCAGGCCAAAACCCCCAAGCCTTTACAGCCACATCTTGTATGAATCCCATTACAACAAGTGAACACTGGCCTATGGCCTGAAAGTACTCTTCATAGTCTTTGTGATGTTCACCAAATATTTCCCCCAATTCTAGCATTATCTCAACTGTTCGCTGTTCGTGTTGAAACGCTTGTGCTATTTTTCGTCTTAACATCTTCTTCTTTTGTGGCGGCATTAATTCTTCTCCTTCTCATACTTTTACATACCTGCCAAGTACCGTTGATTTCTATAAAACCACGTGTTATCGCCCAATCTAGTAACCGGACTATAACATAACTTGATAGAGTGACAATGCAAGTATAGTCTAACGGTTTAAATCGAAAAAACCACCTAGACGGTAGCATCTTTTCGATGTCCATAATGAACATATCTGTAGGATTTACTTGAATTTCAGGTATATCCGATGCTTCGCGTTTTGTCACTCGATACACTCCAAAACAACCCAGGTTTACCCCCTCATCATTATACCACGGAAGGGTCGACCGCGCAAGTGATGAGCCACGATTTAAGGTTGTTATGTCAAGCTAATCCCTCCCGCGGCCCTTTTGGGTATTGTGTTTTACTGGAAAGTACTGTATAATAAAAGGAACAGCAGCTAGTAAAGGAGAAGACAATGAGCAGAAAGTTTAAAATCGATAAGATGATTTGCCGTAATTGCATCCATTATGGTGCTTATGGTTCTATAAGGAGTGTAGCAGATGTGTGCGGTGTTCACAACAAGCTAACTCGTGCTAACGACTCATTTTGTACTTATTATCAAAGTGGCGATTTGTCCCATAGCGATATGTCCTACAAACGATTAATCGATGCTAATTCACAGTATCGACTCACAAGAAGCAAAAGGAGATAAGTACGATGGCAAAAACAGAAGAAGCACCTCTTGGTTCCGCTGTAGACAACTTGTTTGAGAAAGCTGTGTCTGACCCTGACGCTATTCCTACGGTTTCCAAGTACATTCGAACGGGGAAACGATGGGATGTCACTCACAAAGACCTGAAAGGAAAGCTTATCATCATCAAAGGTTTCAAGGAGATTAACACCAAGTATGGTCCTGCTATGCTTGTGCAAGTAGACGTTGAGGGCCTCGAAAAGGCTGCCCTGTTCGGTTCTACCGTCTTGTTTGACCAAGTACAGGAGTTGGGTGTGAATCTCCCCGTTCTCGCGGTTATCAGGAAGCCGGCCAGAGCATACACCTTGTCCGACCCCACACCTGATGAGGTGGAAGCGTACAGGAAAGCATACCGCAGCTAGTCTTGCTCCCTGGTTCTGACACTTTAGCGTTTACGCAACAAAACCCCCTATTCGCCACTAGGGGGTTTCTCCTTTTCCTTCTTCATATCTTTTCCTAATGATCGCACTTTTGCTATCATTTTCTGGTATCTGGCTATTGAATCTTTTAACTGTTGTTTTGTTTTCATTCTGTCTCCTCCGTAAACCATAACTTAACGTATCTCTTGATAGATACGGGTTTGTACCCTTTATTTAGTAATTCTTTCCTGAAATCCTCAATAGTAATAACGTCAGCTAATACCATATCTCTAAATTGTGTTACAGTTGGAACAGCTATTAAGGCTTTCTTCTCTAAATCCCACACTTGCAGGGTTTCCTCTATGAATGTTCCTGGTGTATCAAGTTTACCTAAAATAGCAAATACATCTGTTTTATCGTAAATACCCTTGATATATAGCTTCTTTGTATTACTGATTACTGTACTTTCATACTTCTGCTGTCTTTTTAAGTCACGATGAGCCAGAAGGAGCATAATAGACTCATCTTGATAATCAAGAGAAGATAGATATGTTGTTGCTTCCATACTGTTTAATAGACCTTCTTGATACATAGTAAGAATGTCTGATTTAGTTAATTCTCTTTCCGTCTCTAAATATTGCTTTTCCGTCCATTCAGTTAATTTTCTTGCATCTTCTGGAGTATAACCAATTCTAACATACCTATCAAACACCTCATCTATGGTTATTACTCCTAAATCATACATTCTGCGCAAGTCAACACGCGTGACTTCAGACCGCATCCACTTCTTAATAGCTGTTCGCCAGAATGAAGGTATATCAGCAGCAGTTAGATATAAGTCTACCTCATTCTCATCAATAAATCCTCTTTGGTACATTTCTCTAACTTGCACCAAACCCGGCAATTGCCAATGTGCTCGCCAGTACCTATCAAACCACTCACCAGACAAACCTTGCCGTCTGGCCCAAAGTTTAGCTTCTTCTGGCCTATCTTCATCATAACCGAATTGTGATGCTATTCTATCGTTAAAAGCTTCTCTTACTGCCATAGATATTAAATCTTGTGGACCTGGTATGATGTTTCTAGCTTCTTTCCATAATGCTACCTCTTTAGGACTAAACCCCCTATGTTCTAATTGTGTACTAACTTCCGCATCACTTATCTTTTCCCGCCAGAATGCTTGTGTTAGTGTTGATTCGTCTATTAGCCTTTCACTTATCTTTTTTAGTGATTCTCTTGCTTTTTCACCGTAACCGTGATATCCCAACCAGGTATCTAATTGAGAGTGTGATATAAAACCACGTCGCCACATAGCTATAAGAGTACCAGGGTCAACTAATGTGGGTACTAATATCTGGTTTACTACTTGTGCCATTAGCTTACCAACTGGTTCAGCTATACCTGATGAAATAGCCATAGCTAACGCACCTACTAAAACAGCTAAAATGGCTAGTCCAGCTTGTTTTTCTCCTGTCATAGCTTCTTGAATAGGTTTTCTAACAAAGTGAGGTAGCTTTGGTGTTGCCAAAATGTACTCAGCTATAGGACGCACTAGTTCGATTAAATCTTTTTCGAAATCCTCAACAAAGTCTGATATCGAAAAAGACAATACCTTGCGAATACTATCTCCAAGGTCATTAATTATCCGCTTAACTGACCTGATAACAGTATTTTCAACCCACCAGGCTATACGTCTATCTTTGGGTCTTTGTTCTGTTATGGGTACTTCTGGTATTATTTTCACATAACCCTCTTTTCTATATAAATTCTAAAATGATATCACAAAGTAAAGTAGTAACGGTATTTATAAGTACAGCAGTACCACTAACAAGAATATTAAAGAACCACCTTAATAATGAAACAGGCATCATAGACAAGCCCTCCTCAGATATATTAAGGATAATCGACATTTGACGCTTTAACCAGGTTATGGGGTATAACAAGAACTCCGCTAATGTGGGGGTACGGCCAGATAATCGTCCTATGATGTAATTTGTTGGGTATCTGAGAAAAGAAACAAAACCAGGGTATTGTGAGGATAACCAGTCTACAATTTGACTTACAGGGTTGCTAATTAATCGTGGTATAAATGGCCAATGATATCTAATCCACCCTAATACAGTGTGTACAGGACTTATAAAGAACGTAACCAAACCAGGAAATAGCTGAAAGACCTTGTTTCTTAACCAATTTATTGTGTCATATACAACACTCCAAAGCAAGGGGAAATTATACCTTAATTTATTTGTAAACCACCAATTAGGATTAATAATTATATTACGCAATGCTGTGGATATTAGTTCAATATAATATCTCACAAAGCCACGCGGATTATCCACTAGAAACCGGATATTGTATGAAAGTACCTTTAATATGTCAAGTATAGCCCAGCCTGATGTTAATGCGTCTAACCACCCTTTCATACTGACAATTAACGAATCGGCGTCCCAACACTTATTTCGTGCTTCGAAGAAACCCCACCCTATAATATAGAATGGCCAAGATAGCCAAACACCTAACAGCCAGATACCATTAATGGCATTGGCTATATTCTGAAAGTCTCGCCCTATCATATCAAACCTAAAACCCAATGACCAAAACGCGGTTCTTGACGGCAAGACCGGATTGGGTATGTGGGGCATATCCTCTGCTCCTTATATTATCGCATTTTCAAGTGTAACACCTATAATGGTCTTTTCACCATAGGCTCATCTTGGATTTGTACAATGATGCGTTTGTCATCAAAACTAGCAAAAAGCGAATCTAGTTCTTCTTGTAACGGTTCTAGTTCTGACAATTCTACGTCATCCACCATAATTGTAATCATTAGTGTTTTCTTCATCGACTAACCCCCTTCATTACTTGGTATGTTGACTTCGCCCCAAAGAAGAAACCCAATATAATCATCCCATATTGCGTGATAACGTCTGGTATGGGACGTCCAGTCATTACACAATAGGCCATAGGCCCAAAGACACAAAGAACGAGAATAGATTGCGTAATTACTGACTCTTGCAGTAATTCTAGCAGCTTTACACCCAAAGTCTTCATTTTCTTACTCCTTTTCAGTTAGGCTCATTCATTGTAATAATGACGTTATCTATATAAACTGTTTGCGATGCCGCGAGCGTGTTCTCTAAGTTATAGTGTAAACTCAAATGCGGCCATATCTCCGACCCTACACTATACAGAGGATAATCTGTGATTATATAATCAATACCGTCAAAGACAAGTCTAGAATAATTCCCGCTAACTATATCTGCTACCACCTTTAACACGTGAAAAGGAGAACTACCATCATAATAGATTTCTTTAGTGTGTATAGCGTCATAACCCTCATCAGGATTATAAATAGAAATCTCATCAGGGTTAACTTTTATTTTCACGTGCATTCGATATTTATCGTTACCCGTGTAAATAGCTGTTCGTAAATCTAAAAAGTCAGTAGTACCAATAACTTTAAAATGCACCTCAAATCCCATAACTGATGTATATGGTACGGGCAAAGTTAAACTTATGCCAGAATAATCGTCAATATTATCAATAGTAATGCACTTAATGCTATATGGTAGTGTTGAGTAATATAATGCCGATAATGTTGGTATACACCCTACAGGGTCGTATCTTGGATACCACATACCTAATCCATATTGAAACGCTTCTTGAAACAGAACCGTACCTAATCTATCAAATCGGTTAATACCCCCCATACGAACAGCTAATTCAGACAAATCCGTAATATTAACTTTACTGTTCTCTAACCCCGTTACTCCAAAATCAGGATAATCTCTACCCCCAAAACCATCAGGTCTAGCCATTATAATCCTTTCTCTATAAATTCAGATAACAACTGTTCTTGTGTCTGACTCTCTATCACCTCAAACGTGTATTGAATTGTATGAGGATACCTTGCTTGTGGAGAACAAATCTCTACCACTACTTTTACTATACCTTTCCAATCTGAAAATAAAGGATTAAAGACTTGTGTGTTCCGTTCTAGTGGTATCCACTCTGTATTATCATCAGGGATAATTGCATTTTCAAGGTGTAGTATCCGGGTGTATACTTCCCAATTGGGCCCTGGTGGTGGTGTGATAGATACTGTGGATAATGTACCTAAAGATAATCCTACAATTACAGATATAGGTGCTTTAGCTGTTACCCCTGGTTGTACTGTGATTTCTATTTGTTGAATCAAGATAACCCCCTATACGGCTACTTGATACCCCCACGCGTACGCTCTTAATCTGTCGTCTATAGTGGGGGAAACAAATATAACTTGCGCAGTGTCCTGTTCTGTCAATACAAAAGGTACGGCACGACAAACCGATATCACATTAATCGCCGGTGATATTGCCACGTCCAAATAGTACCCTGTTGTTACCTTTTCCGCAACAAAACGAACAGTTGTCACACTGTCAAGATTACGGCACGTCATCGCTTGAATCACCCATAACTTATTAGCCGGTGGACTCCCAATATCCATTGTATAAGTATCTGTACTAGTGGCAGTATGTGACCCTGACTGACCTATTCTTGACTCAAAATTTAAGGGAATTCCCGCAGGTTTCCAAGATGAACCGTGCCAGCCATATTGCCTAGCTTGTATGTAAGTCAGGGGAGATTGCTCTTCAGTGAGGAGAGTGATATCTGAGGATTCCAAGTTAACATCAATAGTAATACTCGATTCGCCTATTGATACGGGTATTCTACCATCATCATTAACTAATGGCTTGATTACACCATCGTCACACCAAACGGGTAGAATCAAGTAACCTTTAGCTTGACTAGCCATTGGTTAACTCTACTTCTACATATTCTTCATAATGACCAAAAACGTTAACAAATATCTTATCACCAGAAGTAGGTGTAACGATTTTAACTATAACCCTATCATCAGGCCATAGGTGTATATTAGGATGCACCATATAAAAGTGGGTTTTACTCGTTAATGTTAATGATTTCACATAATATGCAGAACTACCTATCACAATACCAATGTGCACAATACCACCATCGGTGTCGTTATTACAGACACTAACTGTTTCTACTACCGCCATACCATCCTTGTTCCGCATTTTAGTTTTAATGGTAAACGTGTTCGCTGATGTTGCTTCTCTAGCTTCTGGTAAAACAAATGGTGTATTCTTCATCTGTAACATCGAAACCCCCTTATGGTTAGATAACGGGGAGTAGAGAAACGGCATTCTCTACCCCCCAAAGACAAGGAGAAAAGCCCCCTTGTATCTAGTACCTGTGAAGCTGTTGAACAGCTACTTCGATCTCCCCAGTAGTAGCACCATTGGTCAAGAAAAGGTCAATCTTCTTGTAATCGTTTGCCTTGAACCAATCATCAGGAAAGTCAAGACGACCAAACGGGTAAATCTGGGTGTTGTGAAAAGCAAGCCCTTTAACTGCTATATAGACTGTTTTAGAACTAGGGTCCGAGCCATCGTGATCTTCTAGATGAATGATGGTTCGTCCACCACTGTGACCGGCACCACCAGCTATGATACCCGAATCGTGGGCACGAACCTTGTACTCAAAGCAATCACCTATCCAAGAATCATACGGGTTTCCTGATGTACAGTAAGACTGGTTCGGAATCAACAAAGGTTTAAAGTATGCTGCCATCTTATCACGCATATTACGAGAAAACAGGTCAAACGGCACAAACTTACCACCATCACAGGACATACGATATCTACTGATGGATGTGCTATGATGCACACCCTGGTCATACACCCTGACCATAAGAGCACGAATATCCTTGTCAGTAGGAATCTCGTGTTTGCTCTCTCCAGAACCGACAGTTGCGATAGCGTCCACTAGCCTGTTTGCCAAGAAACCTTCTGGAGGTGTAGCATCCTCCATCAGTTTAACAAGAATAGAAAGGTTAAAAGTATCAGAACTATAACCCGTGGCGCCAGCCGCCACAATATGTGCCTCATCAAAAGTAACACGTAGTTGTGGGTTTTTATGAGCTAGCGGATTAAAAGCAAAAAGAGGGTCATAAAGATGACGGCCAAAACGAATATCAATAGGTTGCCAAGGTGTCCCATTAGGAACGCTTGTGCGCCAGCAATGAGCCAAACCCTGGTTAAGATGCGACCAATAGGCTAACGCCAATTCGCCGGGTAAATCCCACAAGACTTGTCCGCCATCTACGATTTCAATCTTTGTGATATTACGTTCAATAGGGTTATCTTGGCTACCAGATGCACCTAACGTAGCTTCGAACAAAAGGCCGATTTCCGATATAGGGTCAGTAAAATCAAGGTTATACACCTTGGTGCCACTAGTACCCATATCATCACGGTTTTCTAGCAAGTAATCACGTGTTCGCATCGTAAATACTCCTTTTAACCGATACTTCTCCTGTTGTCTGAATCACGTGTTGAACCGTGATTATACAGACAGTTTAGCCATTCCGCGGATCCAGGCGGTAGCACGTGAAATGGAGTCTTCCAAGGTCAAGTCAGGCATTGTATCCAGCTGCGCCAGCAGGGCATTCTGGTGTGCGATTAGCTTTTCACCATAGACCACCATTTTGGGCTGCGCTTCATCGACTCCAGTTGCGATACGGTTAACACCCTTCTGTATCATAGCTCGCTGCCAATCTTCCAATGTTACCGCACCAATGCGACGACTCCACTTGGCTTTGGTAGCTGATGCTGAAATGGCCGCGTGCCACTTGTCAGCTTTTGCAGCAGCAGCTTTACCTGGTGCCTCTACAACAGCTTCCACTCCGCTTCTGATACGTTCTACACTACCTTTAAGACCACTACCCCACCTTGCACCATACTGTTCTGCATTTACTCGTACTTTAGTAGCCATTGGTAAATCCTCCTCAGATTAACCGAACACTAGTTGAAACCGATACTACAGATATTATACCACAAAAGCGTAGCTAGTCAAGCTTCACAGTAACAGCTGCCAGCTGTAAGCTTTTAGCTGCTAACCAGGTAAGCAAGCACCCATTGGCTAAAAAGAGTCTAGCCGGTTCTCCATAAGAGGTGGTCAGCTGCAAGCTTCACGAGTCCACCGCTAACTATACTAACCCACAAGTGCCAATAGCAGCTAACGGCGGAGCAGTCTCCCCCACACACCACACTGACTACACCCCCACCCCTCCCCGTAGGTTATGTCAAATGGGTCGCTGG
>Ga0114919_10004439_pt1 | contig 11262 bp, 11 predicted proteins | sample BlataG_FD_88682 | JGI IMG/M metagenome (GOLD analysis project Ga0114919, IMG submission 88682) | Deep subsurface microbial communities from Black Sea to uncover new lineages of life (NeLLi) - Black_00105 metaG | ecosystem: Environmental > Aquatic > Marine > Oceanic > Sediment | place: Atlantic...
TATCTGGTTGTTTTTCGTCAACTCCTATTAATTGTCCGGAAATCATTGGTCCTTCATCAAGTTTAATAACTGAAAAGCAATAAGGATTTTTAATAGAATAACCTTTATCGAACATAAAAGTTGCTCCTACGCCAATGCAAGAAAAAGCTGCTAATTTTCCTTTACCTGACATTTCAATCCATTCTAGGTTTGTGGAATTACATTTAATACATAGCTTTCTTGAGGGTACGTAAGTCTCACCACAATCCTTGCACTTAGAGCCCATAAGTTTTTTACCCTGTAAATATTCTAGATAACTTTCCATCGTAAACTCTTTTTCATTTTCTGACACGATATACACCTCTATTTTTGATAAATAGTCACCACGCAAGTCGCCCCACTACCACCTAAATTATGTGTGAGCGCTTTTTCTACATCAAATTTTACTTGACGATTTCTTTCAGCGATTCCCCTCATTTGTTTGAATATTTCCACGGCTTGAGCTGCACCAGTGGCTCCTACAGGATGTCCTTTAGATTTTAGCCCTCCGGAAGTGTTCAAGGGTAATCGGCCATCCAATTTAGATTCACCATCGCGGACAGCATCAACTGCTTTACCTTTTTCGTAGAAATCTAAATCTTCCATTGCGACTAATTCTGCAATTGTGAAACAATCGTGCAATTCCGCTATCTGAATGTCTTTCGGAGCTAGGTTTGCCATTTGATAAGCTTGTTTTGCTGCTTCTTTCGTTGCTACAAAACTCGTTAGCACATCTCGATCGTGTAAAGATAACGCAGCGCTACCTTGACCCGTCCCAGTTATCCAAATAGGTGTGTCAGTGAATTGTTTGGCTACATCTTCCGCAGCTAAAAATACGCATGCGGCACCATCAGTTACTAAAGAACAATCAAAAAGTCTAAGAGGGCTTGCAATCATAGGATTAGAGGAACTTTTAAGGAAATCGAATTCGTCTTTCCAATCTGGAATATCTCTGCCTTGTTCTTCCAATTTAGCTAACTTATTATTCATTAAATCTTTTATTGAGAGTTGCATATGAGCAAATGGATTTTGAGTCCCATTTTCGTGGTTTTTAATTCCAATTCTCATTAAATCTTCAGCAGTCGTTCCATATTTGTGGAAATGTGCTGAAGCGACAGCGGCATACAAACCAGGAAACGTAGCTCCAGCAGGATACTCAAATAAGTTATCTGATGCTGTAGCTAGAGTGTCTGTTACCAGGGTTGTAGATACCTCATTCATCGTTTCACACCCGCCAACCGCGATTACATCGTGTATACCCGAAGCTATTGCTAGAATCCCTTGCCTTAGAGCAACTCCACTACTGGCACATGCTCCTTCAAATCGTGATGCTGGTTTTGGAGACAATCCTACTAAATTTGCCATTTGAGGTGCAAGGTGTCCCTGATGATTAAATAGATCTGAAGAATAATTTCCTATATAACAAGCATCTACATTCTTAGGTTCAATTCCGTTATCTACCGTTTTGATCGCACTCAGCCAAGCATCGACCCACAAATCAGGATTTCTCTTTAGAGGGAATAATTTTCCAAATTGTGACATTCCCGCTCCAACGATCGCGACTTTTCTTGATAATTTTCCCATTTTTTTATCCTTACTTTTATTATATATTGTATTGATTTGAATTCATATAATTGAATTTTCGAAAAATTATATTTGTTATTGTTTTTAGAAAAAGTTAATTTTTCAGCAAAGCCTTAGAATTAGTTGAGAGTGCTCTAAAAAGATCCTTAACATTTTTATCTATCACTTCATATATTTACTTATGTCAAATCTAGAGCCAGTTAAATTCGATGATTATAAGGTTGGAGATTCCGCAAAATTCACAAAAACTATAACAGAAGAAGACGTAATGAAATTTGCGGAAGTTACTGGGGATTTCAACCCAATTCACGTAAATCCAGAATACGCAAAAACCCAAATGTTTGGAAAACAAGTTGCTCATGGAGCTTTGAGTTCAGGATTAATTTCAGCAGTCTTAGGAACTAAATTATTTGGTCCGGGTATCTTATATGGCGGACAAACAGTAAAATTCATAAAACCCGTGTTTTTTGGTGATACGCTAACCGCTATTGGTACGGTAAAAGAAAAATTTACTAAAAAAGATGGAAAATTAAAATTTATCATTGCTGAAACAATTGTGAAAAATCAGAATGATGAAATCGTAACTTCGGGAGAAGGTACAATAGTGTTCATGTAGTATCTTTTCTTTTTTTCTACTATAGTTAATTTATAATTTCAATAATTTTTTTTTAATAATTAAGCATATCAGTTAGTTAACAAAAACAAGTTTAAATATTTGTAGAATATGTTTTATTTAATAGCTACAATGGTTCAAAAAAGATATTGAAAATGGATAATGACAATAAAAATCATCGTAAAGTGAAATGCGACCATTGTGGATATATTTTTTACCCACCTTTTCAAAATGACTGTATCTGTATAAATTGTAAACTTTTTTCTAAAAACCTCTTTCGACTCGTATATGGGAACAAAAATAATACCAAGGACGAAGAAAATAATTGCTTAAAATTCGAATCGAGCAAAAAAACCAAAGGAACAGTTAAGAAAAAGATTCCTATCTTGCCTAAGAAGCTATTTTTTTACGGAATTGTTTCAAAAGAGAGAATTCCAATATTCTATAACGATAAAAAATCTAAGTATATTTTAGCGTTAACAAATGATTTAGATATTATTTCTGCGAGTATATTGTCGGGCACACTTGATAAAATGTTAATTTTTTTAGTAAACGGAAAGGGAGTGGAAGAAAAGAAGTTAATCGCTCATTTTCTTGAGAAAAATGGAGTTATACATATTCTTGTAGGTAATTTTTCAGATAAAGATAGTAATTGGATATTTAATCAAGTTTCGACGTTTTTCAATGACATGGTAAAAAAGGAAAAAATAAATATTAAAAAATTGACAGAATTTGAAAAACGCGAGATTTCAATTAAAATGAATATATTCATAAATAAGATAGAAGAAGCAGTTGAAGTAAAAGTTAAATTTGAGAAACCAAATTTCAAATATATAGACAATTGGCTCAGATTACATTATGTTGGATTATCCTCTGAATCGGTGGGTGTAATTTCGCTTCTTTTAGATAAAAAGAATATTCTAAAGTTTGAAGAGCAAAAACATTTTAAGCCTGATTTTGAAAACGATATATCTCAAGTAGTTGAAGAAATTATTGATTTCAGCGAATCAGTTATGACTGCTAAAATTGAGGTGATTTTGGCAAGTATTCTTGGAAATATGGAAGGTTATCCAAGATGGATTTCAATAAAATCAGGTTTCCAAAAATACTATTTCTTATCATTTAAAAAACTTGAAAATCAGTTCTTTTTATATTGCATTACCGAAGGAAATATTGATAAGCTAGAATCTTTGGAATCACTCTTATATTTGTACCTAAAAGACGGAGTATCGAATAAATTCGTCAGTTCATTAAAAATTTATAATGAACTGAAAAATAAAATACGAGACATTATGGAACCTTTTCCAGAAAGAAAATTTTATTAAAATGAATGTGAAAAACACGAAATTTCTAGGATCATCCTTTTTCTCTCCGCCAATAAGAACTGATTTTAATATCTCTGATATCATGGATTTGTACTAGTGATGTCCATCTGTAAGTTTTTAACCACAAATTGCCAGGAAATGGCTGCCATCCTTTATTTGGTACAATGTTAAACTCAATAGTATCTCCAATACGAATCAGATCGTATTCCCCAGCAAAAATCCCCTTTTTATCATCGATTATGCAAGAAAACCTACCTTTTATTTTCGAATTGCTTCTAAGAGATAATAAATTTGGGATTGCCGGTGAAAATTCAATAGAGATAGAATAGTCCTCTACATCTCTTCCTGAGATACTTTTTATTTCGTAGTAATCAGAGTTATTTTTCAGATTAAAATCAATATTATTTTCTGATATCTCAAGTGATGGTGCTTTTAGCATTATAGTATCTATGTTACCACTAAAATTTCTATTCCAATTACAAATAATTGGATTTAAAGAATAGTGAGCAGAATAGATGCTCATCCCATTTATTTGAACGGGCATTTCTGCGGTATTTCTTGAAACTTCATGGATCTTAACAAAAATTTCTGTGTTTTTTTTTATTACCATACCGAACTTGTTGAGGAAAACGATAGGAAAGTATTCAGGTTTCTTACTTACTGGACCCATTGGAGCCAAAATCGAATCTAATTTTCTCTCAGGAGTATTTTCTTTAATTTTAAATTCAATTTCACTTTCTAACTTATCTTCTAAAAAAAGATAGGCATCCAAACCCATTTCATCAAATTGGAATTTACATATAATAGTTTCAAGCTGATTAAAAGAAATATTAACAAATAAATCTGTGAGCATCTTTTTTCGATTTTTTATAACAACCTTGTTAGTATAATAAACATCCACCATATTATCCTTTCGATACAAAATTACAAGAGGGTAATCTTTTCCTAATTTGTGAAAGATTTGGAGCTCTACACGAAAATAAATGGGATCCTCTTCAAAGTTAACCACCAGTAATCGATCCATGGTATCAGTTGTCAAATTGAAGGGCGATAAAATCATGTTTTTAGGTGGAAGGTCATAAATCTTGAGCGAATTTTCGCTTTTACCAAGATATTTATGATGATCTATGAAGATACCTTTTATCTTTACATTCTTACTTCCCATACTTAAGATCACTATACCTCGCTAATGTTCAATGCCAAAACGAGCTTTAATGCCTTTTGAAGAATAATAGTGTTTAATCATTCTCATTTCGGTGAGCAAATCTGCTCGTTCCTTGATTTTAGGATGCATCTTAGGACCGCCAGTGATAATCAGTTCGACTTTTTCTGGCTTGTTGTCTATCAATTTTAACACGTCGTCGATATTTACAATCCCGTACTCAACTGCTACCCCAACTTCGTCAAGAATTACGATATCATATTCGTCACTCATAATTATCTTCTCGGCAAACTCCATCCCTTTCCTTCCTTCTTCGAAATCAATTTCTCCGGCAGTTGCTATTAAGTCTGGCGTACCAAACTGTTTCAATTCGAAGTTAGGCGTGTTCCCTATAGCCTTAACTTCCCCATATTGAGGATATCCTTTCATGAATTGAATCATATATACTTTAAATCCATGACCTGTAGCTCGAAGGCCTTGTCCTAAAGCTGCTGTGGTCTTGCCTATAGGCACTACTATCGTCTATATAGTGTTTTTGCCCCGACCAAAATAAACTTGCACTAGACCTTCCTCTAACCTTTTTCTCACAATACATTACCTCTAAGCTTGATATATTATAATGTAATATATGGTCAATTAAAAACCATCATAAAAATCTATCTGAGAAAAAATATTAATAATTAGTTATCAATAATTAAAATTGCAATGCAAATTTAATAGTGATTTTATGTATTCAAAACCAAAGAAAATCGGTTCAATAGAAATTAAAAATCGTTTAGTAAGGTCCGCAACATTTGAAGGAATGGCTACTGAAGACGGTTATGTTACTGATAAACTCCTAAAACTTTACAAAGAATTAGCTGAAGGGGGAGTAGGATTAATAATTACGGGTTTTGCGTTTGTTCAAGAGAGTGGTAATGGGATTGGAAAACAAACTGGAGTTAGTAGAGATGATTATATCCCAGGATTAAGTAAAATCGCAGAGATCGTCCATAAATTCGGAGATAATTGCAAAATAGCTCTACAAATAGCTCATTGCGGTCGTCAGTCGATTGATCTTGAAAATACTATTGCACCTTCTGCTGTTGAAGAAAAATTAACCGGAAAAATGCCACGGGAAATGACTAGAGAAGAAATACAAGAGACTATTGATGCTTTCTCCCAAGCGATCAGAAGAGCAAAAGAAGCTGGTTTCGACGCTGTACAGCTACATGGAGCTCATGGATATCTCATAACTCAATTTCTTTCTCCGTATATCAACAAAAGAACGGATGATTATGGGGGGAGTATAGAGAATAGAACTAGGTTCCTTGAAGACATTTATAACAGAGGTGTTGAGTTGGTTGGAAAGGAGTTTCCAATCTTCATAAAAATGAATGGTGTCGATTTTATGGAGGGAGGAACTACTATAAGGGAATCTACTGAGGTTGCCAGAAGGTTACAAAAAATAGGATTCGCCGCAATTGAAGTTAGTGCAGGAATATGGGAAGTTGCTAAATTAAAAAAGAAAGACCTTGGTTGGAAACCAACCTTTATACCAGAAAGTCGATTGTTTGTCGGAAAAGTAAACGAACCCGCTTATAATCTACCTTATGCAAAAGAATTCAAGAAAGTTCTTGATATACCCGTTATTCTAGTTGGAGGGATTAACTCCCTTAATCTCGTAGAACAAATCTTAACTGATAAAAGTGCTGACTTCGTGTCGTTTTGTAGACCGTTAATCCGAGAACCAGATCTTCCTAATAAATGGTTGAAAAATACAGAGAATCAAGAAGTAGATTGCATATTTTGCAATAGTTGTTTATCTACCATAACTACTTCTGGTTTACAATGCGTCAAATTAATTGAATCTTAAAAAAACAATTAAGATAAAAAATTTATATTAGGTAGAGCAAATTTGAGTAAATATAAAGAAATAGACGACCAATTAAACAAATATCTTCGTTTAGCTACTTTCCCTGTTGCTGTAAAATTACTAAGGGATCCCGAGGAATTAAATAATATTAAATTTTTAAAAAAACCAGAAAAAGAAGTGGCACTTTGTCAATTATTCAGTTATGCGCGGTACTACGGCTGGACAATGGGGTGTGTAAAAAAGGATAACGTATGCCCCTTAGCCGGAATATCTATTAGATTTGAAGAATCATACAAACTTTTCGAAGAGGGCGCTTTTTTCGTAGTAAGATATAACGAAACAAAGGAAGCTGCTAAAAAAACCACTGATACGATGCCAAAATTACCATTCGGACAATATAACGCAATAGTTTCAGGTGCTTTAAACCGAATCGATTTCCAGCCCGATTTGATCTTAATTTGGGGAAATTCTGCTCAAATAATGAGAATAATTCAGGGTTCTTTATGGAAACAAGGAGGAAGAATTTCAATGTCAACATTTTGTGATGGAGTTTGTGCTGATACTATTTCAAATGCCTTACTTACGGGTGAACTACAGATCGCATTCCCTTGTCTTGGTGATCGCCGTTTTGGTAAAGCAACCGACACGGATTTAATTGCTTCAATTCCTATGCAGAAGGTAGATGAAATTATAGAGGGTTTGGAAAAAACTCACAGAGCAGGAACTAGGTACCCTATTCCATATCAAATCTCGACTCCAGAATTCTTTGTAAAATTAAAGAAGCAATTAAAAAAAGCAGAAAAAAATTAAGATAATTTGATTTAAGATAATTGAAGTGTTCACTCTCTTCTTACAAAAGATCCTAATACTATAAAAGCGGCTCCGATAAAAGGTCCAATCACTCCAAAATACGGTGAATATCCCCCTCCAGTAGCAACCCAGTGATTATGCCCAGATTCATTATAAAATGACTCCATCATGATAATCCAGTATAGAGTGGAAATAACCACTAAGAATAATAGAACGATAATCTTCCATTGGAGTTTTTTATATGGTAATGAAGCTCTAAGATATATACTGGTAAGTGTAATTGCCATGAGACCGCTTGAGAATATAATTAATGCAAGTATCGTAGAAATCGTAGTTAGTTCCAAATCCAATCTTAGAAGATATATTCTTAGGGGGTCCACATCTATACCTATTTGATTCATCCAAACGTAATAAAGAGTTGGAGTTGTATCATTATAACTGGTTGGTGTGAAAATCGATATTAATATAATAATACCGCCAACGAGGTTCAGTATCCAAAGATATTTTCTAAATTTCATAAAAGTTCCTATCACATTTATGTATATATGTTATCACCTTCGAAGTCGAAGGTGACTTCGACTTAATAAGGTTTTTGATCTAAACTTATTTGGCTTTGGCGACCAGAATTTTTTTTCTTTATTACATTAGAGTTTTTAACATAGCAAAAATTGTTTCTACCTATAATATTCGTTATTTATTATTTTGTATTAATTGAGGAGAAGTTAAATTCGCGAAAGCAAATTAATGAGCTTAGAGGAGGCTATTTCTACTTACGTTCAAAATGGTGATCTGGTCGGAATTGGAGGACTTTCTTTTTGGAGAAAACCTATGAGTGCGTGCAGGGAGATTATCAGACAAAACAAAAAGAACCTGTCAATTTGCACATTTGTAGGAGGAATTGAAGTAGATATGCTTGTTGCTGCTAATTGTGTTTCAGAAGTTAGAGCGTGTTTTGTAGGAATGGAGATTTTTGGAATGGCACCACATTACCGCAAAGCGGTTGAATCGGGTTTAATTAAAGTATCTGAGGAGAGCGAAGCATCTATAGCTTTAGGATTGAAAAGTTCGTATTTAAAAGTTCCTTTTATGCCTTTAAAGGGAATGATAGGAACAGATTTTCCCAAAGTTAGAAAAGATATAAAACAATTTGAAGATCCATTAGGTTCTGGAACTCAGTTAATGGCTTTACCTAAAATTGACTTAGATGTAGCAATCTTACATGTCCCTTTTGCGGATGAATACGGTAATGCAAATATAACAGGAGCAGTTTGGGTTGATGATGATATGGCCAAGACTGCAAAAAAAACGATAATCACTTGCGAGAAATTAGTTGAAACTGAAGATATTAGATATTTACAAGGAAAAGCACAATTACCTATGCAAACGAGTGACGCTGTTATTAAAATACCATTTGGAGCTCATCCCACTTCCTGCTACGATCGTTACACATTTGATGCACTTCATATCCAAGATTATCTTAAGATGAATTTTGAAGAATACAAACATAAATTCATTGATGTAAAATCGAACGCGGAATACTTAGAAAATGCTGGTGGCGCAGAAATGATATTAAACATTTTATTATAAAATTGTAACCCAATCCTATACTACTAAGCATAGTTACATAAGAGATTAACCATTTATTCAAGTATTTCTTATCCAGATAATTCGTAGAAAAGTTAAAAAGTGTCTTTTGATACTGTCATTGTAAACCCAATGGATTAATATCTATGATATTAATCGTTGAATATATTGCTAAAAAAAATTAATGTTTATCTCAAAAATGATTTATCTCGAAGTTAAATTACCAGATATTCCAGGAAGTTTAATAGAATTGATTAAACCAGTCTCCCTGTATGGAGGAAATATCTATGGTGTATTACACCATCACGATAAAAAAATTTATAACTTGATTCCGGTTGATATTTGGTTTGAACTAAGCGAGGGGCTAATTCAAGAATCGCTAGAGAATATAAAAAAAGATTTAATCAAAAAAAATATCAAAATTATTAAAATTTCAGTAGATGCTAAAAATCAAATTTTGACTTTTATATTGACTGGACATGTTTTCGACACAGATATAACCGATACCATTAAACGCTTGGATTCAAAGAACATTAAAGTTTTTGAATTACATGCCAAATTTACTGAAGTTGATGAAATAAGTAGTGTTATGATGAAGGTTGAATATCCTGAAATTATGACGAAAGTTGAATTACTAAACGAAATAGAAGAAATATGTAAAGAGAAAAAACTCTTTATAATACGATCCTAAGAAATTACTAATGTGTAAAGGTATGGAAGTAAAATTTTGCTTAATCGGAATGGGAAATGTTGGAACAAGTTTTCTTAAGCTATTGAAAGAAAAGCGAGAGAGCGTTAGAGATAAATTTAATATTAACACCAAATTAGTTGCAATTTTCGAGTACGACGGAGCTCTGATTAATAGCAATGGAATAGATTTAGAAGATCTTTTAAGGGATTATTCAAATTTAAGGAATAACCAATATTGGGAAAGTAATGTGAAGGTTCAAGATTTAATTTCTACGCTAGATATAGATCTTTGCATTGAAACTACGCCTACTAAACCAGACACTGGAGAACCCGCTTTAACTCACATATTAGAAGCATTAAAGAATAAAATAGATGTAGTTTCGTCTAATAAAGCACCGTTTTATTTGAAGTACGATATAATTAAAAATCTAGCTAACAAAATGAACTGTTTGGTGAAATTTGAAGCAACGGTGGCAAGTTGTGTTCCTGCTCTATCTATTAAACAAAATCTAATAGGTAATACTATCACTCGCATTAGAGCTATATTAAATGGCACAAATAACTATATACTAAGTCGTATGACAGCTGAAGGAGTCTCTTTTTCAGTAGCTTTAAAGGAAGCACAAGAATTAGGATATGCCGAAACGGATCCAACTCTAGATATTAATGGTTACGACACTGCAGGAAAACTAGTTATCCTTTCAAACGAGTTACTTGGATGGTCAAAATCTATTGAAGATGTAAGTATAAAAGGAATTTCTAAGATCACCTCACATGCAGTAGAGTTAGCTAAATTAGATGGTTTCGTAATAAAACATCTTGCTATTGCTGAAAATAATGATTTAATCGTAGAACCAAGGTTAGTTAGACGAGATTCACCTTTGAACGTTCAAGGCACTTTAAATGTCATTGAACTCCAAACTAAATATGCAGGATCAGTTATAATGATGGGAAAGGGGGCTGGTGGTTTTGAAGCAGGTGCTGCGATCCTAAACGACCTTATTAGTATCACTATAGAAAGAGAAAGGATGATTAAGCAAAAAAGTTAAAAAGAAGAGGTTATTGATACGAGTTTTCATTCTACAAATTATAATTCCTCAGATGTAGATTTCAAAACAGCCGTTTTACAAGGGCAAGCATCAGATAAAGGATTATATATGTTAAATAAAATTCCACGTCTAACTGAGAATACGATTGATTCATTCAAAAATATGGATTTCAATGACATCGCAATTAAAATTATTTCAGAATTCATTGGAAACTTGGTATCAACAGATAAAATTCAACAGATCGTTAAGAGTGCCTTAAACTTTGAAGTACCTATAGAAGAAATTGCTGCCAACAATTATTTATGTTATCTAGATCGTGGTCCCACATGTAGTTTCAAAGATTTTGGAGCAAGGATGTTAGCCAGAATTATGGAACACTTTCTCGAAATTGATAATAAGAATATCACAATATTAACCGCTACCTCGGGAGATACGGGAGGAGCTGTTGCTCAAGCATTTTATAAAATGTCCAAGATTAAAGTTATCGTATTGTATCCAAAAAACGAAATCAGTGATCTACAAAGAAAACAAATGACAACACTAGGTGAAAATGTAACTGCCTTCGGAATTAA
>Ga0114919_10004440_pt1 | contig 11260 bp, 9 predicted proteins | sample BlataG_FD_88682 | JGI IMG/M metagenome (GOLD analysis project Ga0114919, IMG submission 88682) | Deep subsurface microbial communities from Black Sea to uncover new lineages of life (NeLLi) - Black_00105 metaG | ecosystem: Environmental > Aquatic > Marine > Oceanic > Sediment | place: Atlantic...
CGTACTTCCCCGCCACCCGACAGGCCGTGAAGCGGAAGCCCACCCCCTGAACGCTCCCGGTAAATCGCACGATGCGTCTCTGGTCAGCCATGGCTTATCGGATGATTGTACTCCTGCGTGTTCGCCGCCGCCACGGGCCCTTCGCGCGGGCGGGCCGAGCGACTATAATTGCCGCGACAATCTCCCAGGCCCTCAGCGAGGAACGTGAACCATGGCTGATGACTACAGCGAAACGCTCAAGCACATAATGGCCGGCAACGATCTGACCAGCCGGCAGACACACGCCCTGTTCGGCCGGCTGATGGACGGCGAGCTGACCGAGGCCCAGGTGGCCGGCCTGCTGGTCGCCCTGGCGATCAAGGGCGAGTCGGTCGATGAGATCACCGGCGCCGCTCGCGCGATGCGGGACCACATGGTCACCATCCACGCCGGCGGGGCGGACGTTATCGACACCTGCGGCACGGGCGGCACGGGCCTGCGGACGTTCAACATCTCCACCGCCGCTGCCATCGTCGCCGCCGGGGCGGGGGCCAAGGTCGCCAAGCACGGCAACCGCACGACCACGCGGTCGTCAGGCTCAGCCGACGTGCTCGTCGCCCTGGGCGTGAACATCGACGCCTCGCCTGAACTCGTCGCACGCTGCTTGGCAGAGGCCGGCGTGTGCTTCTGCTTCGCCGTCAAGTGCCACCCCGCCATGAAGCACGCCGCGGCCGTTCGCAAGGCCCTGGGCGTGCGAACGATTTTCAATGTGCTGGGCCCGCTGACCAACCCCGCCGGCGCCAAGCGGCAGGTGATGGGCGTTTACCACCCCTCGCTCACCGAGACGATCGCCCGCGTGCACGCGTCGCTCGGCTCGGTGCGGGCGATGATCATCCACGCCGACGACGGGCTCGACGAGATCTCGATCACCGCCCCCACCAGGATTTCCGAACTGAAGGACGGCCAGGTGACGACGCGCAAGGTCATGCCGGAGGACTTCGACCTGCCCCGAGGGACGATGGACGACCTGCTGGTGGACTCTCCCGAGGAGTCGGCCGAGGTCATCCGCGGCGTGCTGGCCGGCGACGCCAAGGGCCCGCGGGCCGCAGCGGCACGGAACATCGTGCTGCTCAACACCGCCGCAGCGCTGGCCGTTGCCGACATGACCGACGACCTGCTCGCCGGCATCAAGCTCGCCGTTCGCTCCATCGAGTGCGGCGCCGCAGCGGCCGCCCTCGACAAGCTCGTGGAAGTGTCCAACGCCTAGCCGCCTGTTCCGTTGCGCCCCAGGCCGGCAATGGGTCAGATCTCTTTGCCGTGGCGGTGGCCAACAGCGGCGTGGCGGACGGCGACGTGCGGGTCGGCCAGGGCGCGCCGGCGCTGGGCGTCGGTGAGGAGTCCCCACTGCCGCAGCAAGCCGACCGCGGCTTTGCGCTCGCCCCAGTGCTCGGAGACGAGCATCTCCAGCACGGCGGGCATAGCGGCATCTTTGAAGTGCCGCATCCAACGAAAGGCGGTCCGGACCACTTTCTGCGGCCGCGCCCTCCGCAGGCACCACCGAAGAACGGGAATCACGCGCTCGCCCTGCTCGGCAATAAGTTCCTTCAGCGCGGTCTGCTGCTGTTGGGGCTGGCCGCAGATCAGGACGTCGTCGCGGTCGTACCGGCCCGTCGCGAGGCGGGCGTAGGCAGCCACTCGCATCAGTCCCGGGTTGTCGGCCAGGTCGGGCTCGGCCACGTCGACCCACTCCAGGAAGCGCTCCACGAAGCGATGGACCAGCATCCGCCCCACCATCCGCGTCCACTTGTCCTGGCGATGGCCGGAGAGCAACTCGTCCCGCAACACCTCGAACGTCTCGGGATACGCTTGCGGATCCATCACCAGCGCCGCCGTCGCCCGCTCGTCGGGCGAGCCCTCGCGGAGCCGGCTTTCCAGCGTAGATGCGCCCTTCTCACCGTGGCGGCATATCAGCCTGGCCGCCTGCAAGCGGGACATGTGGGAGGCGGAGCGGTCAAAGGCCATCAGGCACACCTCGATCGGAATGATGTGCCCATCCCGCACCGCGGCCCACCACGCCCCGCCGCTGGCACGACGGAACGCCTCATCGCCCAGGGCCTCGATGATGTAGGCCTCCGCCCGGTCCGGCTCGACAAGGCACATGGTCTCCAGCGCCGCCCGCCGACAGCCCAGGTGGGCGTCGCAATCCCGGAACAGCTTGACGATTCGCTCGTAGACGGCCGGGTCGTCCGCCTCACCGGCCAGGATCAGAATGCAGAAGCCGTGCCCCTTTCGGGCCATCTCGAACAGAAACTCGCGCAGTTGCGGAATCCGCCGAGCAGTCGCCGTGCGAATGACCTCCCTCGTGCCAACCTTCTTCCGCTGGCTCGCAATGACAGGAAGCGCTCGGTCAGGCACGAACAGGAAACTAACCAGCGGCATGAGGGCCCGCTCGTCGCCGATCTCGCACAGGGCCTGAGCGGCCACCAGCCGCACCGCCTGGCGCTCGTCGGCCAGCGCTTCGTTGAGCGGATCGACGGCCGGGGCGCCCAGCACCGATAGCTCCCGCACCGCCTTGGCGTGGCGGTCTTCGCTCGCCGCGGCCGCATCCAGCAGCGCCCGCACTTTGGCTGCGAAGTCCTCGGGCAGCTCCTCAGCCTTGAACGCGTCGGTCACCATCGTCAGTTCCTTGCACAGCTCCACACGGCCGCGTTCCAACCGGCCGCGAACCGTCGTCTCCGGCACGGGATGCCTTCACAAAGGTGGACCCGAAGGGGGCCGGACTCGAACCGGCACTTGCCGCCGAAGCGGCCGGTCTTTCCGTTTAACCTACCCACTCGGGCCTTCAGTATATATGTGCCGCGACGAGCGGAGATGTCATGCGAATTCTCACAAATTGTTGGGCGCCTTTGGTCAGCCGACGGGGACTCACGCGATGTCGGCGCAGGTGCCGGCCGGCGGGCAAATTGGCCTTGTCTTTGCCGTGCGTGGGTGTTAGTGATTGCAGCCCCGTCCGCAGAGCCGCCCGCGTCGCGGACCGGCGGCTGAGCGCATCGATCAGCATCAGAAGCGAAAGTAATCCATGGCGACGATAAAGAGAATCGGCATCGTCGGCGATCCGTACAACGTTGGCTGGCAGGGCCCCGGCGTGCATGAGGCCGCCGCGGCGTTCCGGCGGGCCGGGCTGGTCGAGGCCGTGCGGGGAGTCGTCGACGAGGTCGTCGACTTCGGCGACATCGACGTTGACCTGCCGCCGCGGGACGACAGCGACGCCGGCCTGCTCAACCCCGAGCAGGTCAAGACCCTCAGCCGCGCCATCGCCGACGAGGTCGCCCGCGTCGTCGCCGACGGGTACACGCCGCTGATCATCGGGGGCGAGGACAGTGTGATGCTGGGCATCCTGGAGGGCTTTCGCCGGGCGCTGGGCGCGCCCATAGGCCAGGTGTTCATGGACGCCCACGGCGACTTCAACACGCCGGCCACGACGCCCTCAGGCCTGATCGGCGGGATGGAAAACGCCATCCTCACAGGCCGCGGGCCTGAGGACCTGGTCAAGCTCTTCCGCGACGAGCCGCAACTGGCCGAGGAGAATGTCACGCTGTACGGCACGCGCGACCTGGACCCGCAAGAGAAGGTCGCCCTCGACCACTCGCAGGTCCGTGTCTGGTCGGCCGACCGCATCCGCGGCGTCGGGGCGGATGAGGCCATGCGGCAGGTCGTCGAGGACCTGCGCTCGCGGGTCGAGAACGTGTACCTGCACATCGACCTGGACATCCTCGACGAGAGCGAGATGGCCGCCCACGTTCTGCCCGTGCCGAACGGCCTGACGAGCGACGAGTTCGTCCGCTCGGTCAGCGGCCTCGTATCCAGCGGCCTGCTGTGCGGGCTGGCGGTGATGGTTTTCAACACCGAGAAGGACCCCACTGGCACCGAAGCGAAGCGAGTCGTGGACCTGATCACCGATTTCCTCAGCGCGTAGCGGCGTCGGGCTTGCCCAGCGCGCCGGTCAGATAGGCGCTGACGCACCGGCCGCACTTGAGCCAGTTACCGTCGGCTAGTTGACCGGCGGGGTTAATGCGGCGGAATTCCCCTTGTCCCACCGCCGCCGCGGGGTATCATTGCCCTGGGCATCCGCCCGGCGTAACGGCCGGCTGTGAGAAGCGTCCCGCACAGCCTGTCGGCCCCGGCCGGCATGGGCGGATGGCTGGGACGAGACAAAGCAGGAGCTCACATAACGTGTCCCCGCTGATATGGGTCGTCGCTTCGGCGGCCTTGTCGTGCTTTTTTGCTCTGACGAGCTACTCGATGCGGGCCTTCCGTCGGGTGCAGCTTGAGGAGGTCTTCTCGAGCGAATCCGCCAAGGCCCGGTTGGAATGGCTCGACCGCAACCTCACCTCCCTTCGGCTCATGATGTCGCTGCTGCGTTCGGCGGCGAACATCGTTCTTGTGCTGGCTTTCGCGGCGCTGTTCAACGCCCACGGCCCGTGGCTGCAGGCGGTGTTCGCGGCGGTCGCCTCGCTGATGGTGATCTGCATGTTCGGCGTGGGCATCCCCAGCGCATGGGCGGGTTACGCCGGCGAGAGAATGCTGGCTTTGACGTTCCCCGTGCTGGTCGGCCTGCGATACGCGCTTTGGCCCGTCATTGCGCTGATGCGCGTGTTCGACGTACCCGTAAAACGCCTGGCGGGCGTAATCGACAAGAAAGAAGAGAACAACGAAGCCGCAAAGCAGGAAGTCATCAGCGCCGCAACGGAAGGCCGGGCCGGCGACGCGATCAACGAAGACGAACTGGAGATGATCGAGTCGGTCATGGAGTTCGGCGACACGCAGGCCGGCGAGATCATGACGCCGCGGACGGACATTTTCGCCCTGCCTGTCGATACATCCTTCGACCAGGCCGTCGACGAAGTGACCAAAGCCGGCCACACGCGCGTGCCCGTCTACCAGGAGGACCCGGACAGCATAATCGGCATCCTCTACGCCAAGGACCTGCTGCGACACATGCGGGGCGAGAAGCCGGACTCGCTGAAGGCGATCGCGCGAAAGCCGTTCTTCGTCCCGGAGACCAAGCCGCTCGACGACCTGCTTGCTGAGTTCAAGGTCCGCAAGCTGCATATTGCCGTCGTGCTGGACGAGTACGGCGGCACGGCCGGGCTTGTGACGGTCGAGGACATCATCGAGGAGATCGTCGGCGAAATCACCGACGAGTACGACAAGGCCGAGCCCGAGCAGATCCTCCTGCTGAGCGAGACCGCCGCTGAAATGGACGGCCGGACGTACATCGACGACCTTAACGACGCACTCAAGCTCGAAGTGCCGGAGGACGAGGACTACGACACAGCCGCGGGGCTGGTCCTCAGCGAACTGGGCCACATCCCCGACGTCGGCGAAAGCCTGGACGCCTACGGCGCGCGGTTCACGGTTCTCGCCGCCGACGAACGAAAGATCACCCGCCTGAGAGTGGAGGTGCTGGAAAAGGAAGAGGGCGATAGTGAGGGCTGAGTTAATGGGGTGTCGTCAGTGGTCCCGAATGTCGAACGATCTGGTGAAATCTCGCGACGTCGGTTGCTATTCGGCATTTGACATTCGGCATTCGGCACTTGTCCCGGAGGTCTGACGTGGTGAACATCCCGGCCGACCGCAGCAAATGCGAGCCGAGCTTCCTGGCCTACATGGGCCTGTGGCCCAGCCCGATCCCGCATTGGGAGCATTGGTCGTGCCCGGACGGGGAGACGTACCTGACCGGCATCGACTACTACGACCATCCCCGCCAGTGTCGGCTGCGGCTGCGCGAGCTGTATCCGCAGCTTGGCCTGGGCATCCCCGAGACGGACGAGCCGGTCGAACGCCCGACGCTCGGCCAGGACGCCGGCGAGGCAAGCTCGGACGGTGAACAGCACACTGTCCGCTGGGGGGCGGGCACGACGGCTACGTTCGAGCACGGCGAGAAGTTCTTCAAGACCGCCGACGACGTCTTCGCGTTCAGCCCGCTCGCGCAGGGCGACTTCCGCGACTGGCCCGTCGTCAACAACTTGGACTTCCGCGACGAGGAGAAGCTCTACCGGGAGTTTCGCGCCGGCTTTCCGGCCGAGTGGGGCGACACGCCGCCGGAAGGCTCGGCTGCGGCGAGCGGCTTTTACAACACGATGTTCATGTGGCCGATGCTGACGTTCGGCTGGGAGCTGTTCCTGGAGTGCTGCCTCGACCCGCGCTTCGAGCGGATCATGGACGAGTTCGCCGAGATCAACCGCCGCGTGTTTCGCTCCATCGCCCGTTTGCCGGTGAACTTCGTGATCTCCCACGACGACATCGTCACCTCGCGCGGCCCGGTCTGCTCGCCGCAGTGGATGCACAAGTACATCTTCCCGCGATACGAGGAGTTCTGGGGCCTGTGCCGGGCGGCGGGCAAGGAGGTGATCTTCATGGTCGACGGCTGCGTGGACGCCTACGCCGACGACGTGCTGGCCTGCGGGGCCCGCGGCATCATCTCCGAGCCGATGAGCGATTACAAAGCCATCGCCCGCCGCCACCCAGACGAGGACCTGTTCCTGGCCGGCGAGGGCGACAACCGCATCCTCACTCGCAACAACCCCGACGAAATCAGGGCCATGGTCGACTCGATGATAGAAACGTCCAAGATGACCGGCGGCTACATGATGTGCATCGGCAACCACATCCCCTGGAACGTCACGCCGGAAGGCATCAAGACGTATCTGGACTACGCGGCGGAAAGGACCCACCATTGAATGCCAAATGCCAATTGCCGATTGCCGAATGAAGAACAACAACGGCTTACCGCAGCGCGGCTGTACATACACTTGTTGATCGGGTAAGCATTCGTTACAAAGGGTGCAGGTGCCCTTTGTCCGAAGTTCGTTTCGCACCCCATTGCCGGCAGCGACAGGAGACCGACCATGCCCACAGAAATGCCGACGGGACAAGCTGCGCTGCATCCGCTCTGGCCCGAGGCGCGTTGGAATCTCAGCGCGCTGTTCGTTCACGATCAGATTACCTTCCACGCGCTGGCTATTCTCAAGGAGCGGTTTGGCTGCACGCCCGCCGTCGACTCCATCCACGGCTCGCTGCCCGCGCTGTGGAACGGCGGGCGGATTTCCCAGATGCCGATGCCGGCCGATCCAGCCGTAGAGACGCGACTCAAGGCGTTCAACGGCGCGGGGATCGGCCTGTACTACACCTTCAGCAATCACCTGCTCGAAGAAGCGGACCTCGCCGACGAGCCCTGCAACCACCTGCTCGACCTGATCGACGACGGCGCGGGCTTAAACGGCGTGATCGTCGCGAGCGACCTGCTATTCGACCACATCCGCAGGGAGCATCCCGCCCTGAAGCTGACCGCTTCGATCGTCAAGGCCACCGTCGAAGACGGCAAAGGCAACGCGGACTACTACCGCAAGCAGGCCGAGCGCTTCGACAGCGTCATGGTCCATCCGGACGACGGTTTCGACCTTGATCTGCTCGAACAGCTCGAGCGAGAGAAGATGGAGGTCCTCGTCAATGAGAACTGCATCCGCAACTGCACCGTGCGGGGGAAACATTACGCCCTACTAGTCAACCAGCAGCGAAATGGCGGGCCATACACCATGCAGGAAGGCTGCCTGAGGCCCATGGTGAAACTCGATGGCAAGAGCCTGTCCTGCAATATGACCGACGAGGAGTTCAAGGCCGTCTACGACATGGGCTTCAGGCGGTTCAAGCTGCAGGGCCGGGCCGACAAGGCCTGGCCTTATCTGTACGACTTCTCGCGGTACCTGCTCGAGCCGACGCTGGTGGCGCCTTTGTTCTTTAAATACATCGTGGAGGCCGGGGGGGTCTTTTTGGCCCGAGATGCCCGGGCCAAGCTCCGCGCCGCCGCCGATGCCAAGCGGCGCTCGCCGCCAAGCGGATAGGGCCCGCTGAAAGAGCGATTATGCGAAACGACATCATGTATATCGAGCTCAGAGGCACGTCCAGGGCGATCGGCTTGGGGCGGATTGGGCGGGTGACGTTTTCCAAGACCGGCAAGACGATCTACTACCGGGGCCGGACGCTGGAGCGGCCCAGGCATGGCGGCGGCAAGGTCAACTACATCGACGCCGACACCGGCGAGGGGTTCTGGATATCCGGCTGTAAGAAGGCGGGCAATGATACGCTGTACCCCAGCGTGATCGAAATCGACGAAGACGTGCGCGAGGAGTATTGGCTGAACGTCCGCAATCAGCCGGATCGCGTAAATCAGACTACTGTCCGTTCAGAAGGAAAATACAACAAACGCCAGCCGAAGTAGGTATGGCTGGCCGAACAGATCACCACAGAGGGCACAGAGAACTCAGAGAGCAACAACGACACAGACTACCACGAAGGACACGAAGACCGCGAAGAGAGCAACCTGAAGCGGAGAACATGTCTGCACTTGCCAGGAGCCAGGCGGTGGGGCCAACAAAAAGGCAACTTGAGTGGCGCCATTTGGGGTGCTTCAGGAGAGTTTGGAGCCATTTTCCGCATGGGACGATCGTCACTGGCGAGAGACCCGATTTCATTGTTGATCGCGGTGGCTCACTGTTGGGAATCGAGACAACGCAGTTCTTTCGCGATGTGCCCGATGGCTGGCGTCCTATGCAGGAGCAGGAAGCCCTTAGGCGCCGCGTTCTTGACCGGGTGAAGGGCTTGTGGGACGAAGCGAGGCGGGGGCCTGTTGTTGTGTCTGTCTTCTTCGATCATAGGTGCTCACTAACCACTGGGGACATTACACCATTGGCAGAGAAGCTCTTTGAGCGCGCGGTCAGGCAGGTGTCCGAGCCCAAGAGAAAGAGGCCGGAAGAGCTTGAAGAGGGCGACGTGCACGATCCGCTGGAAGGTGTACTCCATCATCTGAGAGTATGGGAGCATTCCTTGCTTTCGAAATCCTCCTGGACGGAAACCAGCGCGGCCCCCGTGCCAAGGTGCCTGCCGGAGACCGTGCAAGCTGTATTGGACAAGAAGAACCCGTCGGTCGCGGACTACCGCCAGCGGTGTGACGAAGTGTGGTTACTTTTAGCTCTTGAAGGCTTCGCACATTCATCGTTTTTCGATATTCCACCGGAAATGACTGAGAATGAGTACTCCTGTGATTTCGACCGCCTCTTTCTGTTGCAGGTCTTCGAGGGAAAGGTCTGGGAGCTTGGTATCTTGGACGCTCGTGAAACGGCGAAGGGCGACTAGGTCGCCTGTCTGACATCTGTATCAGCTCTCTGTGTTCTCTGCGTGCTCTGTGGTGAAGCCGTTGTTGCCTCTTCCACGCCTTCGTGTCCTTCGTGGTAATCAGTTGCTGTTTCTAAACGACACCGTCTCGAAGTTACGATCCAGCCCCATGCCGAGCGCGATGTGCATTTGGCCGGCGCGTGGATGGAAGACCATGCTCGCCAGCGTCCACTCGTTGTTGATGCCTTTCTCGTGGTCGATATCTTCGCTGTCGCAGATGAAGGCCTTGGCGTCGTCGATGGTGATGTTGGGGTAGCGGGCACTTACCAGCTCAGCCATGCGGCAGTCGCGCTGGCGGAGAGGCGGGCGCTTGCTCTCGTCGTTGCCAAACAGCGGTGGCTCGTAGATGACGTTCGCGTGGGTGAAGAACGTGTCGGAGTAGCTCGCGCCGAAGGCCGATGGCGCCGCCTCGATGCTACAGATGCCGTCGGATTCGTGGGCCAGCAGAAACGAGTTCGGCATGGTATGCGGGACCGACCGCATGTAGTCCACCGCCTCATCGAGTGTGCGCCTGGTCAGCACCTCTCGCGTCATCGCGCAGCTCGGCAGGCCGTCGGCGCGGTCGCCGTTGTCGATGTACATCCACATCAGCACCAGGCCGGCCGAGTTCATGCCCATGTAGGCCGGTATGCCCGGGTGCGTGAAGGTCAACGTCTCCAGCCCGTCGCCGTCGATCAGGTGCAGCACTACGTCCTGCCTGGCTTCATCCCATTCCCACGGGCGTTCGTCGTTGTTCTCGGCGCAGATCATCCCCTCCGGCGTAAAGGCCGCGAACGACGTGCACCCGCCTTGCTCCGCTTCCTTCTCGGCCTGGTCGGCCTTCTTTGTCTTCTCAAGCTCGGTCCAATAGAGGAAGTTCTTGTCGTACGCGCACGTCAGCAGCAGGATGTCGTCGAAGGGCAGGTCGGCCCCGGCGGCCGTGCCCTGCATCTCCGCCAGCGCGACCGGCGCGTGCTTTTCAATCAGCGGCACGGTCGCCTTCGCCCGCGGCAGCCAGTCCCACAAACTGCCCGAGCCGTCCAGGATGTTCATGTAGTCCTGGAGTTCCAGCAGCTTCCGGATGCTGGCCGCACATTGCTCGCCCACAATTCGCCCGCGTGCCAACGCATCCCCTTCGGCAACGATTACTCGCGTATTCATGCCCGCCATGGTAGCCCGCCGACCTTCAGCGGGAAAGACTCGCCCCACTTGTTGCGACCAGCGATTTTGCGCCTCGCGCGGCTGAGCATCCTGCTTCGCTGGAGCTTCGCAGGATAGGCGCTCGGCCGTGGCACCCCAGCTAGGGGACAGTCCAGTTTTCCAGGTCATCGCTGACGGCCAGTCCCAGGGCGGCCTCGTGACCGGTGTTGCGAGGTTCGCAGTCGCCGTGGAACAGCATCAGCCAGCGCGGCATGCCGATAGAATCGGCTTGCCGCGTCCTGCGAAGCTTTAGCGAAGCAGGGCCGCCCGCCATATCAGGTGCGTGCATGTCCAGTATCGCCGGGGCCGTCGGGCCGTGCGGCGCCCAGGGCAGGTCGGGAAAGTCCAGGTACTCCACAGCCGGCCAGTCGGTCAGGCTGTCGGACACTGTGTAGCCGATCTTCCGCGGGGCACTGCACGGCGAGAGGAACATCCACCACCGGCCGTCGTGTCGCAACACGTAGGGGTTCTCGACGGTCTCGCCCGTGGGCAAGTGTCCCTTGCTGATGGCGGGGCGGTCGGGCAAGGCCTCGCGCCATGTCGCCAGGCCGTCTTCGCTGACGAGCACGCCTAGCTCGCCCTCGGTTTTGTAGTAGCACCAGGCGCGGTCGCCATCGAGCACGACGTACGGGTCGATCTGCCGCGGGCTGTCGTTGTAGGTGTGCTGTGCGCCGGCCTCGACGAGCACGCGCGGCTCGGACCAGGTCACAAGGTCGTCGCTGACGGCGATGAACAGCCGGCAGCGGTCGTCGCCCGTGTCCTTGCCGGCGCCGAAGGGATAGCTCTGCATGCAGATCGCCCATCGGCCCGTGACGGGATGGCGAAAACCGTTGCCCGGCGAAGAGTAGTGGTTAGGCCCGCCGAAGAC
>Ga0114919_10004441_pt1 | contig 11260 bp, 14 predicted proteins | sample BlataG_FD_88682 | JGI IMG/M metagenome (GOLD analysis project Ga0114919, IMG submission 88682) | Deep subsurface microbial communities from Black Sea to uncover new lineages of life (NeLLi) - Black_00105 metaG | ecosystem: Environmental > Aquatic > Marine > Oceanic > Sediment | place: Atlantic...
ATTATTCTGCGTCGCATTCCCGTCAAACGCGATGACCGGACAGTCCTTCATCGTCAGCCACGGATGGTTTATGGAATAGCAGGAGGCCATCATGGGAGCCTCCCTCAATTTGGCTCCCCCGCTAGGGCCCATGCATAAGGGTAGCAGCTCTAAAACGTGCTAAGCTAGATGGGCCACCACGCTTCAGGAATAGTGGAGGTCTCCATGAAGTTTGTTCCGATGGTCTGTGTCACCCTGGTTCTCGCGACACCGGCGTTTGCCGCCCCGCAATGGGTTGAAACGGCCTGTTGGCGTGCTGCTAACAGAGTTCTTCCAGCCCTCACTGCCAGGGAAAGGGAAGCGTACATCGCCAATTGCATAGCCGACTGGACGGCCGGAACGCCACCGCCCCAGGGCAAGAAGAGCTACAACCGCAACAGGTATTGATTGGAGGCGATTGGCCAGGAGACGGTGCCGGGCGTTCGTGCGGAAGCTCTTAGGCGCGCTCCCGTTGTTATGGTGCGCGCGCATGAGAGACCACTCTTACCCTAGAAAGCGGACATGCGCGGAGCCAAAGCTAATGTCCGCTTCGTGCCACTTCCGGACATTATCCGCCGTGTGCCTCAGCCTCTCTTAATCACGACACCAGAACCGGTGCTTGATGGACGTATTCTTCACTGTCGATCGAATGGGCGATAAAATCAGCCACATCCATCCGAGAGATAAATCCATTATGCCACTGCGAAGGTTCGACGAGCACCTTGCAGTGACCCGAGCGTGGCCCATTGGTGAGTATGCCAGGCCGTACAATCGTCCAGTCGAGCTTGCTGTTCTTAATGATCCGCTCTTGAACATCTTTGTCGTCATAGGCTCGGCCAAGGAACAAGCGGAAAGGAACGAGCTGAAGACAACTGATCGCGTCGCGGCTGTCGCCTGCACCGAAGCCAGTGACGGCAATCAGACGCTTTATGCCGCGCCGCTCCATGGCTGAAACAAGAATACGCGTTGCATCGGAGAACAAGCTCACGGGTTGGAAGAGGTCACTCGCTCGGACGCCCAAGGCCTGAACGACAACATCGATGTCGTCCAGCGCTGCGTCAACATCCGCCTCATTCAAGGCATCGCCGCGACGTCTTTCCACGTTGGCATCAACATCGCTCATCTGATTTGCCGAGCGGGAGAAAGCTCGAACCCGATAGCCGACAGCAACAGCTTGCCTTACTGTCTCAAGACCAATGCCTTTTGTGGCACCGATGATGAGTACGTGCGGCATATTCATCGGTCACCTACGCTATCAAGTGCATGTTGCGGACAAGCGCTTTCACCATGGAACAGGTTTTCCCTTGTGATCGAAGAAGCCGCCCGAGTCATGGGGTTCAAGTCGACTGATGACTGCAAGTAGACGTTCTGCGGCGACGGCTGGGGACTGGACTTCAAGACCGATTCTCCTAAAAGGCGCCGATAACGGAGTATCGACGGTTCCAGGATGCAAAGCCACGCAGATGGCTTCCGGACGCTGACGCTTCAACTCGATAGCGGCTGTTCGCACCAGTTGGTTTAGTGCTGCTTTCGATGCGCGGTAGCTGTACCAGCCACCTATTTTGTTATCGCCGATGCTTCCTATTCTAGCTGACAGGGTTGCGAAAACCGCTTTGCCCGAGCGCGGAAACAACGGAAGCAGGTGCTTCAGCATCAAGGCTGGCCCAATCGCATTCAAAGAAAATGCGCGGGCCAGCTTGCCCGGTTCAATTTCATGCCAACTCTTCTCCGGACCCTGACTGCCATCATGGAGAAAACCAGTGGCATCGATCACGAGACGTACGTGCCCAAGATCGGAAACATATTGCGCGGCGCTGGCAATACTACCTTCGTCCACCAGGTCGACAGGGGGTGCGCTACGCTTGCTGAATGCTGCGATATGTGCAAACTCCGCCGTGCTTTGAAGCTGGTGTGTGAGCGCTCGTCCAATACCTCCGTTGGCGCCGAAGATGACCGCGACGCCATCTTCGGGAAGCGAAATAGAAGTCCGCTCCCGAATTTCGAGGTCCGCCATGAGTTTCACCATGCTTGGCCGGTTTGCTAGCCCGTCATTCTCTCGCGCTAAGGCCTGCAGTTAGTAGTACACGGCGAGCCCGACCCCTGCGAGGAGCGCTAGGCCCAGTGATGCGGCTAGGACCCAAATGAGTCCAACACGTTGGCCTTGGCGCGCCTCGGTCTTTGTCACAATCGGTGTGTTTGCAGACATAGCAGACCTCCTTTCCTTGTAACCGCTGGAAGGGTCCTCTCGGTTTTCGATTCGAACGAATCTCAATCGGACACCATTCACGAAGCCATAAAGGAAGCCGGCAGGATAGTTTCAAATACTCTTCCCTAATGACACTCATAAGAAAATCTTATTGTGGGCTAATTATAGTATGCGGGCGTTGCGCACCAGAGGCGGACATGGCGGCGCGAAGATGGCGGGACTCCAGGGGCCAGCAGCAGTCCATGAAAATTTTTTGGGAACGCGTGTCGGGAAAACTCGCTCGAGGCCGAGGCTGCTTCAAAGGCATCTGGGCCATTGTCGAACGGGAGGGGTCTATCGACCACTTTGCCTGTGGGGTCGATATACGCCCAACCACCATTAGCCGGATCCTGTGAGCTAGCGATGACCGCTATTGGCACCGAGCGGACGTGAGCCAGCTGCGCTCCTAGGTCAGCTTCTGGCTCACATCAAACTTGAGCAACCAAATCACCAGCCGGTGATCATTGGTGTTGACAACCGATTGGGATGCTATTTCATCCAGAGAGGGAAGGCCGTCGCGTCGGTCGGGACTTTGGAGTCCTGCCAAGTAGCCGTTGGCCGCCCGCCTATTCTGCCAGTCACGAGGGAGGTGTCGTGATGAATCTACGGCCAGACCCGACGTTTCATGCATCGCCAAAATTGGCGATGCAAGCTCCGGTGGAGACCTTCGCATACACAGTGCTGCTGAGCCCTGACATCTCAAAGCCTGATGCGCTTGCCGTTATCGATGTGAAGCCCGGTTCTTCGACGTATTCCCAGATCGTTCACATGGTGACGATGCCAAACAAGGGCGATGAATTTCACCACTTCGGCTGGAATGCTTGCTCGTCATCGCTATCACCACTGAGCGGCCACGCCTTTCTGGAACGGCGGTACCTTATTATTCCGGGTCTACGCTCATCACGCATCTATGTCGTCGATACGCAACCTGATCCGACCCAAGCCAAGATTCACAAGATCATTGAACCCGAAGAGGTGTTCAAAAAAACCGGCTATTCGCGGCCACATACGATCCATTGTGGGCCCGAAGGCATCTATGTCAGCACGCTCGGTGGAGGTGGCAAGGATGGCACCGACGGGCCGCCTGGCATTTTCCTGATGGACTGTAAGACATTCGAGGTGCTTGGCCGGTGGGAGATAGATCGGGGGCCACAGACCAAGCACTACGATTTCTGGTGGAACCTGCCGCGTGATTACATGGTGTCGAGCGAGTGGGGACTGCCTCCTCAGTTCGAGAGTGGCCTCGTTCCGGAAGATCTTCTCTCCAATCAATACGGTCATTCCATCCATTTCTGGGATCTCAGGGAGCGCCGTCACGTTCAGACGATTGATCTTGGCGCCAATCATCAGATGCCCCTGGAGATCCGGCCGGCACACGATCCGATTCGCGAATATGGCTTTCTCGGTGTGGTAGTCGACACGACAAACCTCGAGGGGTCGATCTGGACCTGGTGGCGGGATGGCGGCAAGTTCTATGCGGAGAAGACGGCGACGATTCCCCCGGAACCGGCGGACAAGGACAAGCTCCCCCCACTCCTGCAAGGGTTCGGGGCAGTGCCACCGCTTGTCACCGACATAGATCTCTCGATGGACGATAAGTTTCTCTACGTCGCCTGCTGGGGGACCGGCGAGATGCGCCAATATGATGTGTCGGAGCCGCGCAAGCCGCAACTCTCCGGTTCGGTTCACATTGGCGGGATCGTTCGACGCGCACCGCATCCGAGCGGAAATGCTTTCGCCGGCGGACCGCAGATGGTCGAAATCAGCCGTGACGGTAAGCGGGTCTACTGGACCAACTCGCTGTACTCGACCTGGGACGATCAGTTCTATCCCGATGGCCTCCCCGGAGCCCAAGTTATGGCGACGGTCGGCGCTGGCGGTGGCCTTGAATTGGCCGAGGATTATTGGGTGAGCTTCCCTGACGGATACCGCGCCCATCAAATCCGGTTAGAGGGAGGCGATTGCTCGACTGACTCCTTCTGCTATCCCTCGGTCTGAGCTTGAGCGGCGCAGACTGGACACCCGCCGGTCTGTGGTTCGCTGTCGTTGCGAGCGGCCTCTATCATGGTCTCAACCCGGGCATGGGCTGGCCGCTTGCCGTTTCAGCGGGACTGCTGGAGCGGTCTTCGCGTGCTCTGTTGTTGGCTCTTGTTTATCTGACTGCGGGTCACTTGCTGGCGATGCTGGCCGCAACGTTACCATTTGCGCTGCTGTCGGCTTTGGTGGCTTGGCAGCGATCCATACAGGTTGGCGCAAGCCTGCTCGTGCTTGGTTTCGGTCTTTATCTCCTGGTCCAAAGACGCCACCCGCGGACATTGGCTCGTATTCCACCAACACAGCTTGTGCTTTGGTCATTTGCCATCGCGATGGCCCATGGGGCCGGTCTCATGCTTGTGCCAATTTATCTTGGGTTATCCAGTTCCCCCCCCATGGCAGGACATCACCCTTCGGGAGCGATGATCAATGCCAACCTCAGCCTGGCGGTGCTGGTATCGGTCATCCATACGCTCGCGATGATCGGTGCCGGAGGTCTGCTCGCCTGGTTGGTCTACCGGTATCTGGGGCCCAAGTTCGTGTCGCAGAGTTGGTTTAACCTTGATGCAATCTGGGCAGCAAGTCTCATTCTCGTCGGGGCTATGTCGCTCGCTTTCAACATTGTTGCGATCGGTTGATGAGGCTGCGGCCGGCTTCGAGTCTGCTGTTGGCACGAAGCGGGCGTGCCCTTGGGCCGGACTTTACGTCTGCCTCTGACCCTAATCGGACATTGCCGATTCTGCGCCTTCTTTGTTTCTTCGTATTGCGACCTTAGTCAGTGCATGTGTTGGCTACAGACTCTTCACGCTCGGCCGCTCGTCCATCGCTTTTCGCCAGCGACGGATTTGCGTGAAGCCCGAGGGCACCTCAATGCCCCCGAACTCCGCAAAACCGTAGGCCGCGCGCAGCGTGCAGTCGGCAATACAGGGGTGGCCGCCGCCAAGGAACTCATGCTGCTCGAGCCGCCGATCGAGGATCGTGAGGACGTCGGGGACACGACGAATGGCGTCTGTCGCCACTTCGGGGCGGGGCGGTCGACCTAGCGGTGACTTCGTCGCATGGACGATCCGCGCAAAGCTGATCAGCACCCCAAGGTCGGCGAGGCGGTCGAGCTCCCGCACCTTCGCCCGCTCGACCGGCGTCGTGCCGATCATCGGAGGATCGGGATGAAGCTCCTCAAGGTACTCGATGATCGCCGTTGACTCGGTGAGGAAGCTCCGGTCGTCGAGCTCGAGCACCGGCAACGTGCCGAGGGGGCTGCGCCTCCTATGCTGGTCGGAGTTTTGCTGCCCCTCGATGAGGCTTACAAGCTCCATCTCGAGATCTTCGATGCCTTTCTCGCCAATATAAATCCGCACCCGGGTCGGGTTCGGCGCGATCGGAAAATAGTAGAGCTTCACCGCGTCTCCCTGCGTCAGATGCTTAAAGAAGTGCCTTATAATCATGTATTATACATCGATCTCAGAACCTGGATATTATGTCCTTAACCGCTTAGTCTGGAGTCTGGCTAGCGGTCCATACAGGAAAGCCTAGGATTTACGGACGCAGCCAATAGATAAGAGCTGACAGATGACGGATCAGCAAGTCAGGTTGCCGTCACATCTTGTAGACCTTGCCTCGGGTGAGCTTCGTAGCGCAGCCGGAGAGCATGTCGACCTGCGTCCCCGTTCTTTCGCTGTTCTGCAGGTCCTGGCTGAGCGGGCCGGCAACCTAGTCACAAAAAGCGAGCTATTTGAGAATGTATGGGACGACGCGACTGTCACGGAGGATTCCCTGACACAATGCATAGGCGAAATTCGTCGGGCTATCGGTGACCACGAGCGACGCATTCTGCGCACGGTACCCCGGCGAGGTTATGTCCTTACCTCCTCAGAGCCAAAGCACGCCATAGAATCGGACTACCAAAAGCCAGCTCTCGCGGTCCTTCCTTTCAAGTCATTGACGAGCGCCAAGGGAGAAGCTTTGGCCCGAGGTATAGCGGGGGAAATTTTTAATGAACTTGCGCGCAACAGAGATCTTCGACTGATAGGACTCGGCTCTTCATTTGCGCTCGGCAGCCAACCCGCTAGGGCACAAGAGCTCGGCGCGCAACTCGGCGCTCGATATCTCGTTGAGGGAACGGCGCAGCGCCTGAAGGAAGAGATTTTGGTCGATGTCCAACTTGTGAATACGCTGGACGGCACGGTCGCTTGGGGCAACCAATTTTCCGCAAAGGCCGCGGACATATCTCAAATCCAACGACAGATTTCCAACAAAATTGCTGCAAGCGTCCGCATTGGAATGCACGAAACGGAGAAGCTTGCTGCTCTGAGTAAAGGACCGCGTGATCTCGATGTTTACCAGCTCACACTTCGGGCCATGAGCGAACATCGCTTCACCCCGGAAGCGACACGCGCCAATCGACAAGATTTGGAAGAAGCGATCCGCCGCGATCCCAATTTTGCGCTGGCATGGACGCAGCTAGCCTGGGTCAACACGGTTGATGTCTGGGTACAACTCACTGGCGAATGGCACTTATCGCAGCTTGGCGAGGTGATCGACCAATTCTCTCGCGCTATTGAATTGGATCCGAACTTATCCAGAGCTTACCGTGGTCTGGGCCAGGCAATGATCCTCAAAGGAGATGTTGCGCAGGGTTTGGCTGTGTCACGCCGCGGCTTCGAGCTTGGCCCAAGCGATCCCGATAACCTGCTTTTTCTTGGGCTTGCATTATTCGAGTCCGGCGAGTTGGCCGAGGCCACTAAGAAGATTGAGCAAGCGCTGAAGCTGCATCCTCTGCGACCGTCTTACTACTCATATTTCTACGCCATGATTCTTTGGGCTAATGAGCGTTTCGAGGAGGTTTTGACGGAGCTTGACACAGTTCTTGGCAATGAAGTTTGGCGTGCCCTCGCGCTCGTCGGGCTGGGTCGTGTTGCTGAAGCCAAAGACCAAATTGCAAAGTATCGGGCGCGGCCTTCCCGTCCCCCTTTGATGCCTCCTCATCCCCCCGCCCTGCGCAGGCGTTTCTTGGAGGGCTTAAGCGCGGCCGGGTGGCGGCCCTCGCTCGCTGCGCAGAAGAAGGCAGTCTAGAGCTTTACTGCCATGGACTGGCAGGCTCTGACGCGAGCAGATCTGCCGCTCGGTCTAGTTCAGAAACGTCATAGCTTTTTTCGGATGTCCTTCAGGACCTGCTGTCCTAGCCGTCCTACACTTGCAGCATTGGCGTGGGCCCGCGCCTCTCAACGGTCCTCTATCCGAGGACTCGAAGGAAACCCAAAGAGCCACCATCCGGTGGTACTCAGTCCATGAGAGGTGAACCAATATGCTTAGCAAGCTCGTACGATCCTTAGTGATCTCAGCCGCGCTCATCGCTGCAGGTCTGGTCACGACCACGGCGATGGCCGAAAAGATCAAGGATGAAGGCAGCTTCGAGGCGACTTACGTGAAGCGCGAGGCTCTGCCGATCCCTGATCAAGACGGGCATGTGCTGCTCCAGGCCGAGTCAAGCGGCACGAGCAGAAATCCTAGCGGACTTATCGACGGTTTTTCGACGACCGCGTACGAAATCGCCGACCTTCGTCAGGGTAACGGGTCGCAGCAGGGTTACGTGATTTTCAAGAAGGACGCCGACCAGCAGTTGGTCAAGATCGACGGCGCGGTGACAACGACCATGCAGGACGGAGAAACGAAGACCACAATGAAAGGCAAGTACGTGATCGTGAGCGGAACCGGCGCGCTTGCCGGCATCGCAGGCGAAGGAACCTATGCGGGATATTTCACCGCTGAGGATAAATACCACGTCGATTGGGAAGGCTCACGATCCGAGCTCAAAAAGGCGGCCGCGAAATAAAGCATCGAGGATAGGGGCCAGTTAATGCGGCCCCTATCCTCTAAGAAACAAGTTTGGAGAGTCCGATGAAACAGGACAGACCAAAGCTCATTACGTTCGGAGCTTCCCTTTTCTGCGAGAAGGCGAGATGGGCCCTCGATTGGCATGGAATTGATTACCAGGAAGTCGGCTGGCCACCGGGCCTGCACCAGATCCTGGCCAAGCGTTGTGGTGCCAAGGGGACAACGCTGCCTATCCTGTTGGACAACGAGACAACCATACAGGGAAGCGGCGCGATCATCGACTGGGCGGACCAGAGAGCGCAAGGGCGTGGTCGTGAGCTAACAGTTTCAGGTGCTTTAAACATTGAAGAGCGTGCCGACGACTCCATTGGCGTCCACCTACGAAGGCTGTTTTATGCTGAAGTACTTCCGAAAAATAGTGATCTGGCCAAGCCGGGGCTGTTTTGGAATGTATCGCGCACCCATCGGCTGATAGGCGACATGATGTGGCCGGTCACGCATCGGGTCATGATGAAGATGTATGACATCACCCCGGAAGCTGCCTCAGGGAGCCGTGCGACGCTAGAGGCGGAGCTTGACTGGCTTGACAGCAAGCTCGCCGACGACCGTTCTTATCTTGTTGGCGACCGCTTCAGCCGAGCCGATTTGACAGTGTCAAGCCTGTTAGCAACCATCGCGTGTCCCGAAGAACTACCCGCCCTTCGAGATGGTACGTTTCCGGAAAGTCTCACTCCTGACGTTCGGCGCTGGCAGCAACGTCCCATTATGCGCTGGGTCAAAGAACAGTACGAAGCTCACAGGGCTCCAGTGCGTCTGGTCGCTTAGTTTTTAGATCGTCGTGCAAAGCCAAGATTGGCATTCATATAGTTTCAGTTTATTTCGGTACTCCTTCGGGACCTCGAACTCCTCCTGCTCCAAGCTGATTGTGTGAAAATCAAGCAGGAGAAATCCCATGAAGAAGACATTGATCGTCTCAGCGGCTTGCATCGCTGTGTATGCAGGCCTTCCTAACCCTTCCGTTGCGGACGCATTTTTAGCCAGCGAGAGCGGCGCGAGCGTCGAAACTATCGTAGCCGACCTTGAACGTCGGATCGAAGAGCTGGAGGCCAAAATCGGCGGTGAGGCGGTTAAATCTGCTTTCCAACCCCGAGGTACAAAAGTTCCGCACCCGAGAGTTCTAGCACAAGCATCAACCCTGAACTAGAAACAAGGGGCGGCGGCGGACTGATAGAGCAAAGATATCCAGGTCGTCGTTGCACGCTATCTAATCTAGCCCCGACGCCCCATTCCTTCTTTCCTGGCGGGGCTCATTTTTGTTTGGGCGCCACAACGTCCGCTAGTGGCACGAAGCCGAGGTGCCGGCTGGCCGACCACTAGGCCAGCTTTTGACCCAAAGCCGACAAGAGACGCCTACGACGAATGCGCGCCAGAAATAGCCGTGTGGCGCGCCCGACCTTGATCTCGGCACCAGAGCTTCACTGGGTCCGGTTACGGCCTCGATCAAACAAACAGAGGTTCAGCTAACAAAGCGGCCCCAAAGACAATCGGTGGAGAAAATGCAACAGCCAGCACTGATGCAGAACCTATGCGCCCCCGAAGAGGCCAAGCCGCTATGGGCGCGCCAAAACACAGCGCAATCATAAGTATAAAAACGATCGCGTTAGGCATCACGGGGCCGGTATTATTGATGCCCTGCAGAACAAACCCAGACACACTGGCTAACAGCAGTCCTAGGCCGAGATCTAAAACAGTCGCGATGATCAGAGCGGAAAGCACACATTATCTCCTGGCAAAGGCCCGGGGTTTCAAACTTGGGCCGCTCGGGACTCGCGTCCTCTTTTGTACGGTCTAATTCTTCTTGACCGCCCCATCCTGAATCGTGCGCGCCGCCTGCGGGCCTTTTCTGGTTGTACCGAAATGCCGAACAAAAGCCAGCGAACGTTTCCAACTGCACGTCGCCCATGCATCTGGGCGTGCTTTGAACCGGAGGATGGATCGTCAAGCGAGGAGGAACAGGACTACGCTTACTGGCAGCGCAATAAGTGCTAGTGCAAACGCAGTCTTGAGCGCCCGTGCCTGAAGGCCAAGGATTAGTGCTGGCACCGCTAGCATTAACGGTGCGGCGGCAAGGACCATCGCAGCCTGCGCAATATTGCGTGCTAAATCCTCGCCCGCGGAAAGCGCCGGTGCGAACAGGGCGAGGAAGCAAAGCAAAGCAAAATTTCGGCCCCCGCCATGACGATTATAGCTGGGCATCCCGCAAATCTATCATGGTCTGGTGCTCCCTCACTTCGAGCGTTGAAGCTTCTTGAGCCAGTCGTTGGCAGTTGGCCGCGTGCTTGCGGCAGTCTTTAGGATCACCTGGCATGTGGCCCCACCCCAGACATCGTCGAGCTGATCCTGGAACATGAAAGCCGGGCACTCCGATGGAGACGTGCAGAACTGAAGTTCCGCACTTCAGCGTTTCTTAACCGGTCGGCGTCTTTATGGTTGCGGGTCGGCATCTGGCGTGGGCGGCGGCACCTTCCTTTCAAGCCTTGTTTCCTCGGGACCGCTTCCGCCACGATTGGCTGGAGCGTGTTGTGTCAAGTGTTGTAAGTGATGCCCGTCGGTTCGATTCGGACGTTGCCCATTTAAGAAGGGCTTTCACCCGCTTAAAGCGGATTATTGACACCATTCAGCGTGACGTGGAGAAGCGCGAACGCGGTCGTCATCGTAGCGACGTAATTTTCCAAACATACGTGAAGCAGCATCGGCGCCTTGCGAGGCGTCAGCGCGAGCTCTGGCTTTGCAAGCTCGTCCCCTTATCACTGGTCCTCCTTGTGCTGGCAACGTGTCGGGCAGTCCTTAGCGGAGCCCTTTGGCTTCTACACTATTCGAGCCGCCTCATCTTAGTCCGAGTGTTTACGTTTACAGGAACAACGCTCAATTCTGCAGCCGATATGCACTGGGCAAAGTGTGCAAGCCCGCGCATGGCTTTCCCGATCGCCGCTATTACGCTCGGCGCGATCGGCGCGATCGTCCTGTCAAGGCCGATGACTCCAGTCGAGACTGTGCTTCCTATCATCCCTGATTCTCAAAACCGGGCGACACTGACCGTCGCACGAAAAGAGCTATTTCCGGTGCATG
>Ga0114919_10004442_pt1 | contig 11259 bp, 10 predicted proteins | sample BlataG_FD_88682 | JGI IMG/M metagenome (GOLD analysis project Ga0114919, IMG submission 88682) | Deep subsurface microbial communities from Black Sea to uncover new lineages of life (NeLLi) - Black_00105 metaG | ecosystem: Environmental > Aquatic > Marine > Oceanic > Sediment | place: Atlantic...
AGATGACCACGGAGCCCACCTTCGGGGAAGTCTTGAACTTTCCAGAATCACCAGCCGCCATCGGCGTCCCGCCCGCCGTAACGGTGAAGGTCACCTCCGCATTATCGCTCACGTAGGCTACCCCAACCGTCCCGAGATTGGTTTGGAGCCCGCTGACCGTCCCCCGGACATTGAAAGTGGTCGCAGAGGTAAAGGTCACCGTCCAAGTCTCATCCTTAGTCGTTTCAGAAATAGCCACTGCGCTCCACGTAGCATCTCCAGAAGCGAAAACCCATACCGGAGAGGGCACTCGGGTCAGGATATCTAATTCTACATAGCTGACACCCGGCACCGTCTCGATCAGGTTGAAAACGTCTGAGATCCGTACATCCCCGGTCGGACCCGACACCGACCCGAATTCCCGGCTCTCCACGGAGAAATAATCCGTGATCGCGGCCAGGACTTGCGCCTCGACATTGGCATTCCGGTAGGTGGCAAGGACCACTACCTCTCCGCTCATATCCACGTCCACGTAGGTTGCGGAAGCCGCCTCGATCCCATCCCCGGCCATCTTAACGGTATCCAGGTATTCAACCACATTATCCAGAAGGGCCTGAGAAGCCGCGCCTCCGCCCACCGGGGCAATATAAATGATGATTCGGACCACACCGGCCAAAGCGGCCCGCGCCTTCCCCACTCCGTTGACGTTGAGAGCAAGCACCTCGTAATCTCCAAGAGTAACGGCTCGCCCAAGGGTCCGGAACTCCGCCGGGCCTCGCCGTTTCGCCGCCGTAATGGATTCCGGATCGCCGCCGCCCGAAGCCAGTTCGGTATTGGTCACCGCGACCGTCACCGGGAAAGAGTCCACCACCACGTCGATCATCCCGACGCCCACGTTGCCCTGAGAGCCCACGCTTTGCCTCATTGTGGCGTCCACGGAGACCGTCGCCGGAGGAATTGACCCGTTGATCCCATCCCCGAACTGGACATAGAGCTTGTCCGCCGGGTTCTTGTAGAGTTGCCAACCCTTCTCCGTGGCGTCCAGGAGGACCAGAGAATCCGTTCGAGGCCAGAGGATCGAGTCCACCTCCACCTGGATCGAATCTTCGAGGATATTGTCGAGGGTCACCTCGTAAGATTGGAACTGCGACCCGTCCGCTGTCCCGAGATTCACGGGGTAGGTCCGGCCCTGAGTTGCCGCCACCTCCGGGGAAGTGGTGTTCCCCGTCGTAATCACCACTTCATCATCCGTCTCGAAGTCGATGGCAATGGCCGTCGCAGAGGTCCGGATCAGCGTTCCCGCCGGGATCACCAGATCGTAGCCTAAAGGCGTGTCGATGGAGAAGACCACCGTGGTCACCGCTGACTGGATTCCCCGGAAGAAGACCCCGATCAGGGCCAGGAGCTTCGAGACTGACGGCCTGGAGACCGCCGAATCGAGGAAGTTCTCGTTCGCCAGCCGATCCGCGTACCAATGGATTGAATCTCCCATGGCCGCAAAAAGCTCCGTCAACACAATCCCGAGGTCATCCGGGTTCACGTCGGTCCACTCCGGCGTGAACTGCGGGATTGACTTGATGGCGTCATCTCGGATGGCCGGGAAATCCCTGCTCGTGTAGTCGATCTTCGGTTCAACCCAATTTATCGCCATCATGTACCTCCCTCAAGGACCGGAATAATCAGATTGGCAATCTCCTTGGTATTTCTCACCTGGAACGTCACGGTAGCCTTGAAAACTCCTATGTTGTGTGTCGCATTAATCCCAATGAGCACTACCCGTAGATCCCATCGCTCAATCACGTCGGCTATGTAGTAGAGCATAACGGCCACCAGGGACTCATCATTGGGATCAAAGACGAAATCGTGAATTCCACACCCCAAGTTAGTTCTCATCGCCCGCTCTCCAGGAGCCGTCTGAATAAGCTGGTAGAGACACTCGTAGAGATGGCGGAGCTTCCCTGCTTGCGAAGTGGTCCCGTCCGCCTGGTCAATGGAAGTCTTCACACGCCCCCGATCATCGAACTGAAACGGAAATGCAAGCCCCGTCCCTATAACATCAGGCATCCAATCGCTCCTTTATATCCTCGATGATTTGTTGGTTATCCACTATCCGCTTTTTCTCCCGTTGAAGATGACTGAGCTTTTTAACCAGTTTGGCAAGATGGATGGATTCAGCGTCAGCCTCCAGATTTTCACGCCGCCTTTGAAGAGCCTCGATGATGAGCTTCGTCGAAGGGTTCCCGTTGTAACGCTCCAGGGAGATCGTGAGACCATCTACCTTCGCCATCCGAGCCGTCAAGTCGCGCCACTTCGCTTGCTTCTCCGCCAAATCCTTCTTCACGTCGGCAATCGCTTGATCGACCCGTTCTTCTCTATCAGGGGATGTTTCCTCCATAAGTTCGGTCACCACCTGATGAAGTGTGTCCAGATCTAAATCTCTCATCCTAAAAGTGCCTCCAACGCTTCCACGCTCGGCCCTCCGGCCAGAGCGGCTATGCCCGTCACGTAGTAGAACTCCCCCTTGTAAGGAGGCCGGTTGCTTGCCGAAAGAAGCTCGGCTCGCCAGTTCTCGATCCCCTTTACCGGGCCGACCTTCACGTACCAAATGTTGTCAAGCTGAAAAAGATCTTCTACCTGATTGGCGAAAAAGTCGATGAACCACGAGAGTTGCTCCAGTTGTTGAGCCTTATTTCTGATCGTAGTAGCCATGTCTCGAACAAAATCACTGGTCGAATTACCCCTCCCGAGGGAGTAGGCCATCTTCTCCAATTCCCCGAGCAGATCGTCGTAAGGAGGGAAGACATCCGCTACCCGGATCGACTCCCAATCCGGGGGCTTCCCACTGCTCTGTCTTTCCGTTCTCGGCGGCACATAATCGGGGAACTGCGACCACTTCCAGTCCTCGAAGGCCCCGGTGTCGAAGAGCGGAGTTGCCTTCAAGAGAAACTGCTCGTAAAGTTGCGCCAGATCCGTTGCTCCGTAAGCGAACACGTACCCAACCACCTCCGCCGATGGGCTGAATTGAGGCCGATCCCCATCCGCCGTATCGTCGAACGACCTGGAAACGGCCCCAAGGAATCCCTCGATCCCCCCCTTAGTGTACCGATCCTTTGGAACCACCGGAAGGAGAGAAGCCGTCGCCCGCAAATCCCCGACAAAACGCTGGATCTCCTCAATGATGGCGTCCACGAGGATAGCAATCGGATCGACCTCATCTATGACAAAATTGGCAAGAACATCCATGGCGTCAGCCGCAATCGCCATGACATCCGCAACGTCATCCGTCACATCGGAAATGGCAGTAGCCAGGGCGAAGATATCCGACCCCGGAAAGAACTGCTCCATGTTGATTTGTTTCCACTCAGCCACGATTTGCCTCCGCGTTTTTCTGCCTCGCCCCCTGAATTTTTTTCAGGGTCTCCAACTTCTTTTTCGCGTCCTCCTTGTAGAGAGCGGAGAGTTGCTTCATCTTCCCCGTGATGCTCCGAAGCCGAGTCACCAGAGGAGGTATCGGTTGTGATCGTTTTTCGCTCATTCCGTTGTCACCTTCAAGGAGGAGTGTACCCCCGGTATGAGAAGTCCGCCTGTCCAAGGAGGCGTAGCCGGAGCGCCATCCGACGGATGGGTATGCGTCATGGCCCAAGTAATGAACTGATTGAGGAGCGTAATCACCGAAGTCCCTTTCAAGAGAGGCTCTATCGCCAGTACCTCGTTCCCGAGCTTGACGCCCAAGGCTCCATCCGCGTTAATTATCCCCGTGGTTGCCAACATGGTATATTTCCCCACGATGACTTCCACGGACTTCCCCACCGCCCGAGCCGAAGCGTTTCCGACAATCTCCTGCTTGTTCTCCAGGCTCACGTTCTCCTGAGCGCCCATGATCCCTTCTTGGAGGTTTCCGACCACATTTTGCCCCAAAGCACTTCCGATGCTCAATTTAAGCTGTCCCGCTCCCGTGATTTCCAGGACGCCGTTGCATTGAAGCTCGTTCTCACCGCCATTCAAAACCACCTGGACGTTCCCGGCATACGTGTAGCCGCATTTGCCCTTGTTGACGGTATTGCAATCCTTCCGGTTCTCCGTGTAGCAGGGAGCGCAATTACACGTTCGACATGGCCCCCGATTGGTACAATTATTAGACCCGGAACACGTAGAATCATTCCGAGCCATCCGAGTCCGACAACATCCCTGATCGTCGCACTCCTTCGAGTAATTCTGACTCTTGTGGATTACCGCAAGCCGGGTATTGTCCGGGGTCGGGTCCACCTCCAGCCGATGACCTCCCGAGGTCTTCCGGGACTCACACCCGTACTCTCCACAAAAAGCCACTGCGGGCTCCAGCATGATCTTCCCGTCCGCGAGGGTCACCCCGCCGGTCCCCCGAGGCGGAAGGACAGTGTTACCGTCCTTTCCGAGCGCCTCCGGCACCACGGCCTTCTTCCCTTGATTCGTACTTGGAAATCCTCCAGCCCACATCGGGAAGTTAGGATCACCGTCCTCAAAGGAAATCCAGACCATATCGTCGATTGCCGGAAGCCGAACATCACGCGGACCCCCCGGACAACACGGAAGCGCCCAATTAGTCTCCTGGTCCTTCGTAACCATGGGCACCGTCGCCTTGATGCGAAACTGACCGTCCGGGTCGTCTATCCGGGTTACAAAACCCCGGAAAGTCCCGAGAAAGCGGTTCTTTTTAGCGGTATAGATTCTCATGTGCTAATATTCCCCGAAACCGGAATCCGAAGGTTCCGCCAGCCCTGTCCTCTACGCTGGACCCGCGTAGCATTACTTCTGCCCGCCGGGCCACAACACGGATCGCAAGGGTCGCATTCAGCCTTCCCCTTCGCCCGCGTAATACACTTGGCCGTGAAAGAAGTATGATAGCCATTGTTATCGTAAGAGTGCTTCACCGTGTCCAACTCGTAAAGGCCCGAGTATTTAGTCCCGATTCCAAGGATGGGGACCATGAGCCCTCCTTGAAGAAGCGTAATGCCGTAAGAACACGTCCCGTCTACCCCGCAACCCTCCTTGCATTGCCTCTCAGAGGCCGTCAGCCGCGTCGAAAAGAGCGCGGCACCCCCCGCCGTCACATCCACACTATTCTGGTAGTAGGAGAAGGGCATCGTTTCCCCGGTTTGCCGGTTCTTCGCCCCATAAAACTCCTCGAAACTCAGAGCCTCCTGGCCGAGCTTCTCAAAATAATCTACTTGCTTCCGAACATGAGGGTCATTCAGCACCTCGCTCTTGGCGAACATCCTTGCTCCCACCTGGGAGTCACATTTCTGACTTCAAGAGGACTCTCCACACTCCTCATCCTTCTTACACGAGTAAGACACCTCCGAGAGACTCCCGTACTCGAATGCCGTAAAAGGCTTCTCCACCGGCTTCGGCCAGTACACGAGGGTCACCTTCGCCTCCTTCGCTTGTGGAGGCCGGAAATGAAGCTCATCGTCTATGACGGTCCAGTAGTACCCGTAAGCCTGAGAGAGCTTATCCATCGTGGACCAGTCGGATTCGAGCCCCTGAGACCATTCCGGGATGTTCTGGCCCGGATCATTTACCACGCCCTTGAGCCCGTACTTCTCGGCTATGAGCTTTACGATCTCTCCCGCCGTCAGGTTCTCGTACCGGGCGGGCTCACAGTTCCGATCCATGAAACACGCGAGGCACTGGATGCTTATATCGAGGCCCAATTCACCGGGACCGATCTTTGGATTCACTTCCTTGATAACCCACGAGCCGAAGTTCCGAACGTCCCCAAGAAAGCCCATGCCAATCCTGATCTCCAGACCCTCCGAGAGAAGCTCCGATTCAATGAGGCTCCCGTCCGGATCATACATCCTAATCGAGCCCGTCCGCTCTTCGCACTCAAGGCAATCGTTGATCTCTACGGACTGAACAAACTTGCGAATGCCGATGTCCTCGAAGGGAACCCACTCACAATCGAGCCGAACGTCCAGAAAGCAGATCGGAGAGTACACGTCCTTGATCGGCTTGAACTCGCCGTCCTTTACCCCGAGCGCGTTGAACGTCTCGACCTCGGGAGTTTCAGCGTTGTCTTCCACCACTTCTTCCGTGAAAGGCATCTCAGACCTCCTCAAAATAAGACTGCGGAGGAATCCTCAGCGGCGTCCCCGGTTCCAGGTCAAGGGGGAAGCCCACAAAGCCATTGATCTCCGCGATTACCCACCATTTCGAGGCGTCACCCCCGAACTCCGCCGCCAGTGTGTCAAACCGATCCCCTTCCTTCGAGGTGTAGTCGAGGAATTCCACGTCCCCGGCCTCAAAAAGCTCATCCGTGAGCATGTTGTACCGGATCAGGAGCCTCCGGGTCAAGCCCTCCCGGAGATTGATGACCCTCAGCATCCTCGCCAGCCGATATCGCGATCCACCGTAAACCGGCATGATCCACCTCAGATAAACGTGAAGCGCCGAAGCTCCAGGTCAATGATTGCCCGGAGCCCTAAATTAGTGATCTTGTCCACCACGAGCCTATCCACATCGAGGCCCGCCACAATGACGTTGACCCCCGGAGCGGGCTCCCCGAAGGTAAGCTGTCCTAAAAAGAGCCGGAGCACGTCGGGGGCCGTCTTCACGATCCGACCGCCGTAGGTCACTGGCTTCGGGGCCATCGCCTCCTGGAAATAGCTGATGAACTCCTCAACGTAGCCGGGCCGTCGTCTCCGTCCCTCCCCCCATTCGTTGACAAAGAGGGAAAGCGGAATGGTCAGCGCCCCTCCGTTGATCCACTGATAGTAAGAGTCAGCCCCTCCAGGGATCGAAATCTCGGCCCACTGCGGAGTCTGACTGGTACGGATAGACTCCGGGTTGTAGATCCCCGTCATCGTGACCCGAGTTCTCAAATTTAAGAACCGGATTTTCGATTGATCCGCCCACCAGTTTTCAGCCGAAGAGGCCATTATTCACTCCCCTGAGTAACCGTTTCTTTCTTATTTTGAGAAGCCATTCTTGCATCAACTCTCGCATCTATCCTTTCGGCAATTCCGGGAATAGTACACGTCATTTGAGCATCCACATCAAATTGTTGTGACGTTTCAAAATTAACCACGTTCTCAACTTGGTTCTCCACCGTAATAGCATCCGCTACTTCCGCCGTAGTAGGTACTGGAGCCACCGCTTCCATCATTGCCGGAGCCGCCGCTTGTGCTCCTAAAATAGATTCAAGAGTAGTTATCCCAAAGTCTTCTCCCGCCCCAATTTTCTCCTCTCGCGCCAACATCTTATTTATTGCCATTTCAGTGTCCTGGGAAAGAAGTTTATTTATCCTAGTTTCCTTGCGTTGTTGGGCCAACATCTTTTCTTGTTTAGTTAATTGTTGTTGTTCCGTAAAGTTAGCTTGCTTTTGTACCCCCGAAATTTTATCCGCCCTTTTAGCGTATGCGTCAAGAGCATTGAGCATGTCATCATTCGCTTTGGTAATCTTAGCGGCCTCTTTTTCAACTTTTTCCATCGCCGGATCAAAGGCACTCGCCATTTCTTGCTTAGTCGTAGCAATCTTACCTTCCGATACATAATCTTTACGAAGTCTTCCACGCTTTCTTCGGCGTATCTCCGCCTGAGTATCCATTGTTTTTTCGATTTCTTCCATGTCAAAAATTCGGCCTATGCCTGGAATACTCTTTAATATTTTTAGGAAAAGATCGCCAAACCAATCTTCAAACTTAGATGCCGCAATTTTTACGTCAATAAAGAAATTATTCAGGTACATTCCAGCTAATTCAAAGCCTTTCCCAATAACCTCCGGAAGAGTTTTGAAAATTTCCCACATGGACTTAAAGGTGCTCGGGATTATTACAATAAGCCACTTAATAGCATTCATCGCAAGGCCCATAAGATTAAAGAAATGCCCTATTACCACTCCAATTGCGCTAAAAGCGGCGGCAAAACCATTCAACGCCGTAGCAGTATCACTTATGCTTGAATCAGTATTTCCGAAGAGTAGCTTTAACTGCTCCCCAAAACCGGCTAAACCCTCTAAAATAGGATCAAGACCCTCCTTCAAGTTTCCTAAACTTCCAAGTATTTGACTAATATCTATCTCACCAATGTTATCAATTTTGGCGGGAATTTTGTCAAGGAAATTTGCTATTTTCTCCAATGCTTTTACGAAACGTTCCCCCGTCTTCTCGCCTTTCTTCATCGCGCCTTCAATGGTTTCTCCCGCATCTTTTCCATCATCCTTCCAAAGACCAAAAACTTTTAAGACCTTCTTTCCTAGATTCATAAAAGCCTTCCCAATCTTACCGAGAGCCTTCCATATCCTTTTAAGCGGAACTTCCATTTCATCGGCTCCCTGACTAAAGCCGGTAAAAAAGGCAAGTGCCCATTTCGCCACGGACCTAAATTTTTCCCCTAATTTCCGAAGAGCATTAACTAATCTCCAGCCGATAGACACCCCCAATTCATCTGCGGTGTCCTTGAGCTTCCCCGTAATACCGAACAAGCGCATGAAGCCCTTGACAACTCCCTGAATAAGTCCGGCGGCTTCTTTCCAGGGCTTTAAGAAGTAGGGAGCCCAATCCTTCAAGAGTTTAGTAAAACTCTCAAAAAAAGCCGCTACTACACCAATTACCCCTGCAATTTCACTAGAAATGAAACCAAACACTGATTGCCCTTCACCCTTCAAGAGCATCAAAGCTCCCACAATGGTTCCAAGAGCCGCCGTCACGGCCAAAGCCAACGGAACCGCGATAAGGAGAGCCGGGATTAAAATTCCGCCAAAGGCGATCATTGCTCCAGCAAGTACCATGAAAGTTCCCGTCAAAATCAACACAACCGACGTGACTCCCATCAACACTCCCATGACCGCCTTCAAAGACTGAGGAGCCTTAAAAATAGCGTCAAGTATTGTTACCAATCCTCCCAAAAGATCGGTTATCATCGGAATAAAAGTCACTCCCATTTGTTGAGAAACAGTCTGGAATGATCCAGCCAGGGTAATCATCATCATGGAAGCCGTTTGCGAGACCATGTTAAAGGCTTCCGTGGCCCTCGTTCCACGATCAAACGCGGCCTGACCGGCTCTCTGCATCATCCTCAGACGCCCAATATAATAAGAGCCGTCAGCATTCGCCTTTCCGTACTTTTCCAACTCTTCCGTGGAAATCCCAAACTGCTTGGCTTGCTCTTTGGTCACCTTAACCTGAGTCGCCGCTGAATCCGCGAGGGCCTGGAAAACACGTTTTAGCCTGACTTCCTTGATGCCCATCTCCTCCAGAAGTTGCGACATCTTCCGAGGGTCTCTTCTCTGCTGTTTTCCCATGGCCTCCAAGAACGCGAGCACTCCCTCTTTACCCTTGTCAGTGCTCTTAACCATATCCACCATGGTCTTGTCGCTAAACTGCTTGAACTCATCATTCAACTTCGAGTAGCCTTTCATCATTTTTGGAAGATTATCCGACATCTTCCGGTAGGTCTTGTCGAGCGCCGTACCGCCAGCTTGAGCTTCAATACCATAGTCCTTGAGAATAGCCGCGCTCGCCAGCATCTCTCCGGGAAGCATCTTAAACATCGCCATACCCTGAGCCGCCCTCATAACCACGTCCGACATGTAATCCGCCGTAGCCGAGGACATAAAACTCAATTCCGTCAGAGCCGAAGTGAGGCCCTTGACGTTATCAATCATCTGCTTTCCGAAGAGATCGGAGGTATCCTTCCCCTGCTCCAACATGGTCTTGTAGACCTTTTTTTGAGCATCATCCCACCGATCATAAACGGTCTCCGGATCAAAGAGCTTGAGAGTTGTAGCCAATCGACCAGTCATTTCCATCATCCGTTCGCCGGTGAAGCCCAAAGTTTTCCCGGCCATGGTCGCGGCCACGGACATGTCCTTGAGACCGTCTAATCCGGCGTAGATATGAACGCCAAGACGAGCCGCCACAATGGACATCTCCACCAGTTCCGCGTTCGAGAGGGGAAGGACAGATGCGATGCGGGTAAACTCATCCCCGAGCTTTTGAATGGCCGGAGCAGTGGCCCCGGTAATAACTTGAAGGGTCTTTAGTTTCGCTTGATAATTGGCGGCGTCCTTAATTCCCCTGACCATAACAGATCCAATACCGAGCCCAGCGGCGGTAATCGCGGCCCCAGCAAGGGTAAAGCCCATCCCAAGAGCCCTGATAGTCTTGCGAAGGCCCATAACGGCCATTCCCATATTCTTGGCGGGAGCACTCACGTCGTCCTTGAGGGTCATTACGAACCCAAGGCCAGTTGCTCCCGACATGCCTCCGCCGCCAAATGCCATCTACCGTCTCCTAGTTCCCCGTCTCGCTTTCGACGGAGAACGCTTTCCGCTGGAAGTCGTTCTCGACCTGGAACGAGCGGCCTCCGCCGCTTTTTGTTCCGCTTCCTTCCTTTGTTTCAATATATCGAAAAACTTAAACAACTCTGGAAGGGGCATGTAAACTAGCTCCTCCCAAGACCAATGAAGTTCACTTGCCAGTGTGTAGACTACGTTGTCAATAATCTCTGCCCACTTCTCATTGGCCTCTATTGAAACAAAAAACTTGAGAAATCTATTCCTCCCTTTATGGTCATCCCGCAAGAAGGGCAAACGAAAACTTGCGCTTCAAAACTAGGACCATACTGATGCTTTCCCATCTCCGCTTCCACTCTTTCCACGAGGGCTTTGGGAAACTCCTCGATCTGCGAAACGGTGAGGCTCGTAAGACCATTCCAGTCGAGGATCATCTTGGCAAATATCATGTACTCCCCTTCCACAACATTTACCCGGAGCTTCGGAGCCACCGCCTCCTGCATCTCCCCATCCATGAACCGGAACCGGGCCTTCACTCCCCAATCATCATCCTCAAAGGTCCAAAAGCGCACCCTCTTTTTAGGGTCGATCTGCTCCTGAATATCAGCGGGCATCTCCTGGATTTCAATGGTGTCATAGGGAATGGTCACGTCAAATTCTTCACCGCACCGTCGAGCGGGACAGGTAATCCGAGTTTCAAGATCCTCCTCCGTTGGATTACTGATCTGATGGAGCTTCATGAGGATGTAATCCCGGTCCCCGGACAAAAGAGCTTTGATGTGTTTTCGAGGAATCCCCGGAGCCTTAAATTCCCCCAACTCCAGGAGACGATTCTCAATAAGACGGGTAATGATCTTAGCCGCGTTATTTCGCATGGAAGGACTCATAATATCCTTCCGATCCTTACCCGTCATAGGACTAATCCGAGCGTGTTTTACGAGTTCCTCATCAACAAGAAGCCCGCAGGGGAGCACGATTTCGATCTCCCCCACGGGCATCTTGAA
>Ga0114919_10004443_pt1 | contig 11258 bp, 11 predicted proteins | sample BlataG_FD_88682 | JGI IMG/M metagenome (GOLD analysis project Ga0114919, IMG submission 88682) | Deep subsurface microbial communities from Black Sea to uncover new lineages of life (NeLLi) - Black_00105 metaG | ecosystem: Environmental > Aquatic > Marine > Oceanic > Sediment | place: Atlantic...
CACTTTTACATACTGAAAAAGAAGTGAAGACTCATTTGAAAAATATGGTAAATCGAGTTGGTAATAAGCAATTAATTATCGTTTCACATTCCCCACCATTTAAAATCCTTGATTTCGCTATGAGATTTGGCAAAAGTCATATAGGTTCTACTTCGTTAAGAAATTTTATTGATAAGTATACTGATAGAACAAGAATGGTAATTTCAGGGCACGTTCACTTACAGGGAGGAAAATCCGAGAAATTTAAAGACACATTAGTTGTAAATTGTGCGTCTCATGATTTTCCTGGATCTCCTGGAAAGGTAGCTATTATAGATATCTCTCCTAGTAGTGTTGATATAAAATGGAAAACCCATTATGGTTTAACAGATGTTCCTTTCGTTGCAGAAAAAAGGGCTGAAGTGTTAAAAGAAAATGGAATTAGACGTATGAAACAACTGGCAACATTATCTTTCGATGACCCTTTATCCAAAAAAATCGGGTCCTTTCCTTTAATCGTTACTTATGCGAAAGCAATAATTTCTAATAAAATCATAGTTAAAAAAGGTATCAAGTCTGCTTTTGATATCATTGAAAGCGAAAATATCTACTTCTTTGATGCGGAGTATAACACAGCGACTACACGCTCTGGACCATACGGTATTTTTCTTTTAGGATGGATGGATATAAATGGAAGAATACAACAATTATTTCTTGATAATCCTCAGGATGAGAAGAAAATGTTAAAAAACTTCTCAGAATGGGTAGAGAGAGAAAATCCATTATTTATAGCGTATGGTTCGAAAACTGCTGATGTTCCCCATTTGCGTAATTGTTTTTCTAGGTTTGAAATGTCCTTTAAGCATATAGAAAATTCATTTTTCGATCTCTATGGTGATTTACTCTATACTCAAAGTTATAAGAAACAAAAATATTTTTTACCGATACCAACTCCTTGCGGGCTTAAAGATGTCTCTAAGTTTTTAGGTTATCCCCCATCAGATTTGAAATTGTCTATTGGTATTGAAGCTCCATTGGAATATGAAAAGTTCTTAAGAAAAAGAAATAAATCTGCTAAGGAAAAAATTAAAAACGATCTAATGTGTTATAATGTGGACGATCTGAAAAGAACCAAATATATTTATGACTGTATGAAGAAAAAATCTGAAATATCAAGAAAATAAATATTCGATCGTTGAAAGTGTATTAGATGACAATAATTGTGTTGTATTTTAAATCAAATAATTGGATTCCTATTTAAACCAACCCTAAAGGGGAAACCATGGCAATCTACCTCCTTCTAGGCAGAGTAAACTTACTACGGAATTCGTGAATTGTGTTAAACTCAACCTTCCTTCAACATTTTCAAACAGAATGGGATATGTTCCAGGCCACTCTAAGTCTTCAATTTGCTCAAAAGTAACGCTTGGATCGATCATCTGCATTATCTCAAACAATCCATAAGGACCTTCACCGCAATACCCCCAAGTCAAACCAGACATCCACAATTGAGTATTTTCGCCAATTACAATAGCATATTGATGATAAAGTTCTGGATTCAACTGCCATTCTCGCTCTGCGAAGTAAAGAACAATATATTTAACCTTATCCACCTTATCAAAATGCTCTTTAAAAAATCTCAGAGCATCTCGAGTAGACTTTAACGAACCTTGTTTAATAATTTGCATAATAATATTTTAAAAGAAAAGTATTTAAAAGAAAAAATAAATCGAATTCTTTTTTTAGATTTGAAGATCTTTTTAAATCCCTCTTTCTAATTAAATTAGTATTTTTATCCTCGATAAAAGCATCTAGTGTTTTGGGCATTCTAAATTCATTACAATTTCAATATTATAATATTTATATTAAGTGAAAATTATTGAATTAAATGTTTTTCTTTAAATTGGTTCAAACGCGTTCATTTTTTTAAGGAAATCGAGCATTTGTAAGTAAAGCTTATCCCTCTTAGTAAGAATTTCTTCTTCAGTTCGACCTTGGTAATCGTAAAAACCTATTGAAGTTTTAGCCCCCAATTGCCCATTCTTCACTTTATCCTTAATTAGCTCGAAATCCATACCCATATTCTCGATAATATCATATACAACATCGAGACCTACAAAATCAAGATTTTGTGCTACTCCGGCAAACGGCAAACGTATGCCTACACTGTTTTTAATTGCCATGTCAATTTCTTCTGGAGAAGCTATGCCTTGTATTAAAAGAGCAAAAACCGCAGAATTAATTGCTTGCTGGATTTTATTGACAACAAATGCATTCGTGAATTTTTTCAAGATTAAAGGTTTTTTACCAATTTTTTCTAATAATTTAAACGAAATTTCGATAACCTCAGAAGAAGTTTTACGCCCAGCTACTATTTCAACTAAAGGAATAATGTATGGCGGATGAAACCAATGATGGATTACCAAGCGTTTCGGATTTTTAACTTTTGCGACGTTGAAAATATTTAATTCAGAAGTATTGCTTGCTAAAATAATATCTTCAGAGCAGAATTCATCTAATTGAGAAAAAACATCTCGCTTTACATTACGATCTTCAAAGACTGCTTCTAAGACTAAATCGCAATTTTGAGCGGCAACTTTTAAATTGGTAGATGGTTGGATACGATTAATAATATCTGAAATTTCACCACTTTTTACATGCTCATACTCTACCAACAAAGAAAGGTTTAATTTTATCTTATTCATGGCATTATCAAGAACCTCTTGATTTAAATCTACAAGATCTACTTTAAACCCGGCAGTAGCATAAACTTGCGCAATGGCGTGCCCCATCGTGCCAGCTCCCACGACCAATATACGTTTTATTTTATTAAGTTCCATTTTTATCAGATATTTAAAATTATTATTATTACTAGTTAGAGGGGATTTTTAATAATAATTACTTTTTATTTAAAGAAAATAAATTTTATTTATGTCAATTAATAATTTAGATTTTGGAGAGTTTATCGAATTTTCTGTAAAAAAAAGGTTTGGCACTATTAAACTCAATAGAGTTCATCGGTCGAACGCTTTTACTATTGATCAATTAAGATATTTAAAAAAAGCGATTGAATACTGCCAAAACAACGATAAAATTAGAGGTTTAATTTTAACAAACAGCGGCTCTTCGTTCAGCACAGGAATGGATTTAGATGCTATTGATGGTAGCAATCATGCCGCTGTTAGACATCTCGAAGGTACTGCTGCAGATATATGTAAATTGTTATTTAACGGAAAACCGGTTATTTGTGCTATAAATGGTAGAACGATGGGCGAAGGCGTTGTGTTCTCAATATGTTGCGATTATCGAATCGCCGTTAAAGATAGTTTATTTCAAATGCCAGAAATACGCTCTGGAATCTTCCCTGGCACTGGTTGTGTAGTTCTATTTTCTAAAATTATCGGGATTCCATGGACGAAAAAAATGCTTATGTTTGGTGAAAGAGTAGGCACGGAAAAAGCTCTAGAAATTGGATTGATTGATGAAATTGTAGATAGTAGAGAGGAATTAATTGAAGAATCTATGAAAAAAGCGAATTTTCTCTTTTCAAAAAATCAAACTGTACTGAATGCGATTAAACTATGCAGCAATCATTTCCTTGATAAATCTTATAAGGATGCATATGAAATAGAAAAAATTGCTTCTGGATGGTACGAACACGAAGATAAAAAAAAATTTATCTTAGATTTTCAAAAGAAATTTGAATAGGCAAGAAACTGTTTCCTATTTAAAAATACTATTTTATTAAAAATTTATAGTGATTTTCGTCAATTATAGGTCTATAACCTATTTTTTGATAAATATTATTTGAAGTTGGATTACTTAAATCCGTAAATAAGAAACAGTACTTATTTCCTTCTTCTAAGAGCTGTTTGCTCAATTTGGCAACGCACTCAGTTGCGTATCCTTTTCTCCTTAAGGACGGTGGGGTGTAAACTAAGTTAACAAAATTACCATTTGGAGTTTTTCCTGCTTTCCTCACCATTGAAACGGGTTCGTTATTGTCAAATAATAGAAATATTTTACTTGTATTCTCTTCAAATTCATTTTTCAAATTATTAGTTATCCGTTCAATATCTTCTTCTGTTGTTTCCGCTAATGCTTCTTTCATCATTTCCTCTGCCCATTTAAGTACTATTGTCTGATGAGTTTTTGATGCAACTGAAAACTTGTTATTACCAATTGTATCTTCTGAGACTTCTTCTAATTTATAAATCCTTTCTTTCCTAAATAAATTAAGTTTTAATGAATTTTTTTCACACCATAACTCAGTAAATTTGTCTGCCGCCTCTTTAAAACTCAAAACGCCAGGAAATTTCTCGTTTCGTTTTAAAAGTTCTTCCACTAATACTTCAATAGAATTTAAATCATCTATATAGGAAATAATTAAATCGTACGGGGGGTTCTTAAAGCTATTAGTTTTACATCATCATGGTCCGTTAATGAAAATAAAAGCGGCATCTCTTTTCCATAATGGTGAATATTTTCTTTAAGAGAGTTAAGAAGAGATAAAAGGAGGTTGTTTTCAGCCTCTCGCTCTAATAAAAAAGGATATGCGATATCATAAAAATCATCTACTTCTTCATAAAATCTTGCTTCCATACTCATATAAGAAGATTTACTAATTAAAAAATTAACGCGTGTGGGAATGTCAGTACTAATTAAATGTTCTTTTTGAGATCGTCTAATTGCTTTTCGAAACTTTCAATTTCGGATTTGGAAATAGTTTTATTATTAACTTTTAGAATTATGTCAATAAAACCCCTAATAAGAGGATGTTCCAGCACAACACAAGTTTGATTTAACGTGTTAACATCTAAAATGAGGGCTGAATCTAATATTTCCCCCATTCCGATCACGTCTTTGAATAATAATTCGCTATCTTCATTATATGATAAAACTACAATATCTTCTAATATTTGGGAGCCATCGTTTTTCTTTATTATCTTAAACTCGCACATATCTAATATTTCACTTTAATTCTAATGTTTATGCTTATAAATTTGGTCAATTTAAATAAAACCAAATTTTTTAAAATACGCTTAATAGATAAAAATATAGTAATTATTTTAAACTTACAGCTAAAATCTTTAATAGAAGAAATTGATGTAAATATGACAAGACCATATCAAAAAGCAAATATCCCAGGACCTGAACAAGGTACGACAGTTTTTGACCCAAAAGTCATGGCAAACTTCTTGAAGGACGATAAAAAGAAGCTTTTTGTCATAGGCTCAGAGTCTTTAACTTGGGAACTTGATGGAAAGAAAGTTGCTGATTATTTTATTGAAATAGCAAAGAAACTAGATTGTCACGTCCTTACTACTGGTCATACATATAAATATGTAAAAGGTAAAATTCCAAACGATAAATTATGGGATATGTCGTTGATAAATATTACCGGTAGACTAGTAGATAAAGATTGGAAAGGTTTAGATGGCAAAGGACAATATAGAATGGCTATTTTTGGTGGACATGTTGTCTACTACGTAAGTCAAACCTTAAGTCGACTGAAGAACTTTCAAAATCACCTGCGAACCGTTGAATTGGATAAATATTCACATCCTAACGCTCGATTTAGTCTTCCGAATTTTAGCGACAACGATTGGAAAGATTTTTTAGAAAAATTAATTGAAAATTTATAATAATTAAAAAAGGAAAAATACTAAAAGGAGAATTACAATATGAGTTTTGAAGATATTCCTGTTCCAATTGGACCAGTATATGAGGGTGAACGGATTAGGGCAAAACAAATGTATGTAGAATTAGGCGGCCCAAAAATGAAGAAGCACTTTGAACTTTGCAGAGTGATTTCTAAAAAAGAGATTACCGATGATCAAGTAACAATCCACGGACCTGATTTAAAAGACATGGAAGAAGGATCAACTCATCCAATCGGAATATTAGTAGAGGTCGCCGGACCAGAATTAGAAGTGGATTTAGAAGCCGTTTTCGAAAGACGGGTTCATGAATTCTGCAATTTCGTCAACGGGATTATGCACCTTAACCAGAGATATACAAATTGGATGCGCATTTCTAAGACAGCAGTGGAAAAGGGTTTCAATTCGTTTCAATTACTAGGAACAGTTCTTATTAGACTTTATAAGGCAGAGCTACCAATCATAAAACAAGCGCAAGTAACTTTTTACACAAATGAAAAGGAAATTGAAAAACCTTATACTATGGCACTGGAGATTTACGACAAAAGAGACGAAAGAGCACGAACAATTCACGATGAAGACGTAGACATGTTCTATGGATGTGTATTATGCCAATCCTTCGCCCCAACTCACGCGTGTTGCATTACACCTGACCGAACAAGTTTATGCGGTTCAATTAATTGGTTCGATGCAAGGGCAGCTGCGAAAGTCGATCCTAAAGGACCTTTATTCGAAATTCCCCCAGGCGATTGCTTGAATGTACTTGCTGGCGAATATACCGGCGTAAATGAGATGATCAAGAAACGGTCGTTAGGAGAAATTGATAGAATTTATCTATTTTCGGGCATGGAATTCCCACATACTTCGTGCGGTTGTTTCGAAGCTATCGATTTTTACATCCCTGAAGTAAACGGACACGGAATTGTAGATCGAAACTACGGCGACGTAGCAATTAACGGGCTTCCGTTCACCGCGATGGCAAATCAAACTGGTGGAGGCAAGCAGATGCCCGGTTTTAATGGCATCAGCATCCAGTACATCGTATCACCGAAATACCAGCAATACGACGGTGGAATTGAGACTATCGTGTGGATGAATAAGGGAGTAAAAGACCGCGTCAGCGAGTTCCTTCCGAAAGACCTTTTGCCTAAAATCGCAACTGAAGAAGATGTTACTGATATTAACGCATTAAAGAAATGGTTGGAAGAAGTTAACCATCCCATAGTCGAAACGTGGGCAGAGGCGTTAGCGGAAGAGGAAGAAGAGGAGGAAGAATGGGCCGCAGGAGGCGCGATGGTTCCAATGGGAACTGTTGGGATGACTATTCCTGGAGTAGGTGGAACAGGTGGATTCAAGATCATCTTAAAGAACTGTAAAATCCACGCCGAGGCAATTATTATCAAGAAAATTGAGCCTAAACGCAAGAAGAAATAAGAAACTTATTCTACTTTATTTTTAATTTTTTTTATTGAATTTTTATAATTTTATTACTATTTAGTTTCACTTAGATTTTTAAGTCGCTTTATTACATCCCATTTCTTTATTAATTTTGCTACAACTGAGGGTACCAAATGTTCCCATTGTTCACCCTTGAGCATAGATTCGCGTATGTCGCTTCCACTGAGCCCTTTTTTTTCTAATGGACCTTCCCATAAAACATGAACTTTTAACCCTAAGGACTTTAAGTATTTTTTCTTTTGTCGGCCCCAATCATCGTAGATCGAGAGGAAAAACGCCACATCCATTGGAACGTAATATTTTAATAACTCAGGTACATTTATGGGGAACGGTACAATAGAGAATTCTGATAACTCCAAGCCTTTTTCTAATAAAGTTTCTCTTACCATTATATAGCGTTCATAGTAAGTCAAAGGGTTAGCGATAAGCGTATTGCGATGAGGATTTGAATCGTGGACTTTAGTTAGGGTAGGGTCAGGATTGGTAATTCCCACGATTAAATGATTACATAGTTTTTTTCCTGCTAGAAGAAATTTCACGTGATCGTTGTGGAGTATTTGGAGTCTTCCGTGAATTACGCCTGTTTCGTATCGTGTTCCTTTAATTTGCTTCATTCTAATTAATTATATGTCGCAATAAAATAATTCGAATAATTCAAAAAAGATTAATAATTTTGCTATTTAAATTATTTAATTTGACGATAGGTTTATTATTACGTTATTAAAAGAGGATATCGAAGAATCGAAAGAACGCATGGATGCGTGGTGGGATCACGAGTTAATTGATCGTCCAGTTATATCCTACTATTTTTCGAAGAAAAGGACCGCCATTGGAGGCTATTTAGACGCCTTGGGGCAAGATTGGAAGTTAGCAAAAAACCCAGAGGGTATCGAGGAAGCTCTTGATAGTTTTGAGAAAAATGCAGAAAAAACTTTTTATGGTGGAGAAGCAATACCTTCTTATTTTCCAAATTACGGACCGGGCATAGTTGCGGCTATTTTTGGCGTTGAACCGAAATTTCAATCTGAAACTATTTGGTTTAGTCGCCCTACCAAACTAGAAGAAATAATATCTCTACTTGAAAGCGTAAAACTAAACCAGAATAACGAATGGTATTCGAGGATTCTTAGAATCACGGAGCATGCTGTGAAAAGAGCCAAAGAAAATTATCAGATTTCAATTACAGATCTAGGAGGGGTTTTAGATATTCTTTCCTCGTTCTTAGGGCCAACTAATCTATTACTAACTATGAAACGCAAACCACACATAATAGATACTTGTCGAGAAATAATTCTTGAAAAGTTAATAAAAATCTACGATAAGCTTTATGAAATAATTAAGAAGGATTGCAAGGGCTTCAATGCTTGGCTAAATGTCTGGTGTAGAAAAAGTTGGTACCCCGTTCAATGTGATTTTATCGCGATGCTCAACCCAAAATGGTTTAAAAGATTTGCGTTACCAGATCTAATAACCCAAATCGAACATATGGATTACGCAATTTATCATATGGATGGACCTTATCAAATCCCGTTTTTAGACGATTTTTTATCAATCTCACATCTGACAGGTATCCAATGGGTACCAGGAGCAGGTCGGCAACCGCAAGGATCAGAAGAATGGATTCCGTTATACAAAAAAATCCAAAAAGCAGGCAAAAATGTTGTAATAGATACCCTTGCGGAAAAAGTACCTCATTTATATCGTAATTTAGAGCATAAAGGCTTATATGTTAGAACGCTATATTCTTCTAAAATAATCGCAGACTTTTACTTACCCCCTTTTATTGGTGGTGGAGATGGTAAGTTAATAGAAGAAGCAATTAATTGGCTAAAAAATAACAAATATCCAAACTTAAATAAGGAATTGCTTGAGGTATTTTTAAACACAAAACACTATGAGTTCGACAACGGAGTTAAACAACAACTGCTTAAACAAATAAATAGTTCTTTAAAAGAAAAGCTGTATTTTACTTAAAATAAACTTATTCTTCTTTTTTTACTGTTTCTATACCCCTTTCTGGTTTATATATTTTTATTGACATTTAATTCTTATTGTAAAATAATGCCGTTTAGTTAATGTTAATGACTAGTGTTAAAGTATTTGAAACAAATCTAGAGCATCTAACAAAAAATAAATATGGTTATAATCACTCAATAAAGTTTATACACGCTAGCGACATTCATTTAGGTAGTCACCAATATCGTAACGATTATCGTGCGAACGATTTTATTTTTGCTTTTGAGGAAATTTTATCTTTAGCAGTTATCCATCGAGTGGATTTCTTACTATTAGGGGGAGATGTTTTTACATCCTTAGAAATGTTACCTGGCAAATTAACCAAAATAGTTAATCTCCTAACGAGTTTCAAAAAAGTCACGAAAAACCAAATTTTAATAATAGCAATTGAAGGAAACCACGATATTCGAAAGTATTCAAGAGGTGTTAAGTTTAAAAAGCGTGGACAATCGTGGTTAAAGCTACTAGCCAGTTTAGGGTTAATTGTATTACTCGACGCAGAATTAGATGGAGCACCTGAAGAAATGTTTAAGAGTTATAATTTCCAAACAAGAAAAGGTGGTAAAATCCAAATAAAAAACGCGATGATTTATGGTACGGGATATCTAGGAGAAAACCCCGAGGACGATCTATTAAAAATAGAGGAAGGAATAGTAAAAGATGACGGTTATTTCCACATTCTTCTACAGCATTTTGGTATTGAGGGGCAAATGAAAAGAGTACCAGGAGTAATCTACGAGAAACTTATTCCCTTGAAAGATAGAGTAAATTATTTGGCACTTGGGCATTACCATTTGCAGTTTATTTTAGACGATTGGGTTTATAACCCGGGATCCTCTGAATCGGTGTGTACCATGGATTTTTCGTTCAATCGGGGCGTATTTCTAGTTTCAATTTCGAAAGAAGATAAATATATCAAAAAAGTTAAGAAAATTCAGTTATCTAATAGGACATTCCGATGGGAAGGTATTTGTTTTCAAAGACAATTTAGGGATAAAGAAAAATTGTATGCTTATATTACTCAGAAATTAAGAAAATCTTTGAGTTCAGTCAGCTATTTTGATTTAAAGCCTTCTAATGTTCAAATTCCTGTGCTTCTTCTTACATTAAAAGGTCGGAGACCTTTTACTAAAGGTAAAATTAACGAAAAAGAATTATCGAAAGTATTGTGCGAAAATCTACCTGTAGTAGATGTGAGAATTTATCAAAAGTTTTCACATTTTCTAAAAACAATAGACGCGTTTGTTTAAAATTACTTTTTATAGAATAATTCCTTTATCGAATAAAATTTTAAGAGCTATTATATTAACTAAAAATATTTTAAAGGATAAAAGCAAATTTATAATTATGCGTTTAAAGACTCTATTTAATAAAAATAAAATATTTTCAATAGGAACTCTGTTCTTTTCAATTTGGATTATTACTTTAGTTTTGTTGGCAATATTTAGTCTTAGGGAAGTAGTTTTTTACGATGCTCTTGGACAAAGCGACGTTTCTTCTGATTATTTTAGCTTTTTGCCCTTTTTAAGGTATATTTTTGAGCCCTTTGCAACAATTGCTTTTATTTTAGAATACCGATTCACTTGGCTTTTCCTGTATTTGATAATATACCCTATTCTACGGTTTATTTATGTGTTCTTAAGAAAATCAGGAAAATTAAACTCAAGCAAATACAACGATTTAAAGCATTTGTTAACGGATTTCATTTATTTTTCGTTTAAAGTCTTTTCTATAACGCTTGTAGCAATTTTACTAATAATATTAGTAGGATACTTAATTCAAGGATTTTTCTTTGTTAATAGATACTTTATGATCCCGATTCAAATTGGAATACACTTTGACGTTATATTAATTTCAATTAAAGCGGGGTGTTCTCTTTTAAAATTATTCCATCCAAGGCTTAAATTTAATTTTGCTGCTAAAATAGAAAAAGGAAATAGAAAAATTACCTCGAATTTGAAGAAAGAATTTGTTTATTTTGCCGGAATTTTATTACTATTACTTGGTTCTAATGTAATTTTATTATCAATTCAATTTCCAACGCATAAAATAATCCCAATTACTCCTCTTGACGACGACGAGTTTTTGTTTGACTTTCATGTCCACACGACCTTTTCTGACGGTTGGCTTACTCCCGAAGAGAGA
>Ga0114919_10004445_pt1 | contig 11258 bp, 13 predicted proteins | sample BlataG_FD_88682 | JGI IMG/M metagenome (GOLD analysis project Ga0114919, IMG submission 88682) | Deep subsurface microbial communities from Black Sea to uncover new lineages of life (NeLLi) - Black_00105 metaG | ecosystem: Environmental > Aquatic > Marine > Oceanic > Sediment | place: Atlantic...
TTATTATTATTATTATTATTATTATTATTATTATTATTATTATTATTATTATTATTATTATTATTATTATTATTATTATTATTATTATTATTATTATTATTACGACTGAGACCTTGCTGACCAATCTTCATTCCAGCGCCTGATTGGTTGAGAATGGTCTTCAAACTACCACCTTTAGGGACTCTCCTCAAATGAATAGCTCCTCCTTCTGGAAATAACATAGTGGAATTAGCAGTAATAGTAGTAGGAATAGTGGCAGCTACTGGTGATGGTACTCTTTTAAGAGGAGGAGGAGGAGGAGGAATTGCATTGATAGAAGGGGCTTTAGTGGGAGGGGGGGAGAGGCTTGATGATGACTGGAGCACTCTGTGGCTTTACGTTTGCTGCTACAGCAATAGCAGCAGCTTTACTTGGTGATTTCTTAGGTGGGATGGTAGATGATGGCTTCTTAGCCTTCTTAGCTGAGCAGAGAAGAGGAGGGTGCTTGTCATCATCATCATAGTCTTCGTCGTCACTGCTGCTGGTTGCTGACAGCTCTTCTTCAGATGAAATGGATGAAATGCTGGATGAAGGGGCATCATCGTCAGTGGCAGAATGTGTAGACCATTCTGAGGGTTCACTATGTATTGGTTTTCTTTTTTTCACAAGGGCAGGCTTGGAAGATGGGTCCTTCTTCTTGGTGGTGGCGATGTCGGAAGGAGCGGTGTTCTCATCGTCAGAGGATGTGGAAGGTTCTAAGGTCTTGGACTTGACAGCAGTAGATTTACGTCCTTTAATGTTAACTATGCCAGGAGAAGACAATAACTCGATAGCTTCTCCATTTTTGAGCTTTTTGGCCTTGGCAATCTGTTTATTCAAGTAATCCTGGGTGTCCTGTTGTTTGCTTGCCCTTGATAATCGGCGAGACGTCATATTGAACGGTCTTCCTTTTGTGAAATAAAATTTAAATGATGTAGCCTTGGGTCGGGAAACACTCTATTTGAACCCTATGACAGCGCGAACACCCGCTGCCCGCTGAGCAATTTGCTGATCCTTAATACTCATCCATGCTGCTGCGAATCATAATTGAATGCATACACGCTATCATGCATACAGTAGTGATACATTACATTGAGTAGATGCTTCTCCGTTTCACACATCGTCTGGAAATCCGATGACTAAAATCCATTTTAAAACTCTCTCCCAATGAAGTGCCTCTATGAAGTCTTAGGCATTGAGCGCGATGTTGATGAATCCTCCATCAAGTCAGCATACCGTAAAGCAGCTCTCCGCTGGCATCCCGACAAGAATCAAGCCAATCTTCAAGAAGCCGAGGATCGCTTCAAAGAAGTCCAAAACGCCTATGAAATCCTCAGCGACAAGCACGAGCGCTCCTGGTACGACAGTCACAGGGATTCCATCCTCAGATCTGGCCAGAGACATCAAGCAGGAGGTGATGGTGGTGGTGGAGGAGGAGGATGGAGCCCAGGACAGAAACCAGACGACGACGTCGACCTCTGGCCCTTCTTCTCTTCCACCGCCTTTTCCGGCTTTGGCTCGGGCCCCAACAGCTTCTACTCAGTGTACTCCGACTTGTTTCAGACTCTAGCCAAGCAAGAGCTAAATGCTTACAACCAATCAACAACAACTCAGGATGAGAAGAAGAACAAAAAACAACAAAAACAAGGCCCCAAATTCCCCGATTTCGGAGGCCCAGACTCTCCTTGGGAGGACGTCTCCACATTCTACCGTCACTGGTCCGACTTTGTGACCACCAAAGACTTCTCCTGGGCCGACCTCCACAACACAGCTGCTGCTCCTAACAGAAAGTACAGAAGAGCAATGGATGCTGAAAACATCAAAGCTAGGAAACTGGCTAAAAAGGAGTTTAATGAACAACTTAGGGAGTTGGTCAGGTTTATAAGGAAGAGAGATAAACGAGTGGCTGCACGGGCTGTAGATGAGGCAAAGATACGACAGGAGAAGGAAGAGGTGGAGAGGGAGAAGAGAAAGAAGGAGAAGGAGGAGAAATTGGAGAGACTGAGGCAATATAAAGAAGCAGAATGGCTTCATAGTAGTAGTGGTGGTGGTAGAGGAAAAAGAATAAATGGAGATGACGATGATGACGGTAGTGATAATGGTAACGATGGAGAGGATGATGATGATGATGACGAGTCCCTGCTACAGGAGTTCTACTGTGTAGCATGTGAGAAATATTTCAAGAGTGAAGCTTCCCTGGTCAATCATGAGAGGTCTAAGAAACATGTACAAAAAGTAGATGTTTTAAGGGAGATGTTATTGAGAGAAGAAGAAGATGGAATGGTGATGACTATAAAAGAAGAAGAGGGTGAGAGTGAGGGTGAGAGTGAGAGTGAGAGTGAGAGTGAGAGTGAGAGTGAGAGTGAGAGTGAGAGTGAGAGTGAGAGTGAGAGTGAACATGGTAGTGACGAAGAGGAGGAGGAGGAGAGTGATGCATTATATAGTACAACATCTAGCAATATATCTGAAGAAGAGGAGGAGGATGGGGTGGAGGAAGTAGATGAAGATGAAATGTTGGCAAGGTTGATGGGTCAAGCAACGTCCCGACTTGCCATTCATAGTAGTAGCGATGAAGAAGAAGAGAAAGAGGAAGAGGAGGGGGAGGAGGTTGTGGTGATAGAGGAGGAGCCGGTAATAAGAGAGGAGGGCGACCAGGTAATAGAGGTAGAGGGGGAAGGTATACCATCAGCAGTAGTAGTAGAGATAGAAATGAAGAAAGGAAAGAAGAAGAAGAGGAAAGAAATGAAGAAGAGCCGGCAAGGTGGAGAGACAACAGCCACAACAGCAGTGGAAAAGGATCTCCATCTGTGTTCTGTTTGCAGATATGAATTTCCGACTAGAAATCAGCTATTTAAACATATCAAAGCAACTGGACATGCTGCTTTGAAATAAATGATGTTTTGTAATAAAATTATGTGGAAAATAGTAGCGCAGTAGGTTTTAAACACATACATGTATGATCCCACATCCAACATCCTCATCCTCTCCTCCTTCTCTTTCTTGCCAAACAATTATATACAAAATACTCTGCTGTCTCTATAGCGACTGTATCCAGCGCATCACTCATTCTCTCCAATTCAGTAATCAACACGTCTAACTGTGCCTGATTCACCATGACAACAGCACCACCTTCTTCGCTGGTAGGTGCAGCTCCAGCTGCCATTAATGCTTCCACCGCTTCTGTCTCCGTCTCACATCCTGCCACTACCTCCTGAAGCTTCTCCCAATCAAGGGGGTTGATATTATAGAATGCAAATGGGTTGACAAATAATAAGTGATCATCTGTAGTAGTAGGAGTTGTTTCACCTGTATCAAAAACATCGCCCACTTTGTTCCAACCGAGATCCCCGTGGTCATCGTGGCCATTGCTCTTGCACATGTTTAAGAGTGTTTGATATGCGTTGTTGAGTTGTATAGCATCTTCAGTGGTATCTATGCCTATGTTGACATCTGGATGTATGAGCTTCATCTTGCGGAGATAGGCGGATCTGATGGTTGCTCTGTTGAGTTGGGTTTGTGAAGGAAGGAGACCCAGGATGTCGTAGGGGGAGGCATGGTTGTCGGGGGAGGAAGATGCTTTGGGTGGTATGGGTGATGATCTGCAATTAGCTTGATGTAAATGTCGTGATGCAAATCTGACACCTCGCTTGATGGTGCTGAAAGGGCGTGTAGGGAAGGTATGAAGGGAAAAGTTTGGCATCTGAGGTTTCAGTCCAAAGTTGAACACTTTAGTATGTTTTGACTAAAATGCCGACATAGTGCATTAGAAATACCAAAACGTGAAGATGGAAGGCGATTATACTACCGTTATACTACTGAATCAGAAATAATAAAGGGATGATTCAGCGGGGAGTCGAACCCCGGCCAATCGCTACGCTTTGTAATCGTTTTTCGGTTATTTATATTACTACATATATCTGTATCTGATATCCATCCTCTGGTTACACATGCTGTGCCCCCAAAAATAATTTCACTTTGATTATATCATCTTACCATATCATCAAACTCTACACTTTACCGCTTGTGACACTGTATAGCGAAAAAAGGGTGTATAGATTGCATCGTCCAAATTTCAGGGTGCTTTTTTGTCAGCTTTTAATTGTTCCAGTCGTCCCATACTTGTTGTGCATGCATATTTTATGTAAAATCATATCTTACTACAGGTCAAGAAGCCCATTTGCGTCCAAATCTCCGATTGCATCTTCCCCATTTTTCGGTCCCCGACTGCACGACTGCTCAATCTCCCTCTCCCACCAAACAACTCCCTATCTCTCCATCCTATCTCTTGCATGCTAGCTATTAAATTTTCATTTTACACTTCTCCAAAAGAAAGGATTATTCTTACTTTTTATTATTTCTCTCTCTAAATACCATTGCCCCCTTGTCTCCCCCATAATCTCCATCCTCTCTTAGGCAGCCACAAAGCTCTTCTCAGTGATACGTTCATATGCCTCTCTCACCTTCAATCCTACAATAGTCTGGAACAATCCAGTACCATTATTGCTACCAGGGAAACTTCCATTCTTCAACATCTGCTGAGTCATCTCTCCATAGAATTTAGAAGAGGTATTGCTCAAATGACTTTCCATGTAAATCAACTCTTCTAGCTTATCAAATGCTCCATCCATCTCCAGGACGGAGACCTCCTCTCCATAATAGTCATCTGGACCGTAGTACATTTTGATTCCTGGGTAGGAGCAGGTCAATTTGCGACCGCATGGGATCCATGAGATGGTGGAACCTTCGTCAAAGAGGTAAGTGGGATCGAACAGCTTCTTGCCCTCCTTCTGGATGAGTCTGACTCTGAGGACCTTGCCCTCCTTCTCGTCTGGAATGAGCTGGGTGGGGAGCACCTGGATGATAACGTCCGCCTTCTTCTTCTGGGGGTCGATGTAGGCGTCAAAGTCTGGCTTGCGGGCGTCGATGGAGGCCTTGATTGCTTCCAAGCTGTGGCCACGCTCTGCCATGTCGCGCTGGATCTTCCAGGCAAACTTGGTCTCGTCCGAGATGTCCAGGTAGATCTTGAAGTCAATGAGGTCGTTGACACGGTCATCGTAAAATGGGTGGAGACCTTCAATGATCAGAATCTTGGGGGACTTGATTTCCTCAGGTGGGTCGAGAAGACCGCTGACGTGATTGTAAATTGGCTTTTGGACGGACTTGCCTTCCTTGAGTGCCTTGACCTGTTGGTTGTGGTGTGGTGGAGGGGGGAGGAGGGGGGGGTTTAGAATGGATGGAAGCAATTAAAGGGTGAGAGTAAAGGGCTGCTCTCTCTCTCTCTCTCTCAGAGGGGCAACGATGGGAATTAATCGGAGATGCAATTCAACCTACCTGCTCATACATGAGGTCAAAATTTTGAGACTCTGGGGCCAAAGCAGTGACTTTTGCCACTTTACGTCCATTACGGTCGAGACTGTGGTAATCATCCAAGCAGATGACAGTAGTCATATCAGAGATGAGGGTGTTGGAATCTGGGTTACCACCAGCTGGTGGTCTGGGATCACCACCGAAGATACCAGTCACACGACGCATGAAGGTAGATTTACCGCATCCAGAGTCAGCGGCAAGGCCAATAACGACTGTCTTGTCATCTCCAGCTTGGACAAGAACTACACGGCTGGCGTTAGAACGGCTAGCTATCAATGGCTGAGCAGTGATACGACGTCCAAGAGAGCGAACTGAACTCAATGTTGGGGTCTTAACCTGCTTCATGCTCCCACTGCGCATGGCACGAGGCATGGCATGAGCCACTGGGGTGCGCATTGTCTGAATATTAGCCATTTCTAACCACGATCTTGCACCAATCACAATCCAAGTTACAGAAAAATGTTTCTGGTTGTGATGGAAACGCTTTTTCATCGAGCCTTATCTACTTGTCTTGGGAGGAGAGAGGAGGCCAATTCTCTGCCTCCCCCAATTAGAGCCCAACTTTTCCCTCTACCATCCCTCCTTGATTCAAAATGTCCAATTCGACAAATCCCAATCTACACTTCCAACAATTCGAACATAATGATGATGATAAACAGACTCCACTCAAATGGGATGCAGTTCCCAATGAATCGGCATAAACGAGTGCAAACATTGAAAACAGTGATCGAAGCCAGGGCTGGGGATGATAAACGAGTCCAGACTGGCAACTCCCCAACAAACCTCGCCAAATTGGTACCTGCCCTTCTCACTGATAGCGCTGGAGGAATAGGAATATTGACGACCGTCCTTGCTGTCAGAGGATTTCAAACCGTTGGTGGTGCCGTCACCCGCCTCACCACCGCAGCAGTCAACAGGTTCAACCGTACTCCTGATGACAACAACGACATGACTACTCCTACTCCTATTAATACTAATAATACAACACTTCAATCAGATACTACCTCACTTATATTAGCAGACACAGCACCTATACTGGATACTGTAACACCCAAGTTGCTCACTCCCCAAGTGGTTGACAACAAAGAGGAGAAGGAAGAAGAAGAAGAAGAAGAGTTTGACAAAGAGGAGGAGCCCCTCCTTCTACTACCATTGACAACACCAGCAGAACCCAACAAAAAGGGAACTATAACTATTGAAAGAGAACAAGATGTTATTACCAACATCACCACTACTACTACCCCATTTTCGTTCGTTGATCGAAGTCATATTGCTTACCTCTCTGCCCCCTCCTCTCCCAAACAAGTAGAGGAAGAAGAGAGGAAGGAGCAGGAGGCCGAGGAGGAGGAGGAAGTGGTGGCACCTTCTTCTGCCTCATTGTTGTCGTCATCACCATCATCGCCAGCATCACCATCATCACCATCATCACCAACCCTCAACACTATACCTGCTAATGCAACTAAAGGAGGAAGACACATCAGTATGCTTTCATCTCCAATGTCATTTACGCCTAATATTTGGAGTAATAATAATAACAAAGGTAGTAGTAGCAGCAGTGCTGGAGGTAAAGTGGATGCAACTAGTAGTGGTGATACTGGAGAATCCCCTGCATCATCATTTGCAAGTAGATTGCCGGCTTTGAATGCTGCAAAAGGAGGAGGATCAGGTGGTGGAGATGGTAACGGAGGAGGTGGTGGAGGCAAGAATGATGGTGGAGATGATGGAAACAACAATAATAACAGAAAGATGGGCATTCTGTTGGTGGCATTGTTGGTTGTGATTGGCAGTACAATGGTTGTTGTGAATAATAGCAGTAATAACAAAAAGGCAGATGCCACCGTGACCAAGAAGAAGAAGTAGGAAGTAGTGAGAAAGAAGAATGAATCTAATTGGTATTTAACAATTGAAACTTGTAAAAATTGGTCCCTCTTTCGACTTTCAAGAGTTCCATTCAGTAACTAGCATCATGCCCCCCAATTTTCAACAGAATGTAATAATGGTTGGTTCACAAGATGAAGCTAACAAACCTAATGCCAAATGGAAAGTAATCTTACGTCAACTGAGACTTGACATTGAATCGGTCGGAAGAAGCTACTGACCTCCCCTCAGCGGATATAATAATAAGAGAACCACAAAAGTTCTTATTGAAACATAGACAGTATTGTGTATATACATTGTCTTAAGGTGTCTGGCTTGGTGCTGGAGGTGATGCTCTGGGTGCTTACATAGCAGTTCTTTTTCCTTGCGATATGTGGGCTTATAACAAAGTAGCCCGAGATTTTAACTCCTGATCTGAGTGTGAAGCTGCCTGGCAGCTGTCCGCAAAAACATTCGTGATAGGACAACTCCAAATTTAGAGAATATATTTTCGAAATCTCAAACCCAAGCCCTGTGTATCGTCTCCAGCAATGAGAACTATGTTTATTAGAAACAAGGTCCTCTTCTCCTTGCTCAAACCACACACCTCCAGCAACCACTACTCCTCCTCCTCTACCCTCCACCCACCCTCATCCACACATTCAACAACAGCTGACGCTACCAAAGCCACCATTAAAGAAGAACTAAAACAAGCAGGAGGATGGTTCACCACCTTGGCCAAGAGCAAAGCCAATATCATCATTGGGGGCACTGTCGGTCTCTTAGGTCTCAATTTCATTATCACCAAGGGAGCTTCTTGGTGGTACACTCGGCAAGTTGGCAGCAGCCTTTCGCATGGAATCCTTCCTCCTCCATCCTCTACTGCATCCTCTACTACTGGCATTGCTAGTACACCACCGCCATCTGCATCAACATCACGGGTATCATCATCAGACAAACAACAACAAGTTAGAGACTACTATCGCCGCTCCCTTGTTGATCGACCAGAGCTACACACCCAAATCAAAGACATTCTCAACCCCAAAACCCCAACTCGTTTCTTCCACATCATCACCGGAAGACGGGGAACAGGCAAGACCACAGCAGTCCTCCGTTGCTGTCGAGATTTAAAGGAAGGGAGAGGCATGGGCTACATCAACGTTGACCCAGTGTCGCGCGATTTTGGCAAAGACCTAGGCGAAACATTCAATTTCAGAATGGAAGAGCATCTGACTATTTTTAATGTGATATCTCAGATAACATTGGGATCTAAAGTGGCAGAGACACCAAAAAAGGACCCGCTGAGCACGCTGAGGAGAGCTGCAGGTGCTCTTCATGATGCTGCTGCTGCTTTTAAAAACATGACTGGCGAGCCGTTCATCCTAGTCATTGATTCCACAGACAGACTGCTTCACAGTAGTAACAGCAGTGGTAATGGTAGTAGTAGTAGTAGTGATAATAGTCAAGTGCTGACTGCGTTATTGCAATACGCAGAGCAATGGGCAGAGGAAGGAGTAGTCATATGTGTGTTCATCGTGTCAGATGAAGAAACAATGGAAAAGTTGAGTGGAAGTAATCCTCTCAGTAGCAGAGTGGCGCATCCTCCTTTAATGGTACGTGATTTGACCCGTACTCAAGCTATAACTCTCTTATCTCATTATGGCATTTCTGATGATATTGATGATGATAGTAACACCAAGATGATGATGATGAAGAAGAAGAAGAGCAATGCTACAACTACAACTCCATCATTGGCAGGAAAATGTCTTGATTTGTCAGGTGGCTCTTTATTACTGCTAGAGAGATGTGCTGGCATTATCAATGCACTAAAAACCAACACTGGTACTACTGATGATGAAGTTATTGGTCACCATGTAGAGACCAATATGATGTCTTTGGTAAGAGGGGCCTACAAGGCAGCTGGGCTACTGGATGCTACTCCTCACCAACTGGCTGGTCTATCTGTGATTAAAGAGCTATTGGAATTGCCTGCCCCCATATTCGACAATGATAATGATGATACTACTAATAATAATAAGAAGAAGAAGAATGGATTGGCTGCATCCAAATGGAGGGAGCTGATACCCAATGTTGACCATCAAAAGAAGTTGCTGAGAGAGGGAGGTGGTGTGTTGGAATTTGATGGAGAGAGGGTGAGGTTCAGTTCCAGATTGGCAAGAGTGTATGCAGAGAGAGAATTGAGGGGTGTGGTGAGTAAAGAGGCAGCTGAGAAGCTTGATGGTGGTAAGAAGAAGAAGAAGAAGAAAGAGTGGTGGGTAATAGGAAAATGATGGCGGGGTCATCAACAGTGAAAAGAAGTAGTAGACAGCACCCCAATGAAATGAAACAAGGATTTGTCTTCAGCTATGGCTGAAACTTTTGCTTGCATATCATACGAAAGTAGAAAAAATAGAAAAACAGATTTGCATTGCATTCTTGGTTATGTCTGATCACAGACTAACAAATTATTGCATGCAGTATGTTCTGAGAAAGAATCGGGCTCAGGAATGATGGACCATGCTCCCACCCTTGACCTCGGTCTTTATGTTGCATGATCTATCATGCTAATTATCATACTAATTCTAAAACAAAACTCAGTAATGCCTACCGTGGTCAGTAGTATCTATCTGGACATCCTGCCAAGGCGTAGCTGCCATATCACATCCCATCATTGCCGTATCCAGCCTCATTGTTTCCTTCAATGCTCTATACGTCGTCGCACTCTCCTTCCAATGGAGCATTCTCGGTGTGCACCCCCCTTCCCCTTCCTTTCCTCCTTTTCCAGTCTTCTCCTTCTCTCCTAGATTACAATCTCCACTATAATATTCAGAACGTTGTCTCATACTTTCCAGCACACCCTGGTGCCATTTGAAATGATGGATTGTAATAGGAGGGGCAGCAGTGTGTTCTACTGCTTCCCACAGCTTGAGTTTGGGTGGCAGAGTGGCAGCTACTTGATCTGAGATGTATGGGTATTTGTATCGTTTTCTATACCAGTGATAGGGGGTTAGTTTGTATAAATCTTTATCTAGGTTGATGTTCCTACCTCTTGGACATTTCTGAGGCTTCTTATTATTAGTAGTAGTAGTAGTAGTAGTATTAGGGCATGCTCCAAGGTAAGACTTGGCCTTGTCAGGCTGGATCATCAGATGATTGGCTCTCCCTGGTCTAAGATAGTTTCTAAATGCTACTACTTTGAATGCCCATCCTTTATATAGCCTCTGGACTACATGGCACCTCAGTGGATATTGTTGGAATAATGACTGTGGTGGTTTTTCTATCGTTTGTGTTCTGTCGTTAGTACTAGTAATAGCATCAGTAATGCTATTATTATTATTATCAAGTATAGCATCTTCTTCTTCTTCTTCTTCTCCTCCATAATGACCCGTTCTGCTACTATCCCTATCCCTATCCTCAACGTTGTCGTCGTCGTCGCCATCTACAGGCTGGATGGGGGTGAGCCACCCACCAGGAGCAACTCTGTCCAGTAAGTTCCCCTTGATCCAGGTAGCATTAAACATAGCAGCTGCTTGCAACTTATGCTTAATCAACCCACCACCCCAATCTTGGAATTCGTCATTATCAGCTACCACTACCCAGTCGTATGGATCGTATACATAATCGGCCAACATGCGGAGGCTGCGTTCATAATGAGCTTCTGATGAAAAGGGGCCCTGCCAGACTCGACAAGTGAGGGAGTTGGATTGGCAGACGCCGAGAACCTTGTCTAGGCCGGATCGGTTGGGGGTGGAGGAGGGGTCGTGATGGACCATGATGAGGAAGTGGGAGAAGGAGATGCCGAGGGCGTGGTAATAGTTGAGGAAGTGGGGGAGGAGGGAGGCTCCGTCGAAATCAGCAGCGACCAGTGTGTAGAGCCAAACTCTGCGGTGTGGCGCCCGGGGGGGGGGGGGGGGGGGGGGGGGGGGGGGGGGGGGGTGGGTGTGGTGTTGGGGTGGGGTTGGTGTGGGGGGAGGGAGGAGGATGGTTGGTGGAGTTGAGAACACAAACAAAACCAA
>Ga0114919_10004446_pt1 | contig 11257 bp, 14 predicted proteins | sample BlataG_FD_88682 | JGI IMG/M metagenome (GOLD analysis project Ga0114919, IMG submission 88682) | Deep subsurface microbial communities from Black Sea to uncover new lineages of life (NeLLi) - Black_00105 metaG | ecosystem: Environmental > Aquatic > Marine > Oceanic > Sediment | place: Atlantic...
GATTCAGAGGCCGAATCGAGTGATAAGAAGGCCGCAGGTGGCGGTATTTTGCAGTGGGTAATAATAGCTGTTGTAATGGTTGTTTGCGCCGGCGCCGGCTTCGGGCTAAGTCGATTATTGGCCGGTTCCAGCACATCCGAGACAGACGAATCTTCGCAACAAGACGAACCGGCTCAGGCAGAATACCTAAAGGCGAACGGTTCGGCAACGGACTCTCAAAAAAACTGGTATTATGATTTAGAGCCCGTTGTAGCAAATCTTGATGTACCGGGCGTAACACGCTATGTTCGGGCGACTATAACGCTGGAAATCAATCCTGAGGTGGAGGAAAAGAAAGGCATTGCTCTTCTTGAGGAGAAAAGCCCCCTCTTGACAAACTGGCTTACTATCTACCTTGCAAGTCTAACCCTCGATGATATCAGAGGTGACAGGAACCTTAAGCGCGTTCAATTGCAAATACTCGATGCTTTTAACGAAAAGCTCTTCCCTGATGCCAAGCCTCAAATCAAGCACATTCTTTTTAAGGAATTCGCTATACAATGAGCGGCACACTTACTAACAACTTAAGCAGAGAAAAGATACAGCAGCTCCTCACCGCTGTCGGTTCCGAGACAACAGAGGATACCACACAAATAGAGGCTACTGAATACGATTGGCACCAACCTCATTACTTTAATAGCGACCAACTCAGCAAACTTGACGATTTCACGGAAAAAGTGGCCACAGCGGTGGCTGAGAAATTTGCTCACCTTTGCCACAGTGATTTCAATGTGACAATCACTTCCACTACCCAGCACTTTGCTGACGAATTTCTTAACCACCCCTCAAACGGTGAACAGAGCGATTATTATCTCACCTTTGGCACCGACCAGGATCATCCGTGCGGACTCATTAGCATACCTCCGCAAACTGCAGTTATCTGGGCAACACAATTGCTCGGTGGCTCCGAATCTGAGGAAGATTCAGGCAGGGATTTATCACAACTGGAAGAATCGCTTTTGTTGGACATCGCATCCGCCGTCGTTGAGGCAGTTTCCGACTCTTATGATAACCACGATTTCCTTCCTGCCAGGAGCATTGTCAGAGGCCGGTTGCCCCTTGAACTACAGGGCGTAGAAGAACTCTGCAAGATTACCCTTGGTGTCAGGAAAGCTGACTTAGAAAACAGCTCTGAAGCTCATCTTTTAATACCCTGCAGGAGGCTGGAACCTGTCGTAGGAAAAACCACACAAGCTGATGACGAATTCTCAGCCGAGGATATTTCAAAAGCAATCCTCGACCGTTTGCAGCAAATTTCGGTTTCTGTTACAGCTCAACTGGCTTCTACGGTGCTTGCTTTTGAAGAGATAGTAAATCTTCAGGTTGATGACGTATTATTACTGGATAAAAAGATTAATGAACCGATTGAATTAATTGTCGAAGGTCTAACGGTTCTTCACGGCTGGCCCGGAAAATCGGCAGGTAAGCACGCCGTAGTAATCACAGGGCACCAGGACCCTATTTGCCAAAAAAGGCAGATGGAAACCTCTAAACCATCTTGTAACACATCGCAAAGTGTAAATCTAATTGCAGGTACTTAATAATTAAAGGAAATCAAAATATGGCAGAAACAGCTAAAGCTGTAAAGGAAAAGGTGGAAGAAGAACAGGACCGGCAAAACGTTGCTGCAGAGACGGACTCAAAAACGCAGGTACAATCTGCCGAATTTTCCGAGGCCATTGAGAGCAAGGGCGCAAGTTCCGGCGGCAAGTTAGATATCTTACTGGATATGAGCATATCTGTTATCGTTGCTATTGGCCATACAGAGATACCGGTTCGACGTCTCTTACAGCTTAGACCTGGCTCGGTATTGAAGCTTGATAAACCTATTGATGAACCGGCGGACTTGTACCTGAAGGACACTAAGTTTGCTACTGGAAATATAGTGGTAGTGGACGACCGGTTCGCCGTTAGAATAAAACAGATTCTTGGCGCCGGGGTTGCTGCGAGCCCGGTCGAGGCATAAATCAGAATCGTAGCGAACTCTACTTTGCAGAAAGAATCATAATGGCAGACTTTGATAAGTCAAGTTCATCAGGATTGCTGGGACAGCATTTGCGAAAAGAAGCAAATGAAAGCCCACTGAATACGCTTCTAACATCGCATAGCAATATTATTTTGGCTGTGGGCCTGGTTACGGTTCTTGCGACCCTTATAATCCCTTTGCCCACACCATTACTCGATATGCTTCTGGCTTGCAGTATATCGTTGGCAGTGGCCGTTTTGATAATTACCCTGTCGTCAAAAGAGGCCCTCGAATTATCTACGTTCCCTTCGCTGCTTCTCTTCGTAACCCTATTTCGCCTCTCTCTTAACGTGGCCTCAACCAGATTGATACTCCTACAGGGCGATGCCGGAAAAATTATCCAGACCTTCGGTGGTTTCGTTGCCGGCGGCAGCTTCGTCGTCGGGCTGGTAATCTTCTTAATCCTTGTTGTTATTCAATTTGTAGTAATTACGAAAGGTGCCGAGCGAATAAGCGAAGTTTCTGCTCGTTTTACCCTTGATGCTATGCCTGGCAAGCAAATGGCCATCGATGCGGACCTTAACGCAGGAACCATTACCGAGGCCCAGGCTAACGAGCGCAGAGCAAAGATTGTCAAGGAAAGCGAGTTCTATGGTGCAATGGATGGTGCCAGCAAATTCATTCGCGGCGATGCCAAAGCGGGACTGATAATCACCGCCGTTAACATCGTTGGCGGCATCGCTATGGGTTATTCACGCGGTATGACGATTGCCGGGGCCATAAAAACTTATTCTATTCTTTCCATCGGCGATGGACTGGTCAGCCAGATACCGTCGATAATAATCTCCGTAAGTTCGGGCTTTCTTGTAACTAAAATCTCGTCACGCTACAGCGTTGGCCAGGACCTTAGCAGACAGTTTCTCAAGACCAGCCAGCCACTGACGATAGCAGCTTTCATCATAGCTGCAATGGTACTGGTGCCGGGCCTGCCAAAAATACCGTTTTTACTGTTAGCCGGTGGAGCTGCTCTGATTGGGCGAATGGCCGCTCAATCTGAAAAGGGGCGCCAGAAACGCGTTGCGCCCGCACAAGCAAAGGCTGAGAAGCAACCGGTTGAAGACCTGCTGGACATCGATAGAGTCTCTGTACAGGTCGGCGTGCGATTGATTAGTATGGTTGACCCTCGTAAAGACAGTGCTATCTTTGAGCGTATCGGCGCTTTGCGGAGAAGATTTGCCCAGCAGCTCGGCATCATTATGCCTCTGGTTCGGCTGCGTGACAATATCAACCTCGAGCCGACCGCTTACGAGATTCGACTCTTCGACCACATGGTAGCGAAGGGGCGATTGGAGCCCGATATGTTCCTCGCTATGGATTCCGGCACTGTCCAGACCAAAGTGGAAGGCATAGAAACTGCCGAACCTGTTTATGGCTTGCCCGCCTTGTGGATTACACCGGCAAACAAGGAAAAAGCCGAATTGAACGGATACACTGTGATCGACCCTGAATCGGTCTTTATTACGCATCTATCCGAAACACTGCGAAAACACGCTGACGAATTGCTAACCCGTGAAGATGTCCAACTTCTCGTTGACCGACTTCGCAAAACTCAGCCATCATTGGTCGGAGAAGTTGTTGGCGAGAATGGGCAAGTAGCTATCGGATTGCTTCAACGTGTGCTCAAAAACCTCTTGAAGAATGGAATACCGATTCGTGAGTTAACTGTCATACTCGAATCGCTCGCAGAACACTCTTCAAAAACCAAAAACACTGCTGCCTTGACAGAGATGGTCCGAAAATCGTTAAGCAGAACTATTACCGACCAATTACGAGACGAGGCTGGTAAAATTCCAGCCATTACACTGGAACCCGTACTCGAACATCAGATGACCTCAACTTTACGACAGGAAGCAGACGGAATAACCCTGGCTTTACCAACCGAGATGGCGATGGATATAAGCAGAAGAACCGCACAAGCCTGGAAAGCAGCAATGGACAAAGGCAAGGACAAGGTGGTTTTGCTATGCGATTCGAAATTACGGGCGCCTCTGGCAGCGATGTTATCACGAACGGTGCCGCCTTTGCCGGTGGTGGCTTATGACGAAATCGTGCTCGGAACCGAAGTAGAACCAATAGAAACCATATCCATCCAGCAGACTCAAGTTGCAGAGCCCAAAGAACAAGAGCTTGTCGGGGTCTCAAACCCGTGAGCCGTGTCTCGTGATTCGTGCGATGAGTCACGAGCGACGAATGAAAGGAGTGGCTAATTATGCCGTTACACGTTCGGTCAATTGCAGTGAGCATTGCTGTGATATGTTTTTTCGTCTTAGGCTTTGTCGGCTGGATTAGTGATGTTCCGCCGTTTACCTGCTGTAAAAGGGCCCTGGTAGGAGCAGTGTTTGCGTACATAGCAGGAGCTTGGGCGGTAAAAGCGATAAACGCTATTTTGATGAACGCGATGATTAAAAACCAGATGGACCAACAAAGGGAAAAAGACAGTGGCGGTAGAAACTAAAAACATCTCTGTTCATCAGTTTATTAGGGACCCCAAAGCTGATAAATTGGCTTCGGGAACTCTTAAAGATAGCCAAAAGCATCTGAATACTGTCGCCATGCGCGCATACTCCGGCGAAAAAAGACAATCTGTCAAGAGTGAGCAGATAGCGCAGTTTCTCCCTATGGTTCATAAAATAGTTCAGCGAGTGGTAACGTATCTGAAGCCTCCGTTATCATTTGAAGATTTGGTCTCCGCAGGCACTGTTGGGCTGGTTAAGGCTGCCAGCGATTACGACACATCTCACCAGACTGAGTTCAAAACGTACGCCTATATTAGGGTCAGAGGAGCTATTCTCGATGAATTGAGAGGCTGGTCTTTTGTGCCTGCAAATCTTAATAAGCAGATTCGCAATGCTCTGCGGCTCAGCCAGAAAATCACCGAGCAGACAGGCAATGCACCCACTGATGCCGAGTTAGCCGAAAAGCTTGGAATAACTCTTGATGAACTTTATGAAATATTCGAAAATGCCCGTGCGCAGCATTTTGTCTCCATCAATGGCTCTAAAGAGGATACTCCTGCACTGGGTAGTCTTTTAGCGGCAGACCGCACGACCACTCCTGATGAGCAGATTGAACAAGCCGAGCTTATAGATAAGTTGTCCGAGGCGATACAGCAGTTGCCCGAGAGGCAGCGGCAAATTGTTCTGCTCTATTATCAGCAGCATCTAACGATGAAACAGACTGCCGAGGTTTTTAAAATTACTGAGTCACGTGTCAGCCAACTGCACTCAAGTGCTCTATTTAATTTGTCTGTAAAATTGAGGCAATGGAAAGATGGCAGATAATGATTCCAGTATAATAAAGCCGGTAGAAGGTTTGCAAAATATTGCAGGTTTAACTCCTACAAAACGCCGTGAACAGAGAAAGCACCGGCAGAACTTACATAAGCAAAATAAGGAAGAACCAGAATCCGCTGAAGCCGGGCTGAAAGAGTCGATTGACGAGCAGAATCCGGACAATGAGCTTACTGAAAACGAAAACGACCAGAATCCCGATAGTATCGGCATTGATTATTGTGCTTGACTCAATGACTCTTGCCGTGCAAAAAAGAGCGAAAGGTTAGGATAACAAATGGGAAAAACAGCGGGACGAATTCTAAAAGGCAACACTGTTAAACTCGAAGGCCAATTCTATCTCGATCTGGCCCAGGTCAAGACGAGCTCGCAAAAAGCCCAAGGTGCGGCCTCGGCTGCGCCTCATGTGCGCATTGTCGAAAACCGTCCCGAATTTGCTGTTATGGAAATAACTTGTTCCTGTGGTACAAGAACGTATTTAAAATGTGAATATGGTGGTGCCGAAGCATCTACCAAGGGTTCGGCTCCGGACCAGGTACCTGACCAAACAAAATAAGTGGAGAAAAATAAAATGCAAGCCAGCAAAAAAACTCTAATTTTATTGATTCCATTACTGTTAATATTTCTGTTAACTGGCTGCCCAGTTGCTCAAAGGCCGGCAGAGGTTATGCACCTACCCGACTCTACCGAGAGACAACATAGCGGCTCTGTTGCGAAAAGATTCCAGGAATACGCTCCACAAGGCTCAACTGTGGTAGAGTCCGCGATAGAATTGTCGGAAAAATATGCCAAACTCTCCGAGGAGGCGGCTGTACTGCGGCAAGAAAACCAGAACTTTATTGCCGAGAACCGCCGGCTTAAAGACCAGGTCGCTGCTCTTAACGCTCAATTGCAGCAGACACAAAAGGAATTAATCGAGGCAAATGACCTTCTTATTGAGATGCGTATTGAATTGAATAATTGGAAAGCCGATATCCTGGGTTTTCGTAACCAGATGCGTGAAGCCGAAAAAGCCCAACTGGAGGCACTGCTTAAGATACTTAAAATTCTCGGCGGAGAGGTCAAGGCAGAATCGGCCCAAGGTGAGGATGCGGGCTCAGCCGCCCTATCGCCGAGTGAGCCCGGCCAGTCTGAACCACAGGAAACTCCACAACTTTAGGTGAACCGAATGAATAGTGCAAGAACAGTATTATCGTATCTCGTTGTTCGTATCTCGTCGCTTGTATCTCGCAGGCTGGTCGATTTACGATCCACGATTCACATTTCACGATTCACAATATTGTTATTACTGCCAGTTCTTTTAGCAGGCTGCCAGTTCTATAGAGCTCCTATGCCTGTGGCGGACTACTATTATCTAAATCACTATAAGGATTTGTCCATTGTTGGCAGGGTTGCTATTGTTGAGCTGGACAACGATTCGAGTTATCCGCAAATTTCCCCCGATGTAACCGAGGCGCTTTTCCAGGCATTGCAAAAGAAGCAGGTTTTCGGTTTAACTGTTGTCCGCCAAAGCGACCCTGCGTGGCGCGGTTTGCAGTTCAACTTGGACCCGGCTTCTCGAACGCAAAGTGGGGCTCTTGAGGCCCCGTCAACATATACCCTTGACCAATTATTGGCAATCCACAAGACATTGAGGTGCGATGCAGTATTGGTTGGAACTATTACGAAATATCATCCTTATCCCCATATGGCCATTGGTCTTCGCTTGAAGCTTGTGGACCTCAAGGATGCACAGTTACTATGGGCTCTTGAGCAAGTTTGGGACAGCGCCGATAAAACAACTGAATATGGGATACGAAACTATTTTAACAGTCAGGTGCGCTTGGGTATTGCCCCTTTACGTGAACAATTGATGGTTGTTAGTTCGATTGAGTTTGTCAAGTTCGTAGCTTATGAGGTGGCCGAAACACTACAGCCCGAAAGGTGAGGTCACAAATATGCAAATATCGTCAGAAAAGGGACGTTAACTTTAGAGACAATGAAAATTCGGCAAAAAATGTTAAAGTTTTGTCAAAAATGTGCGAAAAGAATTTTGAAAGAGCAATAATGCAATGATAGAGAAAATAGATACCGGTCAAAATCAGGATTTTTTGGAAAAATCATCGTCCAAGAACCCTAACTCCGCCGGGCCTCTTCCGGATAGTGGTGCCGATGTATCCCTGCAGGTCAATTATACTTCTTTCATTGACAAGGCAACGCAGACCCCGCAAACTGACACCATGACCGTCCAACAGGCACGAGAGCTTTTATTGTCCAGCCAAGCAGAGAACTCGGAAAACATTCGGGCAGCTGCAGAGGACATCATAAAATTTGGCATATAAAAGCTTAAAAAGAGAAATTATTAAATCGCAAGGCCGGCCATGGAGGGTCGATACCGCAGCCTGAACGGATTTTGTAAACTCGGCGAGGAAATGTGTACACTTGGCACCCCCAAAGTTACTCACCCCTCGCCGTTTTCTTGCTTACAAGCTCGGCCACGTATGAGAGGGGCCCCATTTTGCGGGGTCCAAAACGCAACAAAAGGCATTTGAAGGTCCCCTGCAATAAGTCGCAAGATGGGAACCTAAAAATTGCGATGGATCCGCCAGATATGGAATTGGAAACCACAATCAGGGGCAAATTCAAAAAGCTCTGGAAATATTACTTCCTGCAAAGCTTATTGGCTACAACTGCCCTGTTTATCCTCGTTCTCGCCCTGGGCAAGGACAAAATAGTCGTAATCAGCGCAATGGGCGCCACCAGTTTCATTCTTTTTGCAATGCCCACCACCGTCTCGGCACAAACAAAAAACGTCGTTGGCGGTCATCTCGTTGGCTTGGGCTCCGGAGCTATATTTTACTTCACCGCCCTACCCTACTTCCTTGAGTATCCCCTCGCAGTCGGAATTGCTATCTTTGTTATGGTAGCTCTGGACGTTGAACACCCCCCTGCCGCAGGCACAGCCCTGGCCGTCGTAATAAATGAGGTCTCGCCCGGCGTCTTCGTCACCATAATGACAAGCGCAGTGGTATTGTCTCAATGCCGTTATTACCTGAGACACTATTTAAAAGATTTGATATAGTACCTGCTCGGCTAAAGGCCTGTTGCCCGTAAATCACAAAGCTGAGTGTCAAATGTAACAATCGAGAATCTGTCCCAGCTTATCGTCGATAGATACTCTTTCTGTGTTCCGCCGACCTGTATAGGTAAATGAATCGCTCGTATGCCTGAGTCCGACATCTGTACCAGCAATGTTACTAATCTTGCGATGCTTATTATTTGAACGCCTTGCGTGCCACAAGGCGTCACCGCTTTTGCTAAGAGGAACAGATTTAACAACTCTACAGGAAATTCTCTTTACCACTTCATCACACCCCTAACAAAACCTATGCTACCAAATTCAAACAGCTAAATCAAGGAGAATCGTACCGGCCTGCGTCACAGACGTGATATTCTTTTTGCTTAAGCCGATACTGTTTATGATAAAGCGATATTATAGGAACGGAGATAAGAAAATTTATGATGGATACCCATTGAGTTTGCGGCTAAAATACTGTGTGTAGGTTGGTTTCGAGTAGGGCTGCCATTTTGCGACTTATCGCAAAATGGGATGCCCCTTTAGCATTCGGCTTTTGGCATAGGGAATCTACCGATGCAGATTATTGCCCAATGTCCCAGGTGTAGCAACAACTGGCTGCTCGACGCTAGCGCCGCCGACCGAAGGATAAGATGCCGCAAGTGCGGCAAACTATTCAAAGTACCGAAGTTGGAAGAGGTACCAAAGGCAATTAAAGTAATAAAGCAGGCAAAAGGCCCTATTTATGTGGACCAAAACGGTAAAACCTATGGCTGAAGCCGCTTGATTATTCTGGAGCAAAGTCGCGTATTTCGTAGGTTCTGTTTCGTATTGCATTGTGCGTAATGCGTAAGGATTTAGGGCAGGCATGGGGGAAATCACCCATACGTTTTTCAGGGGTTGGTTGGGATGACGATTGCAAGTTAGTGGGGTCAAGCCTTTTGGAAGACCTGGCATCTAAGTAGCCAGGTTAAATACATGTCCGTTGACAAAGCCGAGTTTTGTTCACATTAGAGTACGCAGTGGGAGTTGGCATTGTAGTGTATCAATCGTCACTGACAGTTTCCCGGCTTTGCTGAAGAATATAGCCAATGACATCTGGTCTGCTGATGATGCCAACCACTTTTCCTTTTTTTGTTGTGACCGGAACTCTTCTGAAATAATTAATCACCATAAAATCACAAATACTTTGCAAATTGTCATTCTCATTATAGTAAACCGCAGGTCGTGTCATAAAATCATTAACTGTTTTATTTTTCTCATCTTCATTGGCGTAGAATAACCTGAGACAATCCTTTTCTGTAATAATCCCGACTAAGGTCATATCATCTTCAACGACCGGCATACCGGTAATTTGGTTCTTTATCAGAAGCTCCACGGCCTCGTATATTGGGGTCTCTCTCTTTACGCTAATTACATCTTTTGTCATAATGTCTTTTGCCTTGAGCATTCGAGTCTCCTTTTTTAGCAATCCGTTTTGTGGATATAAAGTATTTTACATAGTTGGCAAAGATTTCTTGGGTGTTTGTTTATCAGCAACTTCGGCCTGGGGATTTTTCTTGGCCGGGGAGCTGGCTTGCTCGATGCCGAGTGCCTTTTCGATTCTTGCCATTCTCGCAGAAAGCTCTGTTAATTTGCCATCAATGGAATCTAATTTTTTTACAACGTCTCTGACGTCTATGCCAATCCTGGTTAAATTGCTTTCGGTCAGGTCCATATACCGTTCCATCAAACGTTCATAGGCATCTATAGCGCGGGCTGCATCGGTTCTGTATTCGGGTATGGTAATTTGGGGTTGGACCTCGTAAGTTCTTTCGCGGCCCTGAATTGATGTGGAAAGCCAAACCACAACTACGCAGGCAACCAGGCCTGTAGTAATGGCCAATAAATTCTTATTCGTTATCATCGGATTATCTCCTTTTTCGCTTTTTTGTGGTTCGAGACCATATTTTATTTATCGGCAGAAAGGAAGGTTGGAATATCAAAGATTTGAAAAAAACCGCATTTGTAGCAAAAACCACTCGAGCTTCAATTAACTCCTTATTTAAGGTATTTGGCGCCAAAAGGAATCCCATTGTGTAGAGAAATTTCTAAAGTATTGGAAAAATCTATCGAGAATAAAACAGGCGGGTGATATTTAAGACGAATATATTGACGAGTTCTCGTTGTTATACACAGAAAGTGCCGAATAGCTTTCAGATAAGCTGAGAAAAATAATCAGGCCTGATAAATGCCAATATCCCAAGTAAAGGTCGAATCACAAGCCACAGATTTATTGACCAAGGCGATAGACAAGGTCAAATCTGAAAAAAAGGCTAGAGCTGATGCTGAGCAAAAGTCAAAGGCCTACGAAGAGACGATAGCCAGAGTCAAAGCTGAAGCTGAAGGAAATTCAAAGGCCTATGACGAGACTATAGCCAGAGTCGAAGCCGAATCTGAAGAGGTGATAGCCAGGGTCCAATCTGATGCTGAGCAAAAGTCAAAGGCCTACGAAGAGACGATAGCCAAAGCCAAGGCCGAATCCAACGAAAAGGCAAAAACCTACACAGAAACGATAGCCAGGGTCCAATCTGATGCTGAGGAAAAAGCAAAGGCATACGAAGAGACGATAACCAAAGTCAAAGCTGAAGCTGAAGGAAATTCAAAGGCCTATGACGAGACTATAGCCAAAGTCAAAGTTGAAGCTGAAGAGGAGATAGCCAGGGTCAAAGCTGAAGCTGAAGAGGAAATAGCCAGGGTCCAATCTGATGCTGAGGAAAAAGCAAAGGCCTACGAAGAGACGATAGCCAGAGTCGAGGCTGAATCTGAGGAGACGATAGCCAAAGTCAAATCTGAAGCTGAAGGAAA
>Ga0114919_10004447_pt1 | contig 11252 bp, 8 predicted proteins | sample BlataG_FD_88682 | JGI IMG/M metagenome (GOLD analysis project Ga0114919, IMG submission 88682) | Deep subsurface microbial communities from Black Sea to uncover new lineages of life (NeLLi) - Black_00105 metaG | ecosystem: Environmental > Aquatic > Marine > Oceanic > Sediment | place: Atlantic...
AGCGGCTGCCGGTTTCATCCGCGTTGCCCGCTGGCAGAAGCGGTCTGCCGCGAGGTCGATCCCCCCCAGGTCGACCTCGCGGGCCACCGTGTTCACTGCCATGTTGCCAGCCGTGAACTCGACCGCACCGGCGGCGATGCCGCAGCCGCCTCGGCCGCTATTGCTGCGGCGATTACCGCTGCGGCCGTTGGGCCGGCTGGCCTGAGCGGGCCACGTTCTGACGCCTGACAAAGTAGGTCTTGGGGTCATCGATCACCCAGGGGGTGCTCCAGGTCTTGCCGTCATCCTGGCTGCAGACGTTGTAGAAGAAGGTCTTCACCCATTCGGTCCGATAGCCGTAGGGATACTGCGAGGTCAGGTGGTCATCCATCGAGAGTTCATCGACGCCGGGGCTGGCGAAGTAGTGGACCATGCCGTCGGGTGAGAAGCTCATGCCGAGCGTCCACCAGCCGAGGTTGTCGGCGGTGATGGTCGGCCCCCGCATACCCCGGCCCCGACGGTCCCCGCGAATTCGCAGAAAGGCCGAGTCTTTCTCTTCCTTCCCGTCACCGGGGGCGAAGACAATGAACATGCCTGGCCAGTATTCTTCGACGCCAAACTCGCCCCGGTCGGGATGGTCCTCGCCAGTGATGGTCGCATGAGTGGTACAGCCGCAGCGGAAGCCGAAGGAGGCCCCCGACCGGCGTTCCCACTGTGAAAATGGTGGCAGGTAGACCCGGGTGACGACGCTCGGGCTGTCAGCCCGCGACATGCCCTGGCCCGCGGCCCGCGACATGTTGAAGATCAGGTCATCCTGCATCATTCGATAGGTCAGCTTGCCCGGGATGCCGGCCCGCAGGGTGGCGATCAGCATGCCGTGGCTGCTGCCCTCAAGCCCGGGAGCAGGCAGATCGACCCGCTTGACGACGTCGGGCGTGCCCCGCTTTGGCCCTTCGAACCAGAGGCCGTTACTGCTTTTGCCCAGTGGGCTTCGCATCCGCTTGTCCTGCTCCTCCGAGCTCTTGGGATGCCGGTGGTACCACTTCCAGGTCTCGTCTTCGAAGTCATCTCCACCATTTTTGATCAACACACCGGTGCCGGGAACGAGGACCGGCTTTTTGGTGACGGTGGGTGTCTCGGTAGTTTCCGTAGCTTCCTCTTTCGCCGCGGCTGCCGCTGGCGGCGCCGCCTCGGCTGGTAACACGGTGAGGACCAACACCCCATAGAGAACTGCGGGAAGTGAACGAAGGAAGAGTAGGTGAGCCATGCTGAAATTCCCCTGAAAAAGCGTTCCCAAAAAGAGGGTTCTCGTTGTGCGGAAGAAGGCGGTCGTATCGATTGAATCAATCGTCATGTTGAGCCGCAGACTTACAGCGAATTCAGGAAGAACCGACAACGCTCAGTCATTTTCCCCAGCTTGCCCTGTTGTCCCGACATGACTTTTGAGGTTTTTGTGCGTTCCATGTGCCGCGTCGGAGCGGGCCCGTGCCACCTCGTCGGACGTTCGCTCCGGGCCTCCTGCCCTCACGTACTCGACGGCAACTTCGCTTCGCCATCCCGGCTGCGCCCAGTTGCCGACGCCGCTCGATTGGCACGGGCCCGCCCCTCACCTATCCAGGGTTGAGAAGAACCCCAGGTGAGGGGCTGTCGCGGATCGCTCTGGCATTCGCCGCAGGAAATCGTCAAAAGCCTGTCAGAAGAGCGAGTGGTGGCCTGCGTCAGGGCTGCCGGATGATCTTGGACGAGGCCCGTTAATGCGTATTTCAGTGTTTGGTGGGGCGAAGCAAGCTGTCTGGGGCGGCCTGCTGCTCGTCGTCGCCGGTGGGCTAACCCCGGGAGCTACGTCCGGGGAGACACCGCCAGGGCAGCCGGACCGACTGCCGGTGGCCAGCAGGCGATCGCACATTCAGCCGATCGGCGAGATGCGGAAGCCGCAGCCGGCTGATCAAGTGGCAGCGGCCGGCCTGCAGCTGTCGCGAGCGCCGGAAATCCTGCGACGGCAGCTGGCGCTCGTCCATGGCGAAGGCCTGGTGGTTGATGCCGTCGCCGCCCAATCGGCTGCCGCCCGGATCGGCATTCAGCTTCACGATGTGCTGGTGCGGCTTGATGACCAGCTGCTGGTGCTGCCGGAGCAGCTGGCGGTGCTGTTGGAGACAACCCTCTTTTCGTCATCGGAGGTGTCCGCCAGCGGTCACGCCACGGACGGCGTCCTGACGATTCTGCGGGCGGGGCAGCCGCTGCGGATTCCGCTGGGCCAACCGGCTGCGTTACCAGTCGCCGTCGGCAGCGTTCCGCGACCCACGCCCGAACCCACACCGCCGTCCGTGGCTCTCCCAAACGTTCCGCCAACGGCTGCGGTGCCTGCTGCAAAATACCCACGAGCGGATCGTCAGGCTGCTTCTGCGCTGCCCACGGCCGTAGAAACTGCGATGCCCGCCCAAAACCCCGTTACGTCTACTCGATCCCAACCCCCGTTTCGGCAGCCTGTCTCAGCGATCCAGCTCGCAGCAGGCGACCAGACCATCTCCAAGGTTGATTCTGAGGAAGCGGTCCTGCTCCGGGAGGATGACGACTTTACGATTCGGCTGAGCCAGGCCGCAGACATCCGGCTGACGGTGCTGACACCGGCCGGCCACCTTGTCTTTGAGGGCCGCATCGATACGCCCGAGCGGCTGGCCACGGTGCCCCCGGTGCTCCGGCCCCGGGTAGACGCCATGCTGCGAGTGCTTGGCCCGCAGCCGCCGGCCGCAGGCCCGGGCGACCTGCTCAGTGTTCCCCCGGTCGCTATCAGTCCCTGACGGCGACGACCGGGAAGGTCACGACCGGGACTGCAAGCGATTGACCCGCAGCCGTGGCGGTGGCAAGGACCGTATCGTCCCCCACGGCAACGATTCCCGCTGCTGCCAGCAATGTCGCTTCGGCGATGATCTGCTCAGCCTCGCTTGGGTCATCAGCTCGGATCACCAGAACGCGATAGCCACCGCGGTTTGATCCGCAGTTAGCCGCCCAGGCGGGGGCGAACCGGGCCACCGTCTCACCGGTCGCAACCACGAGCAGCGGCCCTTCGATGCCGGCGGCAATGACTGCGTCTGCTGGTTGCGGCTGGTTCATACACCCTGCCATACAGCCCTTTCACGCAGTTGCCGGCAAATTGCCCCCGGGCATTGCTGGAAGGAACACTGCATGACAACTCAGCGGTTCACCTCTGGGGCGACTGGCCGGGCGGTGCGGACGAAGTCGGCGGCCGGCAGCAGATCGGCGGCGAGCCCTGCGTGAAGCTGTAGGGTTAGCTCATCAGCACCGGCCTGCTCGAGCATCAGGCGGGTCGGTTCGGTCACGGTTGAATCGGTGGCATTGTCATGCTCAAGCAGCCAGCCGGTCCCCGACCGCAGCCAGCTGAATGTGGCGGTGCGACCGTCAGAGCAGAACAACCACGAGCGGATTTCGCTCCGCGACTCATCCCAGCCGATGTACTCGGTAATCGTCCGCTGCTGCACCGCTGCCGGGGCTTCTCCCGCCATGCCGACCACCGGCAGTAAAGCAGGAATCCCGGCAGTGGTTCGTTCGACAGCCCCAGGCGGCTGTGGTTCATCGGTGATCAGATGGCGGCGGACAAGAAAGCCGCCTTTATCGGCCCAGTCACATTGCAGGCTGATCGTCACGCCGTCACTGATGTCTTCCCACGAGCCTCGTAGCCAGGCCAGGGGGGCCAGCCGATCGCCGACTGAGGGGGCAGCCGGCGCGGTCGCCTCGCGTACTGACTCGATCAGCCAGCGGCCCTCATGCCGAACCAGCACGGCTGAAAAGCGGCTGCGAGCGGGCTGCTGGTCGGCCAGCACCAGCTGGGAGACTCCATCGACGACTGCGACGTCGTCACGGATCGGCCGTACCGCCTCAAGGCTAAATTCGATCTGGGCAGTTCGGTCGCTGGCAAAGAGTCGGTCAAAGATCCGCTCGACGGCTGCTCTGCCCACCGTCCGGCTGCCGGTGTCGAGGTCGAGGTTTTCACCAGTGGGCGTCCAGTGAGCCGCCAGCGCGACCGGGTCGTGGCGGTTGAAGGCGGTGGTGTAGCTGGCCAAGGTTGCTCGGATATCTGGTGCGACCGCAGCGGTGGCAGGCGGCGCGAGGTGTGGCAGTCGCCGAGGGGTTACCAGGCCGTCCCGCTCAAGCGGCAATGCTGCCGCCACGGGCAGAACCACATTGCGCCGTGCCTCCAGACCAGTCAGCCGCTGTTCGAGCAAATCGAACTGGAGGCCGGCCGGTGGCTTGATCACCACTGGAATTGGTCGCGATGGCCGCTTGGCCATCGCCGCAGAGTTGGCCGCAGCGTTTGCCGAAAAGCTGGTCCGGACCGGCCTGTCGGTGGCCGCCTGGCAGCCAAGGCAGGCAATCAGGATGGCCGACAGCCAGCAATCAACAGCAGATCTCATCGCAGACTCCTTTCACGCGTGAGTCGGTCATTTCGGTGCCGCCGCCATGACTGGAAGCACGAACCTCAGGCCGTAGCGTAGCCGGAAAAGGCTTCGATCGCATACCGGTGAGCTGGAGCGACGGCCAGGCAATCCAGGCAAGGGAGGCTTGGGGGTCGGCGAACGCTCGAGGAGCGTTGGGGGTACCCTCGCTTCGCGACGAGACTTTTGCCGCCCCCGAGCCGGCGGTACAAGTCTGTTGGATGCTCGCTGACATCACCAATGCGCAAGCCAGCAAGGCACGGACGGAGAACGCGGCTCAGTGCTTCCCCGCGGTCACCGCCGGGAAATCGTCGGTCCGGAAGGGCGTCAGGGGCAGGCCGCCGGCCGAATACATGTTGCAGATCGGGTTGTCGGCCCAGGCATAGCGAACCGCGACCGGCTCGGCGACCGTGTCGCTCCAGACCTCGACGCGGCCGTCCGGCAGAATTCGGGCCGAGGCGGAGACAAATTTTTTGTCGGCTCCGGCAATTGTGAAGCCGACCGGCTCTCGCACATCGAACGGCCGCCAGCCGACTGCCTTGGCCTCGACATGGTCAAAGCTCAGCACGATTTTGCTGCCCTGTTTCTCCATCGTCGTATGCCGCGGACTGCGGCAGACGATGCCCGGGCGTTTGTAGGTCTCGGCCAGTGCCCAGCGGGCCAGCCGCATGGCGACGTCCTGCTTGTTCTTGGGGTGGATGTCCTTGCCCTCGCCGAGATCGATGATCACCGCCTCACCAGTGTTGGGTAGCTTGTCCATCGTCAGCGTCTGAGCCTCGCGGAGTTCTGCCCAGTCGCTCTCGGCCGGCTCGGGCTTTTCGTCGCGGAAGTCAGCCAGCTGCACCCAGTAGAAGGGGAAGTCCCCCAGGCCCCATTCCTCTCGCCACGACTCGATCATGAACGGAAACAGGTCACGGTACTGCATGGCTCGACTGGCGTTCGATTCACCCTGGTACCAAATGGCCCCCTTGATGCCATAGCCGATCGACGGCGAAAGCACGCCGCAATAGATGTTGCCGGGCCGTGAGTTACCCGTCAGCAGCCCTTCCGGACTCCGCGGCTGCCTCGGCACGGGATTCTTCTCAGCCTTCGCCTGCTCGGCAGTGGCTTTCCATTTCTCGAACTGGCCTTTGAAGTTTTCGATCATCTTGGGCATGTCGGCCTCAGTCTTGGCCCAGCGGTCGAGCAGGGGCTTGAAGCGTTCGTCAGCGGCAAGCCGGCTGCGGTCGATCTAGGCCTCGCAGGCACTGCCTCCCCAAGCGTTGTCGATCAGGCCGACCGGCACGCCGAGGGTCTGGTGCAGCTGCCGGCCGAAGAAGTAGCCGACAGCGGAAAAGCCGCCGACGGTTTCTGGTGAGCAGACGCCCCACGAGCCCTTGAAGTTCCACTGCGGCTCCTGCAGACCGACCTGTGGCACCGAGATCAGCCGGATCTGGGGGAATTGGGCGGCCGCAATCTCCAACTCGGCGTCGTTGGCCTGCTGCACGCTCCACTGCATGTTCGACTGGCCGGAACAGACCCAGACCTCACCGATCAGCACATCGTTGAAGCGAAGTTCGTTCTTGCCTTTGACGGTGAGGGCGTGGGGGCCACCGTAGTCGGTGATGGCGTCAAGCAGAACCTCCCAGCTGCCGTCATCTCCGGCCGTGGTGGTGTGGCTCTGCCCGGCGATCGATACGGTGACCGTCTCGCTGGGATCAGCCTTGCCCCAAACGCGGTTGCGGATTCCCTGCTGAAGGACCATGTGGTCGCCAAACATGTTGTTCAGCGACACATCGGCGTGAGCCGGAGCGGGGGGCAGGCAGACAGAAACTACGGCGAGTCCCAGAACAGCGGCAACCATGGGGTGAGCCGATCGCGGCGGAAACGGGCTCTGTCGATGCGTTGCGGGGGCAGTGGTAAGCATGGATATGGCTCCGGGAACGATTGCTTGAATTGCTGGGAAAGCCGCGAGAAACGTCGAGAGAATAGCGTACCGCCGGCTGAGAGGATGACCAACTCACGGGAGTTTCCCCGCATGTGTCCTCTCCGCCTCCGGATTGCCTGACCGCCTCGTGGCGGGAAATTTAGAGAACCCCCCGTAAATACTTGCGTGGCGAAATAGTCGACGTATCCTAGCCAAATTAACAGGCGGCCGGGCGTTTCGGTCGTCGGATGAGAGAGAGGTCTCTTCGGCCGACCGGGCCCCCGGGTGCGTTCGAACTTCAACCTATTCGAGTTTCCCTGTTTTCCCCCCCCTGTTTTCGGAGGTTCCCAGTGATTCGCAAGTTCCTGACTTGCCTCCTGCCGGCGGTCGCCGTCCTCGCTATGTGCACCAGCACTTACGCGGACTGCGGCAAGTGCGGTGGCGAGAGTGAAGGTGCCTGTTGTGGCACCAAGACCGTTTGTCAGCGGCAGTACGTGACGGAAATGAAAACTGTCACCTGCACCGAGTACAAGAAGGAGACCCGCGAGAAGACCTACACGGTCATGAAACGGGTCCCCAGGACCGAGGAGCGGACCCGCACCGTCACTGTGTGCGTGCCCGAGACCCGGACCAAGACCGTCGAGTACACGGTCAACAAGAACGTGATGGAGACCAAGACCTGTGAGTACCAGGTGCAGGTTCCCTATTACGAAGAGGTCGAGCAGAAGTACACGGTCATGGTGCCGGTTCAGGAAGAGAAGACCTGCACCTACACTGTGATGGTGCCGGTTGAGGAAGAGAAGACCGCGACCTACACCGTGATGGTGCCCCACACCGAGGAAGTGGAGCAGAAGTACACGGTGATGGTTCCGGTCAAGGAAGAAAAGACCTGCACCTACACCGTGATGGTGCCGGTTCAGGAAGAGAAGACCTGCACCTACAAGGTGATGGTGCCCTACACCGAAGAGGTTGAAGAGACCTACACGGTGATGGTTCCCTACACCGAAGAGGTGCAGAAAACCCGGACGGTCCAGAAGCGGGTGCCGGTCACCACGACCAAGACCGTGCAGGTCCGCGGTGGTCACTGGGAAAACCAGATGGTCGAAGTGCCCTCCTGTGGCACCGACGCCTGCGGCAATCCCTGCCCGCCGAAAATGTGCTGCAAGCGGGTCTGGGTGCCCACCTGCGAGACCAAGGAAGTTCCTTGCACGAGCTGTGAGTGCGTGTCCGAGGAGGTTGCCTACACGGTCTGCGTGCGGAAGTGCAAGGAGGAAGAGCGGACCCGTACGGTCTGCGTCCGGAAGTGCAAAGAAGAAGAGCGGACCCGCACCTATACGGTCACCAAGTGTGTGCCGGAGCAGCGGGAGCGGACCTACACGGTCACCAAGTGTGTGCCGGAAGAGCGGACCCGGACGGTCAAGGTGGTCAAGTGCGTGCCCGAAGAGCGGACTCGCACCTACACCGTGACCAAGTGCGTTCCGGAGCAGCGTGAGCGGACCTACTCGGTCACGAAGTGCGTGCCGGAAGAGCGGACCCGGACGGTCAAGGTGCAGAAGTGCAAGACCGAAACCCGGACCCGTGAGTACCAGGTCTGCAAGTGTGTGCCGGAGACGATGACCAAGGAGGTTTCCTACAAGGTCATGGTCCCCGAGCAGAAGGAAGAGAAGTACACGGTCACGCTCTATGACTGCGTGCCGGAAGAGAAGACCTGCACCTATGAGGTCTGTGTTCCGGTCGAGGTCACCAAGGAGGTGCCGGTCAAGAAGTGCGTCATGGTTGAGGTTGAAGTGCCCTGCGACTGCGGCGACAGCAGTTGCTGTGGCGATGCCTGTGGCGGCTGTGACAGCTGCTGCGACCAGGGCTGCAAGAAGGGCTGCCGCCGCCAGCGGTGCCGTCGCTGCTGCCGCTGAGGCGGAGCGGCTGGCCCTTTGCGGCTGACCTGATGTGAATCGGCGGGCCGGGTGCGAAAGTGCCCGGCCCGCTTTTTTTGGTTTTGGCACCGAAAAATTGACCGGGACCAAACCGGGGGGTACTTCTTTACGTAGAGGGATTGGTGGCGGCGGCTGCGCTGATACCGCCACTGAGGACCGTCTTTTGAAAGCTGAGCCATGTCATTGCTGCACCGCTTGTTCTGTCGATCGGCCCGGCCCGGTCAACGCCGTCGTCGTGAAAATGGAAGCTGGGCCGTCCCGGAGTCACTTGAGCGGCGGCTGGCCTTTGATGTTGACCTGGCGGTGGCCATCCAGGACGGCGTGGCGACCTACCAGCCTGGTACCGAGAGCGTCTACACGGTGATTATCAGCAACGATGGTGCCGATGCTGCTGCCGGAACCCGGGTGGTCGCGCCGCTGCCGACCGGTGTTGCCTCGGCCAGTTGGACGGCTCAGTATTCTCCCGGAGCAACCGGTCCTGCCTCCGGCAGTGACGCGGCTGGCGACGCTGTCTTTGCAGCCATCGATCTGCCGGCGGGTGAGTCGGCGATCTTCACGGTGACTGCCGTGATCGAAGAGGCAGCGGTCGGGGATGTCATCTTTGAGGTTGAGGCCCGGGCAGGGTTGGGCGTGACAGACGCCGACCTCACCAACAACACCGCGGCCGACACGAACGTCCGCTATCAGCCGGTGGTGGTGGTCGGCAGCGACATCGGTTTCCGCAGCACGCCAACGGTGACGGTGATTGATCCGGTCACGGGAGCAGAGGTTCGCCAGTTTCTGGCCTTCGAGCCCGGTTTCCGGGGCGGTGTCAGCACCGCACTCGCCGATGTTGACCAGGACGGTTCAGTGGAGGTGATCACCGCTTCTGGACCGGGAAAAGGTGAAATCCGGGTCTTTGAACTCGATGGCACCGAGCTTTCCAATTTCCGGCTGCGGCCCTTTGGCGACTCGTACTTCGGCGGCCTTTCGATTGCCTTCGGTGACTTCGACGGTGATGGCCGTGGAGATGTTGCTGCCGGCAAGTCGCGGGGGGCCGACGTTTCGGTATTCAGCCTCGCTGCCGGCAATGCTGGCTGGACAGCTGAGCCATTCCAAACCTTCCAGCCCTACGGCGGTAGCCATATCAATGGTGTCGTGCTCGCGGCCGCGGACATCGGTGTGGTGGCCGGCGGCGTCATCCAGGACGCCACCGTGGCTGACGGGCAGCATGAGCTGGTGGTCGGCACGGGAGCTGGTGCCAGTCGGTCAGTGCAGGTGATGAGCCTGGCCGGTGGCCCGACGCTGCTCAAGGAAATCGCCCCCCGGGCCGCCTACGGCCTGACCGGGGTGGTTGTTGCGGCCGCCCGGTTTGACAGTGACGCCATTGACGACATTTTCGTCTCGGGCGGCCGGGGCAGTTCAGCCGTGACGGACGTCTTCTCGGGTCTGCTACCCGCCGGGGGCAATGTGCTCCAGCGGTTCGCTGCCCCGGCCGACAGTGCCGGTACGAACGCCCGCAGCTATGCCAGCGGGATCGATCTGGATGGCGACGGCCAGGTCGATCAGGTCTACAGCCTCTCCGGGGCGGGCAGCAACCGGGGCGCGGCAGTGTTCGACCGGGCAGGCAGTCAGACCAACACCCTTGAAATCCTCCGCGGTCCATTGCACTTGGCCCGATCAGTCACGCCCACGCCGGTGCTCGACCAGACGCTCGTCACCACCGCCTCGGGCCTGCAGTACCGGGACCTTGTCGTTGGCTCCGGGGCCGTAGCCACCGCAGGTCAGTCGGTGACGGTGGAGTACGTTGGCAGCCGGCAGAATGGGGAGGTCTTTGATACATCTCGCGTGGAAACTAACCCTTCTCGGCCTGTTACGCCCTTCAGCTTTACGCTGGGAGTCGGACAGGTAATTGCCGGCTGGGATGAGGGTGTCGACGGCATGCGGGTTGGTGGCCGCCGGCAGCTGATCATTCCGGCTGACCTGGCCTACGGTGACAACCCACCTGGCGCGATCATCCAGCCTGGTGACACCTTGGTTTTTGACGTTGAGTTGCTTTCAGCCGGCAGTGGTCGAGGGCCGCTCGTCCCTAATTGATCGAATACCCGGATGTCTCAGGCAGCCCCAGCGGCCTACCAGCGGGCCTCGACCCCCAGATTGGCCCCGTGCAGAAAGACACTGCTGCCGCCCACCAGTCGGCTGCCGCTGGCGGATGTGTCAGTGAAGTCAAACTGGTTCGGGGCGAGGGCGACACCCGTGACCCAGATCAGGTTGTAGCCGACCCGCAGCCACCAGTGCTCGCCGAGCCGGCGGGCAAGTGAGTAGTTCAGATCGGCCACAAAGCCGACGCCGACCTCGTTGTCTTCCCGGGCGGGGCGGTACTCAAGGCCCGGGGCCAACGGTGAGGTGATTGGATCGGCGTAAGAACTGAGAAACGTGCCGGCCAGCATGGTCTTGGCCCAGCCCTCCACCGCCCAGTTGTTCCACTGCCGGCGTTCCTTAATGCCGATCTGAGGGCCAATGAGCTGCGAACTGGTGGTGACCGAATAGGCTGAGAACGGTTCGCCGGGGTCGGTCTGCACGTTCAGATCAGCCGTCTCGTTGAGGCCCGCCCACCGCAGGCCGAACAGCCAATTGAAGCTATGACAGTAGGGGTCGTGGACCCGATCCCAGGGGAACGGGGAGTGCCGGCCGCCTTTAATGGCATGCTGATGCTGGAAGATGTTGGCCTCGAACATGTTCAGTGACGAGGCATAGGTCGGCCGCACCCCGCTGGCGGTGGCCCAGCCCTGGACTGCCTGCCCGAGACCGCCCGGAATCTGAATCTGACCGGTTGCCTCCTCCCGTGCATCTCCGAACATGCCGTAGACACCGGTGTAGCCGATCTCCCAGCCCACGCGATTGCGGCCTTGCACGCCGTAAAACAGCCGCATGCCGGCGGCTGTGGCCGGCTGCACGCTCTCGTTGGTGAGCAGTGAAACTGGCTGCGTTCCGCTTGTGTTCTCC
>Ga0114919_10004449_pt1 | contig 11246 bp, 12 predicted proteins | sample BlataG_FD_88682 | JGI IMG/M metagenome (GOLD analysis project Ga0114919, IMG submission 88682) | Deep subsurface microbial communities from Black Sea to uncover new lineages of life (NeLLi) - Black_00105 metaG | ecosystem: Environmental > Aquatic > Marine > Oceanic > Sediment | place: Atlantic...
CGCTGAAATCCAAGAATTAATTGCTAATTTAAATGAAGTATTGACAAGATCTTTTTCGTCAAGTTCAATTGATGCCCACTGAGCGGCATTTTCATATTGTAGAGCAGCCTGTTTATAATTATCTTTATTAAATAGTACATTACCCTCCTTTATCATTGCTTTATGATATAATTCTCGAAAGTTAATTGATTTTTTCTTATCAAACTTACTCAAAATTTCAGAAGCTTCTAAATAGAGATTCATTTTTGTAAAAAGAAAAGCAGCTTGTTCACTATATATATAGAATTCATTATTGTCGTAAATTTCTGAAATAGTAGCAGCTTTTTTCATTGCCTGAGCAGAATAGTAATAGTTTTGCTCATTAAAATACTTATTAGCTAATTCTATAAAAATTGGAAATCTCATCCAAGCATTTTCAATATCTAAAGGTGTATCACCTGAAATCATAGCTAAACTTAAACATTCAAGTGCTTGATGAAATTGATTAGGTGGAAGATTTATAAAAGCTTCAAGTTCAGGGTATTCTAACCAGAAGCTCTCTAAAAACTCATTCGTAATAAATGGTAAAATTTCTGCTTTATTATAAAAAATTAGAATAAGAGGAATATGTCTCTTTACTGAATCGATTATCGATAAATTCATTTCAAATAACTCATATTCCTCAATATTGAGAGGATTCATAAGATAGATAATTCCATCAACAGCCACTATCATTTCATCATAATCGGCGGAGATTGTGTCTGTTAAAACATCAATTTCCAGATCACACACATCATCTAATGCATTAACTTCTTTATACCACTCTTGATATATCTCTTTTTGCTCTCCAGCTTCTTGAAAGGCTCTTGCTATGTAATCATTAGCAAATTCTGGAGAATGAGCCATCACAACAATTTTAAATACATACCGCATCTTTTGACATAAAACCTTTAAAACTATTATTTTTATGGAATTATTTAAATTCTTTTCTCTCCATAAAATAAATTAATTGATTTAATTTATTAAGTTAATTGCTTTATTGCAATTCATTATTCAATAAAATTTTGGTGGTCTCAACGGAATATATAGAAAGAAATTATCGAATAGTCGAAAAAAAAATGATTGAACAGATGGAAGAAGCACTTGAATTTGGAAAAGGTTTAATAGATACGGAATTAGATGCGGGACTTTTTAATTTTATTATTAAACCTGTTGTGAAAACATTTTACAAATACTGGAGTGATCACGATGCTCGTCAAGGAACTTTACAACAAATTAAAGTAACTTTAGATTGCGCTCGAAAGTTATGTAACGGAGAAGTCGAAATGAGTTTTGATGATGCCGTTGAGGGACATTTTCAAACTTATCTTGAAGCAGATCAAACGTTTAGACAGTGCAAGCCTAAACATAAAAATTTTAAGAAACTAAAGGACCTAACAAAAGAAGAATTTATAATACGAGTAACAGAAGCAATATTATTTTTAAAAGTAACTGAAGAAGCTCATTCTTATGACGATTTAGTTAGAATCGTATTTAAAACTAAAGAAAAAGCGAAAGAATCTCTAATTCGACAGTTAGATTTTAACGAAAAAGGCATAAAAATTGTAGAGGATGACCCTACAATACTTAAAATACCTACAGGAAAGAATATAATTTTAAAAGCACTTCGAAATGGATTTAATAATACCAGAGATGAATTAATTCGAAGGCTTGATAATATCTTTTAATTTTCTGGTATATATGGATGATAATTTAACCAATAATTCAAACGACTCCTCTCAAATTAATGAGAAAAATATCTTGAGAGTAATTTTTCTCAATATCTTAATAAGCATATTTATTATCATGTGCTATTTTTATTTATCAGAGTTCTTTGGTTCAATATCAACACCTTTTGTTAAGAATGTAGATTTTCCTTTATTCATTTTTTTTTCATTTCCTTTATTTGTTTTTACCTTATTTTCAATATTAGCAGGAAAATTTCATGGATTTATTGCCGGTTTGATTGGTGAATTTCTTTATCAATTAGCCTATTATGATGTAATCTATATTCATTGGTGTTTTATTGTAGCAATTTGGGGTTTTGCTTGCGGAATATTTAAATATAAACCTATGAAGTATCAAAAACTAAAAAATTTAGGTTTTACAATGGTGATATTATTCGTTTCCTCATTGATCACCATTTTTTTAATGAGATTTGTTTACCAAAGTAGTATCAATCATTGTATAGAATTTCTTATCCAATCCCTTTTAACTGTTATATTTTTAATCCCTTTAGTCTTATTTTTCTATGATAAAGCACTGGCTACAGAAGAGAGGCACTTTTATCAGCTTTTATTTACACATCATCCAATTTCTCAGAGTGATCATACTTTTTATTTTAAATTTGGGAGAACATATGTTTATTTCTGCACGAGGTGCTCGGGTATAATGATGGGCGGAATAATTGCATATTTTCTCACTCATTTATTTGAAAGCATTTACAATGTTGAAGTGAGTCCTGAAATTGCTATAATTTTATGTATTATCTTTCCAATCCCCGGATTAATTGATTGGGGCGCTCAGAGAATGCTAGTAAGAAAAGCTACGACCGAAACAAGATTGATGACTGGTTTTATAATTGGTAGTGCTTTACATTTATTATCTTTTACACAGAAATACACTATTTTCATGATTTTTATCGTAATTCTGTATTTCAGCATATTTGGAATATTATTATATTTCGGATCTAAAAAAGAAATGAGATTGCTTGAACAAGAAGAGCAAACAACGCCATCTACAAGTTAAATTATATTTCACGATTTTTTGTTTAATATATTATATTATGCCACACATAATTTTTATTCATGGTCTCGAGAGTACAGGAGAGGGTTTTAAAGGTAAATTACTTCGCAGAATATTACCAGGATGTCTCACACCCACCTTTAAAGAATTTTCAAAAAATATCTCATATCATGATTTATTGGAAGTCCGAATGGCTCAATTAAAATCTATTTTAGAAAGAGAGAATATTTGGATTATCATTGGCTCAAGCTTTGGTGGAATGATGGGTGCAATATTTACATGTCAATTTCCACAAAAAGTTGCTCGTTTGATACTTCTTGCTCCTGCTCTAGCTGTACCTGATTTAAATCCTAAAATTTTTTCACCAATTGATACTCCTGTATTTGTTTATCATGGTAGATATGATAAAGTTGTCCATTTAAAGCCAAATCGATCACGTGCAGAAAAGCTTTTCAATAATCTAATATATAATGTCGTAGATGATGATCATATGCTTCATTCCACCGTTAAAAAAATTGATTGGAAAAAATTACTATTTGATACCTAAACCATATAAGAAAAAAAAAATACATATTATTCAATTCAGCCTAAATGGAAAAAATTAAGTTGTACTATCTTTAAGCGATGTCTGAAGAAAAGAGGAAGGAGAAAAAAGAGGAAGAAAAACGTAAGCTTTTAGATGAAAGTCCATTTAGGCGTACTGATTTTGCACCATTACAAAAATTAAATGATATTAAACCAACAAAAGCTCCTATCGAAATAAAACCTGCCGAAGAGGTTGTTGATGTAGAGTTAACGGAGATTGAAATAGATGTTTTAGATTGCAAAAGACATTTTAAAACTAAAACGTTTCGATGCAGAATTTGAGATTGAAACAGAAGCACAGATACAGAAATTTCCAATTATTGAGAAGTTATATGCAAAATGTATATCAAAGCTCACATATAAAAAAGGATACGACAAAAAAGATATCTTCCTTGCCATTCGGAGTTTAGAAGAAAAAAATTGGATTGTTACCAATGAAAGAAGAACTAAGTTAGAAATTCTTGAAAATCTTAAATTAATGAAAATATGTCATTTTGTTAAAGATTTTCCAGGTATTCATGCAAGGGATGATAAAATTGAAACTGAGTTGAATATTACAAGAACTCCTTTCTTAAAACACATAATGACTTTAGAGAGATTTAATTTAGTCAGATCAAAGAAAATTGGAAAATCTCTTCATTATTTCCTTGCAGAAATTCCAGAAGATGATGAAATTGATAAACTTAAAGTCCTATTTCGGAATCCTTTAATTCCGCAAATTATAGAAGAGATATCTAAAGATGATACTATCCCTATCTCTAAAATAGGAGAAAATCTTGAAATATACAGCGGGACAATTCAATATCACGTCAAAAAATTAAAAAAGTTAAATCTAATAGAAGCTGTAAGGAATGAAGAAGGAAAAAAACTTCATAGAATTAACAGTGAGCTATTAAAAAAGTATAATAGAGTTTTTAAAAAACCTGATTTCTCTAAATTCTATATTGGAATCGTAATTTTATTATTTTTTAATCTTCTTTCTGTATTAAATCTTTTAACTTTTCTTTACTTTTAAGAAATTCGCGAATAGTCTTAATATCTTTGCTAATCATTTGAGCAGATTGTACATTAAATGGATTTCCATCTAATTTTAAAAAATATTGGCGAATATTTGATAATTTCCAGATTAAAGTAGGAATAGTAATAAATTTATTATCCCTAAGATCAAGTTCTTCAAGACCTTGTAACGTTCCAATTGATTCTGGAAGAGAGGTTAGTTGGTTATTCCTCAGGTCTAATATTTTAAGTGATTTTAATTTGCTCATAGATTCTGGAAGTGTCGACAATTGGTTACCTACAAAAAATATTTGTTCGAGATTGATAAGATTACCAAACGATTTTGGTATGGATTTTATAAGATTATCCTCAAAATAAATTTGTTCAAGTGATTTTAGTTGACCAAATGATTCAGGTATTTTAGTTAATTTATTTCCTTCTGCAAATAATCGTTTTAATTCTGACAATCTATATATTGATTCGGGAAATTCTCTAAATCTATTTTTACTAATGTCTAGTGATTCAAGTGCTCTTAGTTCACTAAAGGTTTTGGGCAGGGTTTCTAACTGATTAGCTCTTAGTCTCAAAGTTTTCAACTCAGTTAAATTCCCAATAGTGTCTGGAAGAGATCTTAATTGATTATGGCTAAAATCCAAGATTTTAAGTGATTTTAAATTAAATATGGGTTTTATTATTTCTTCTGGAATCGATGTTAATGAATTTGCAGAAATTGAAAGGATTTCGAGCAAGGTTAAGTTCCCTAAGGATTCTGGAAGGGCAGTTAGACTATTATTATCAAGATATAATCCTTTTAATGTCGTTAAGGTGCTAATTACTTCAGGAAATTCCTTGAATTTGTTTTTGACTATATATAATTCTTCAAGAGAATTAAGATTACTAAAAGATTCTGGAAGTGTTTCAAGTTGATTATTTCTTAATACTAGTTCTCTAAGTGAACTTAAATTACCAATGGAATCTGGTAGATCCATTAATTTGTTTGTGTCTAAATCTATAACTTCTAATGAGTTAATTTCTCCAAAAGTATCAGGAAGGCTATTTATAAAATTCCATCTTAAATTTAATTTAACAAGTGAGTGTAAATTATGAATAGTTTGAGGAATATTAGCCAATAAATTATATCCTAAATGTAATTCCTGGAGCGTATCTAATTTTAAAATTTCTTCAGGGAATTTTGTAAATCCACAACGATCTAACCATAAACATACAATTTTATTTTCTTCAATTTTAACTCCAAATGAAGGTAATCCACGTTCATCAACTAAAGGGATAGGTTTATCAAGATACTTGTTTAGATCATTTAAAATCCTTAATTGAAAAGGATCAACGTCATATTGTTCTCGTATCATATTTATAACTTATCGAGTGGATTTAGCATTAATATTATCTTACATTTAATCTCTTATAAATTTTTGATTTTAGGAAGAGCTTTAATTAATATTGATATTGCATTATTAATACCCCTCTCCATATCTGGATGAATTACATTTGATTTAAAAAGATCATACATCTCATCACCAGGTAGATCTGACACAGAAAGAATTGATGCTGTCTTTATATTATAAAGTATGCCTAAAAGAAATAATATTGAGTTCTCCATATCAATTCCTTGCACGTTTATCGATTTTAAAGCGTTTAAAAATTCCGAAGTTTCACAAAATAACGCATCAGTCGTCCAAAAATCTAATTCTTTAACCTTATAAGAGGTGCCTTCTGATAAAAGAATTTTATTAGCTTCTTCATTAGGTTTTGCTATAAAAACATTCTGATTCCCTGAGTATAATTCTTGATTTTTAGAAAAAGGATTAGATATAGGCGTTAATTGATGTATTAACTCCGGATATTTTACGATATATTGAGGCGAAGTTCCATCGCCGCAATACGCAATTTTTGGAATTAAAACATCTCCCACTTGAATTTGATTACTTGCACTTTGAATGCCACCACAAAGATCGATTCTTATAATTACTTTAGTACTACATCTCTTTAAGCATTCTACTGTAATGGCACAATTAGGACAACCTAACAAAGAACGGATTATACTCACTTCTACATCATTTAATAATCCATTATAAACTCTACCTCGTACCTTTTTATTACGAAGTTTTTGAACTAGTTTTTTCATTACTATTTTACTAGCTGGTAGCAATACGATTTCATTTACATTTGAAGGACTCGTTTCTAAGAATATCCTTACAATTTTCTCGTCAATACTAATAAATTTCAATCCAAAATTTAACAAATCCATCTTTATTCTATTTAACATTATAAACACTTTTAGTTATTAATTATAACTCATCTATTTATTATCTAAAACTTATAATTATTAATCGTATTTTTTATTTACTTACATAGAATACATTTATTAATAGACTCCTAATTGTAATATTTCTAAAGCGAAAATTGGTTACCTTTAATGAAAAATATGTTCATCGTAGATAACAAAATTACTAATGATTTTGTTGAGACATATACCAAGTCTACTTATAGAATCGTTGGAAAAAATAAACACTCAGCAATTAAGCCTTGTCATTGGCTTGAACAAAAATTATTGACTGGGAGAGAAAATAGAAATTGTTATAAGGGTGTTTTTGGAATCCAGAGCCATAGATGTCTTCAAAATACACCATCTTTACCATTTTGTAATCACCAATGTGTTTTTTGTTGGAGAGATATTGAAAAGGGAGCACTTGGAAGCGAGTTTATTGTTGAGCCTGACGATCCAAAAGAATTAGTGGAATCAATGATCCACCATCATCGAGATATAATAGAAAATCATTTACCATTACGTAGATACCTCGATAATTATGAAATATTGAAAGAAATTCTTAATTATATGCTTAAGAATCAAGAAGAGCAAACGATTAGTTCACTGTCAAACATTATTAATGTAAGCAAAAATAAGATTGAGCGAGCATTAACTTTATTAAAAAATCAAAAATTTATAAATCCCCTCGATTCTACTCTTAAAAAATACAAGCTAGATACTGACATTAAATCCTGCATTCATTCCAAAGAAGAAATAGAAGAATTAATTACACGTGAATTAACGACTCCTGATGAAATTATGCAGGCTCATAGTGAAGCAATGAACCCAAATCATGCAGCAATATCTCTTGATGGAGAACCATTATTATATCCTGAAATGTCGGGACTTCTAAAAGAGTTTAGAAAACGGAAGATTACGTCTTTTATAGTAACAAATAGTACACTACCAGAAAAAGTGAAAAGTTTAGACGCATTTCCATCTCAAATGTATTTTACATTGCCAGCTCCAAATGAAAAGATATACAAAAAAGTTTGCCGACCAATGATAAAAGATGGTTGGAATAGAATTTTAGAATCATTTAGCATAATTGAATCATTACCCTGTAGAACTCTTGTAAGATTGACGGCTGTGAAAGAGCTTAATTTATATTTAGATGATAATTTGATTAGAGATTATATAAAACTTATTGAAAAAGCAAATCCACACTTTTTTGAGATTAAGGGTTTCACATTACAAGCTAAAGCATTATTAATAAAGGAACGTTTAAAATCTGAAAAAGAAGTAAATCATTATTTCCCGGAATATGAATATTTAAATGAGATTGCCTTAAAATTTGAGGAACTAGGAAATTTTCAACTAATATATAAAAATGAGCCAAGTAGAGATTTCTTATTTACGGTAAATTGGGATAAAGATAAAGATCCAAAATTAAAACAACCCTAATTATTCACTCAAAAGAAGTTGCATGAATTCTTCTCCATTCTTAACTAATCCGAATTCTCCGTCTTCTCCTGACTTTTCTGAGTATTGTCGTGGTTTAACCTCTTTAGGTTTCCTTTTAGGATTAAATATTACAAATGGCACAGGTTCATTTGAATGTGTTCGGATTTTACAGGGAGTTGGATGATCAGGCAATATGGCAATAACGATTTCGTTATTAAATTCTTCTTCTGCTTCAATAAAAGGTTTAACTACTTTTTCATCAAAATCTTTTAAAGCATCAATTTTCTTTTGAGGAACTCCAGTATGACCCATCTCATCAGTAGCTTCAATATGTAAATAAACAAAATCCTTTTCTCGTAAAACTTGTATTGCAGCATCTACTTTTCCCTTATAATTCGTATTTGGTAAACCAGTTGCCCCTTCTACATGGAGAGGTTCAAGTCCCGCAGCTATTCCTATCCCAAATATTAAATCTACTGCTGAAATTACTGCTCCCTCTAATCCATACTTCTCTTTTAATGATTTTAAATTAGGTTTTTTTCCACCACTCCAGGGCCAAATATGGGTTGCCATTCTTTTTCCATTTTTTCCTCGATTTATATTAATTTCATGGTTAATCAGATGTTCATAGCTCTTTTCAATCAGTTGGTTGATAACAATCGCCGTTGTTTTTGCCTTTATGTCATAAGAATCGTTGGGTTCAGCTAAAAATCTCTTATATGGTTTATCAAGTTGGTCATGTGGCGCTGTGAGATGAATATTTGCAGAATAATTATTTCCATCAAGTCGTAGGATATGACGATATTGTACGCCGGGAAAAAAATCAACTCCCTTATCACTCAATTCAGATTGGATTGTCTGGATTAAAGATTTCGATTCAGCTGTGGTAATATGGCCAGAAGAATAATCTTTTATTAAACCTTCTTCAATTGTAATAAGATTAAGTCTAAAGTAAATATCTTTATTTTCTAATTGCACACCTGCGCTTAGTGCCTCAAATGGACCTCTTCCAGTAAATTCAGTCTTCGGATCATATCCCATTATAGTCATATTTGCTATAGCGCTACCAGGGTTCATACCATCAGGTATTGTTTTTAACAATCCCATCTGACCATGACTGGCAATCCAATCCATTGAGGGTGTTTCAGCGGCTTCAAATATAGTCTTATTCCCTAATTCCTCAATTGGCCAATCTGCTGCTCCATCACAAATTAGAATTATATACTTCATTTACTTATTAAGTTGAAATTAGCTTTGTTTTATAATACTTTCTCTTTAATGAAAAAAAAAGATACATTGGAAATTCAGAAATACATCAACAAAAAAATGAAAAAAATAACTAAAAATGAAAAAAATCCATTTATTTTAAAAGAAATCTCTTAACAGGTTCTGGCATAATAAATGCCAAATAAAACATAATTACACTTATTATTTGTAGCGATCTTTGAATAATTAACCAAAGAATATCCATCAGAATAAAAGCATCTATTATCCCTCCAAAAAAAAATGAGAGAAAAGCTATTAGTAATAATTTGCCTCTCATTTTAATTTCTCGATCATCTAATTTCAGAGACGCCGTGGCGAATAAAAATCCAGTTATAAGAATCGTTATTAAAAGCGTAAAATAATAGATTCCTATATAAATACTATATTTCACATCGATTTGATTTGGCCCCCTTAATTCACCAATTAATTCGGGATTTGAAGTAAGAGCCCAGAAAAACAGAATGTAAAATATAAAAGCATAAATTATATAGATGAAAACCATTAATTTTTGCTTACTTTCGTATAAAAAACCCGTAAACGACGCAATCCAACAAGTTATAGCAATCGGAGCAAAAATATTTCCTATTATAAAATATAACACTGGAGTAAGACCTTTTCCAAACAACAGAACCATAATAAAAGAGATTGAGCCCGGATACCAAGGACAAACTAAACCAATCCAAAATAATCCAGCAAAGACATAGTTTTTTTCTTTATTTTTAAAATAAGTCGAAGCAATTTTGATACCAACATATATTGATATGGAACATAAGATAATCATTAATACGCCATTGAGGATTTCAATAGTTTCTAATGCCATTTAATTTCACTTTAATTTGTTAATTTTATTTTTAAAATAATTATATTCTAATAATTTAAATTTTTTTTGAAAATCAAGATTTATATTAACAATTGAATAAATTGCTTTAATTTACCTAAATTAATCTTTTTCAGTGCAGAAAATTCTAAATATGGGATTTGAGATTGAGATTCACTTTCACTATCTAAATTGTCTATATGAATTAAATATAAGTTATATTTCTTTGCTGTACTTGTAAACAAATTAATAATTCGATTTTTATCAAAATTTGAAACTTGATCTACTTTATTTATAACGATTAAAAGCGGAATGTTGAATTCCTGCAGAAATTTAATTAATTCAAAACTTAAAGGAATTGTTTCTTTTCGTTGAATAAAATATTTTTCTATCTCATCTTCAATTCTCAGAATATTAATTATTACTAATCCAAAAAAATAATCTGAATGATGCTTCTCAATATGTATTACAATTTGTTGTTTAATATGTTCTTCCCGTCTTCGACTGTAATGACGCATATAACCAAATCCAGGTAAATCAATCACCTGATAATTCATTCCTGGCTGCCAAATGGGCTTTATCATAAGTGTACTACCAGGAGACTTTCCTGTTTTTCCTTTAAATTGACGTGGATTCGGCAATAATAAACGAGTAATAGAACTCTTGCCTACATTGGAATTTCCAATAATTAGTAAAGAAGGTTTGTCTTTCATTTTTATTATTGAGACTGTTAAATATCTAAAAAATCATCCTTTAGAAAATCTGTAAACATTTCTTTCTTTTTTTTATCTTCGATAACTGGACGTGTGCTAACAGGTTCTCCCGATTCCTCCAAAAGTTCCTTTAATATTTTTATACTCACGTTGATCTTAAATTTCCCTCCACTCATATAACGAATTACATTTTTGTCATTTAACGATAATCTTAAAATATAGCCAAGTCCAAAATAAAACTGGTGTTCAGGGATGGGATCAATAGGACTCTTACTCGTTACTTCTTTTAAAACATCATACAACAAAGCCTTACTTGCGATATGATCCTCTACTTCAAAGACTAAAAACCATACAGCATGATACCAAATTTTTTCAC
>Ga0114919_10004450_pt1 | contig 11246 bp, 12 predicted proteins | sample BlataG_FD_88682 | JGI IMG/M metagenome (GOLD analysis project Ga0114919, IMG submission 88682) | Deep subsurface microbial communities from Black Sea to uncover new lineages of life (NeLLi) - Black_00105 metaG | ecosystem: Environmental > Aquatic > Marine > Oceanic > Sediment | place: Atlantic...
GTCAATATTTACCAGTGTTACGGAGGAGATAGATAATAAGAGGTAAGGAGATTTTTGTCAAATTTCCTGCGAGGTTCGAAAGAATACCCTATTCAAACATTTGCGAATTGAATCATCTAATATGTCACCGAAAAGAAAGTTGTTAAATCACATAAAAAGTAACCGAAAATCTCTAAGATTTGGCCTGGTTATTACTTTAAAGGGGGTTAAGACCAGGCTATGGAAAGGATGGATATGCATTCAAGAAATGAATATCTGAAAGTGGTAAAGGAAAGCTACTTTGTGTCCAAGACTAAGAAGGAGAAGTCTCAAATCCTCAATGAGTACTGCTCCAATACCGGGCAATCCAGAAAATATGTCATCAGGAAGATACATAGGTCAGATCCTAAACTGAAGCAAAGGAAGAAAAGAAAGGAGATATACGATGGCGAAGTTAAAGCTGCCCTGGGTAAGATATGGGGAATCTTTGACTGTCCTTGTGGGCAGAGGCTAAAACCTCTGCTCGAGATAGAGGTAGATAGGTTAAGGGAGCTCGGGGAAATTGAAATGCCGGACGAGGCAGTCTTGAAACTGAAGATGATGAGCTCAGCCACAATTGATAGGAAACTTAAGCACCAGAGGGAGTTTTTACACCTTTTGAGGCCCAAAAGGGGTCCTAAGCCTGGCTATCTCTTAAAGCAGAAGATTCCCATAAGACTTACCCGGTGGGATACCTCAAAAGTAGGCTATGTGGAAATGGATTTCGTCGTTCACTGTGGCTCCTCTACCCTGGGAGAATATGTAAATACCTTAAGTACTACTGAGATATCCTCAGGATGGTGGGAAGGGGAAGCTATCATGGGCAGATCCCAAGAGTACAGCTTTTGGGCCTTAAAGGAAATAAGGAAAAGGGCTCCCTTTGATTGGAAGGGGATAGACTCTGATAATGGACCTGAATTCATCAATCAGACCTTGTATAAGTACTGCCAGAGAGAAAAACTAGAATTTACCGGATCACGAGAGAATAAGAAGAATGATAATGCCTATATTGAACATAAGAACTGGACCCATGTGAGGAAAGTATTTGGCTACTTGAGATACGATACCCCTGAAGAGCTGATGATCATTAATGAGCTTAACCATAATGAATTGAGGCTATACAAAAACTTCTTTCAGCCAGTAATGAAGTTAGCCAGCAAGGAGAGAGTGGGTGGCAAAATCAAAAGGAAGTATGAGGCTTCTAAGACACCGTATCAAAGATTGATGGAATCAGATGAAATTACAGATGAGGTTAAAGAAGAACTCAAGGGCATATACTTTAGCTTAAATCCTGCCCAACTGAAGAGGAGCATAGATGCCAAATTAGCCCAGCTGTACAAGGCTTATGAGGAAAAGAGGAAAATCCACCAAGTTGACCCTTACAAAAAATCAGAACCTCATACAGCTACATTTTATATGATGCGACAACCTGCAATTGGGTTACCTACTTAAATGATTTGACACGCATAGGCCACTTGATAGCTGTGACTAATGCAGGTATAGTAATGGTATGGCTCACCATAATATGGATTCTCTTCCCCGGCATGTAGCCATTATTATAGATGGCAATGGCAGATGGGCAAAGCAGCATGGCTTGCCGCGCTTAACTGGTCATTGGGAGGGGGTGACTAATGCTCACCGCACAGTGGAAATTCTTTTCGACTACGGGATCAAATATGTCACCTTATATATTTTCTCCACAGAGAACTGGAGCCGACCGAAGAAGGAGGTAGAAGGGATTTTTCAAATTCTGCTGGGCAGGATTGGTGAGGGGGTTGAGTTTGCCCAGAGGAAAGGGATAAGGATTTGCCATCTAGGAAAACTTAATGCACTCCCGATGGGGCTAAAAAACAAGATAAGACATGCTGTGGAGTTGACCAGGGATAATAAAGCAATGACTGTTAACCTTGCCATCAATTATGGGGGTCGGGATGAGATTATACAGGCAGTGCGACGTCTTATACATGATGGTGTTCCTGCTGGAAATATAAATGAAGCTCTCCTTACTCAGTACCTTTATACCGCGGGTATCCCTGATCCTGACCTTGTTATTCGTACTGGCGGTGAAATACGACTGAGCAATTTCTTGCTGTGGCAGGCAGCTTATGCTGAGTTCTATTTTACCCCGGTCTTGTGGCCCGATTTCACCCGTGATGAGATGGATAAAGCTCTTATGGCTTATAAGGAACGCCAGCGTCGTTTTGGCTCCTTAACACCATCTCATTAAATAAGCTTGGTTTACCTTTTATCATCAAAAGCTGTTAAAATTACTTTTGTAAAGAAAGGGGGGTAGAAGAATGGGCGACATTCTAGATGAAGCCACGGCACTCATTAGATGTAAGGAATGTCCTTGGTATAAGAATTGTATAACTCCAGTGCAAGTTAGCGCTGAGGACGTTGCACAGTTTAGGTTGATGATGCAGGGAGCAAATCTTTCTGAGACAGCTAAGAGCCAGATGGAGGATGTTCTGGGGAACATAGCATCTATGAGCCAGGATATGATCTTGCAAAGTTGTCCTGTATTTACACAACGTCTTAGGGATAATCCCGGGCTTGCCCAGCGAATCAAGGAAATGATGCAAAACTGGGGTAAGGAAGAGAAAGAATCTGGTAAATAGTATGGCAGAGCAAGTAGGCAAGATAGGAAAACCGCCTGCGGAGCGTTTTAAACAAAAGAAGAAGCTTTATCTTGTCCCTCTTATGTACTCAAATAAAGATGCTCCACCTGAATATAAGGAGAGGATTGGTCGTTATTGGCAGCAGGTAGCGGAGCAGCTAATTAATTTAGAGACTAAGGTGGGGAAAATAAGCTGTGTTTATCACGAGTCAATCTCCCAATCTGGAGAAGATGGCATGGAAATCGTGGAGAAAGTAAATCCAGATAGCTATCAAATTGCTAAAGGGAAGTGTGACAATGGTGCTGTATTTGAGGCGATTGAAGAGAAGGAGTTATTCGAGGAGGTCATGGATTGGGAGAGATGTATTTTACTTGGCTTTGTAAGTGAAAGGGTGGTAAGTAAAGTCTCTGAATTTTATGTTGAGGCTTTGAGGAAGAGATATGAATTCATGGCTAAAAGGATAGGTGAGACACTTAAAGGCAATGAGGCTGGGCTTCTGTTTATTACAGAGAGTCGTAGGTTGCAGTTTCCTGCTGATGTAGAGGTGTTCAACGTCTTTCCACCAGCGTTGGATGAAATTCATCGCTGGCTTCGTGACCGTGCTAAGAAGGAGCAAGAGAAAGCCGAGGATTAAGCTCGCTTTTTGAGGTATGTCTATGAAGGTAAGGAAGCCTGTTGTTTCGGGTACATTTTATACTGGCACTCCTAAGGAGCTAAAAGAACAAATTGAGTGGTGTTACAAGCATGAGCTTGGTCCAGGAGTTGTGCCACAGGTAAATAAAGCGGGTTCAAGAAAAATCGTGGCCCTTGTTGTCCCTCACGCTGGCTATATTTACTCTGGACCGGTGGCAGCTCATGCCTACAAGGAACTCGCTGAAGACGGGGTATTTGATACAGTAGTAATACTCGGTCCTAATCATACTGGCTATGGCGCTCCAGTTTCTGTATGGACGGAAAGTTCTTGGGAGACGCCTTTGGGGAAGGTGAAGATAAACGAAGAGCTTGCCCGCAAGGTAGTAGGAGGGATAATTAGAGCAGACGAGACAGCTCATATATATGAGCATAGTATAGAAGTGCAACTACCCTGGCTTCAGCATCTCTATGGGGAACTGAAAATTGTGCCTATAACTATGCTAGCTCAGGATGTGGAAACAGCTAGAGAAGTAGGCAAAGCTATTTCCAAAACTGGTGATAACACTATAATCATAGCCAGTAGCGATTTCACCCACTATGAGCCTCACTCTATAGCCACAGAAAAAGATAAGTCCATGATAGAGGCCATAGTTAATCTTGATGAGGAAATGCTATATGAGCGGCGAGAGCTTCTTAGCTGCACCATGTGTGGCTATGGGCCAGTAGCTTCGGCAATCGTGGCAGCTAAAGAGATGAAAGCAAAAACGGCAAACTTATTGAAATATGCTACCAGCGGGGATACGACCGGGGATTTCTCCAGAGTGGTTGGCTATGGCTCTATTGTGATAAAGCGTTAGAAAACTATTTGGAGCTTATTATTTCCCCTTGGATATCTTCCTCAATTGTAAGGAAGCCAAAAGAGCTTGTTGCCTTTCCTGGATTGAAGAAAAGGATGCCATCAATCACCTTGTTTTGGGGTTCATGGGAATGGCCGTAGACAATGATATCCACTTGTTGATCAAACATCTCCCTTACTCTTTGCTCAATTCCCCAGGGAGGACCTGAGCCATGGATGATGCCAATTCTTTTATTCTTTGCTTCGATTATTTCCTTGACAGGGAGCGTGCTTTTTATCTCACTTGAATCCATATTGCCCTGAACTGCTTTCACCTCCCCCAGTTGCTTTAACCCATTGAGCGTTTCTGTGGTAGTAAAATCTCCAGCATGGATTATTAAATCTACAGTGGAAAGGGCAGCAACTATTTTTCGGGGGACCTCTTCAAATGAGGTTGCATGGGTATCAGCAAGCACTCCTATTCTCAAAGTATACTCCCCTAAGAAGCTTCGGCGGACTTCATTTCAAGCAAAGGACTTAGAAAGGTTATCATTTTATGAGGGAGATTTCAAAGAGCTTGCTTATTTATATGATTAGTGTATATCGGCTTTCGTGGTTTTTGGGGTTTCTTTTTGCTGCTGGCTTTGGGGGATAACTTGTTTAACCAATTCGATGGTTTTGTCCAAACTAGAGAGGGAGAATGATAATCCTAGCTGTTTCAGCTCTGGATAGCCCATTCCGCGGAATAACCTTTGCCCTGCTACTTTGGTCATTTCATCGTATATAACTGGCCACTTCGCCCCATGGCGATTAGCACAGAAGAGAATAAAGTCGCGAAGTTGAGGCGATAAGTCATCCACAATTATTATTTTTACTCCAGAATCGGAGTTGAGGCAAACTCGCTCACGGCTGCTAAGACCTTGTGTTTCCCCTTGCTTTTGCCTTGCATAATTCCCTGGTTAAGGTTTTGGTCTCACTTTTATCCTTGAGCAAATACAAAACCCGGAGAATATTTTTTTATTATATTTTTGTTTTGGTTTTTATGCTGTATAGTGAAGTTGAGCAAGTAAACCTGTAAGCCGAGTTCTGTACCCTAAAATAGGGTGGTGACCATCCATCTAGCCCTGATGTTACCATCAGGGTCAAGCGACCAACCCGAGGGCATTGGCCGAGCACCTCAAGTGCCCTTCTATTTGGTCTTGCTCCAGGTGGGGTTTGCCCAGCCAACCGGTCACCCGGCTGCTGGTGAGCTCTTACCTCGCCATTTCACCCTTACTCCGTGGGAAATACTCTCCACACTTTCCCTTATTTCTCTGGAGGAGCGGTATGTTTCTGTGGCACTTTCCGTAAGGTTGCCCCTCCTGGGTGTTACCCAGCACCTTGCTCGGTGGAGCTCGGACTTTCCTCCCTGTACATTAAGTACAGAGCAGTCACCCAGTTTACTTGCCCAGTAGTAGTTTACAGTTAACGAAGATGGAGGTCAAATCCCCTTGTTATTTTGAGCCCTTCGGCTCTTGTCATTCTGAGGGAGAGAAGCGACCGAAGAATCTCGCTCAGGATAAACTCCGTGAAGAATTTGGAGACCCTTCGCTAGCGCTCAGGGTGACAGCTAAACGCTGTCATTTTAGGGCTATTCCACATACAATATTCTATTGCAACTATTGCATTGAACTAAGTCGCCGGCCTTAGCCTTTTGCCATTGACTTGTGGGCAGGGTGATGCGGCATCCCTGACATCTCCCTTGTTCCACCTTAGCTATAGCTTGCCCCTTTGTTAACTTAATCTGTTCATAGAGGTTAAGAGCCTCTGGGCTAATTTGTTGTGCCAGCTCTTGACGGTTTTCGTCGAGACTGGTAAGCGCGGTTTCAGTCTCGATTTTCCTTCGAGTAAGAGCTTCTTGTTTCTGTTGCCATTCTTGCTTTAGCTCTTTAAGCTCTTTGGTGCTACCTTTTACCCTAGCTTCCATTTCCTCTACTTGGCTCATTAGCTCTAATAGCGCGTCTTCTTTTGCGCTAAGCTTGCCCTTCAGGTTTTCAGCTTCACGCTTGAGGTTGACCAGTTCCTTAGGATTTTTAACCGTGCCACCGTAAAGTTTGTTATTGAGGTGATTGAGCCTCTCTTGCAGGTCTTCTAACTCCCATTCAGTGTTTTTCTGTTTTCTTTTCCATTCTGTTAGCTGTTGTTTTTGTGAAGCGAGTTCAGATTCAGCAGCCACTAAAGCTCTGTTTTCATTTAGCTGATAGATAATCTCGTCTGCAATTTGTTGGGTCTTTTGCACTTCGATATCGAGCTGCTGCAATTTATAAAGTTGCCCTGGCAAACTCATAATGGAGCTATTTTAGGAGCGGGCCGCAGGCTTTGTCAAAGAGTTCTTGGATAATCGAGGACCACGACTTGTGTGTTAGCGGGCAAAGAGGACTGGGTAACTGAAAGTTTTGGTTTTACTTCTAGGTCGCGTATTCCCATTTTTTTAAGAAATTTATCTACAGGCTGGAGATTCATAGCTAGGATTTCAGTTTTATAATGCATAGGAATGACAACGTGGGGGTTTAGTTGCCCCACAATTTCTACAGCTATATCGAGCGGGATAGTAGATGTTTCTCCCACAGGCAAAAATAAAATATCTATAACCCCCAATTCCTCTGCCAGTTGCGGAGTCAACCGGTGTCCTAAGTCACCCAGGTGGCATAAAGCCATGTCATCTATTTCAATAAGGTAAATGGTATTTTTGCCTTTGATTTCCCCTTTCTTATCGTCGTGAAAGGTGGCGATTCCGGTGATAAATGTGCCTACTATTTCATATTCCCCTGGGCCTTTTATTTGCCTGGGGTTATTAAGGATGCCTTCAATGTAGCTGTGGCCAGGGTGGAGATGGCTTAAAGTCACTATATCTGCCTTAGGTTGGCCCAAAGAGTAGCCCAGGCTAGGATGATATGGGTCAGTGATGACGATTTTTTTCTTTCCTTTAATAATAAAACAGGAATGCCCTAGCCAACTAATTTCCATGATCTGAGAGTAAAGTCCTTTCTGAGGAGGTTATCAGAAGGGTCATCTCCTCTATACCCACAACAATGACCTCCTCATTAACGTCTACAACAGAACCTGTTGATGATGCTTTCCATAGTTCATTACTGACTCGAACGTAACCATTAGGGGTAAGTGGGGTTGCTGCTCTGCCTTTGCTGCCAATATCAGGCGAAATAATGGGTTTTTTATCCAGTGCTTCCTTGCCTAACCTGTAGGTTAGGCATTCATATGCCCCTAAACCAGCCATCATAAGGATGAGCCCCCAGAAGGGGATGTTTATGCCGAAGCTTGGTAGCAGCCAAAGCACAACTGCTGCTAGACCCATCTCTTCGAGAAGGGCTGTTATGATAGAATATATTGTGTATTTTTTCCCTTTCATTTGTGTATCAAATTAAAGTATCATTTTGACCCTGAACCCTTCACAATTTGTAGGCTCTGAGGCAGCACAGCGACTGAAGAATCTTTTCTTCACTTTGTTCAGAGCTTCGTCTCACTAGGGTAAACTCCGTGAGGGAAAAATCTCAACTCCTTTAAGCCATCAGCGAAGCCAGATGATTTATCCTCTTTAGCATGTTAGGGTGACTGGTAAAAAGCTCCATCATCTTGTCAGTAGTTCCTAGCCGGACAGTTTTTCCTCGTAGTTCCATTAATTCATTGCTGTCAATGGTGCCATCCATGTTGCGGTCAATTTGAGATAGCTCCCTGATCTCATACCAGGCACGGGTGGGGTCGTTGACAAAGAAGGCTTTGACTCCCTCCACCCTTTTCAATTCCTCTCGTCCTTTAAAGCGAGCGTTGCCATAAACTAACTTATATAGAGCTGAAGCTAGGTGATGTGGGTTATTGCCTAGTTCAACGCTTCCCTGGTCGGCATAGTATTCTCGGATGCGAGAGCCATACAGAACTAGCAGGTTGGTGATAAAGTAAAGGAGAAAAGCACCTAGGCCGATAAGGGCAGCATAGCCACCACCTTGCCTTTGACCGCCAAAAGCCCCTCTAAACATCATACCCCAGGCAATCCAGTACATAATGAGTGGTATAGCAGATAGCAGTGTCATAAATACCATGTCTCTGTGTTTGACATGTGATAGCTCATGTCCCAGGACAGCCTTGAGCTCATCCTTACTTAAGAGGTTTAGGATACCTTGAGTAACGCAGACTCGCCCATCCCGTTGTGTCTTTCCAAAGGCAAAGGCATTGGGAATTGCTAGCTGTGAGATACCTACCTTGGGCTTAGGAAGATGAGCTCTCTCAGCAAGCTCAGCTACCATCCTGTGTAGCTCTGGGGCTTCTTTCTCGGAAGCCCACTTTACCTTCATTGTCCTGCTTACTATGGCAGGACCGATAAGATACTGGATGCCGAGGAAGACGAAAGCCAGGATAAGATAGGTTAGCGCGCTGCCCGCTCCCATCCATGTTCCGAGTCCGGTGATCACACCATAGAGAATGCCAAAGAGCAATGCTACCAGCAAAAACATCCTCGTTTTAAGCCACATGAACTCCCTCCTTTGTTATTACCCTAGCAGATTGCATCGAAAATAATGATATAGCAGAAGACAAGATAGGTCAAACAACGCAGATTGAGAAGATTGACTGATATATCCGAATGTGTTAACCTTATGCGCAACAAGGTTAACGGAATGAAGTGGAATATATTAAGAGTTTTACGAGAGAGTGGGGATTATGTTTCTGGCCAGGTGTTGAGCAAGGAGCTCGGCATCTCCAGGGTTTCTGTCTGGAAGCATATTCGTAATTTAAAGGAAGATGGCTATGTAATAGAGGCCTCGGCTAGAGGCTATCACTTGGCTTCCTCTCCGGATTTATTGCTCCCTGGTGAATTTCATGGCTGGGAGCAAAAGGTTCATCATTTTTGGGACGCTGGCTCGACAATGACCATAGCTAAAGAATTAGCCAAAAAAGGGGCAGAAGAGGAGACCATTGTAATTGCTGAGTCTCAAACCCGTGGCAGAGGAAGATTAGGCAGGGAGTGGGTCTCTCCGAAAGGTGGAATTTATATCACCCTTATTTTAAGACCTAAAATAAGTCCGGTGTATGCTTCAAGGATAAACCTGATGGCTTCTGTGGCAGTGGCGAAAGCAATTAGAAAGTTTTTTGGTTTAAAGGCTGAATTGAAATGGCCCAACGATGTCTTAATTAAAGGAAGGAAGGTGTGCGGCATATTGGCTGAGATGGAGGCGGAAACAGACGTTGTAAACTTTGTAAATCTGGGAATAGGTATAAATGTCAATAATCCTATTTTCCCGTATGAAAAAATGGCCACTTCTTTAAAAGAAGAGTTAGGAAAGGAAGTTTCCAGAAAAGAATTCTTGAACTCGGTGCTGAAAGAAATAAACGAACAGCAAGTTTTATTAACTAAAGGGGATTTACTTGAGGGGTGGAAAAGCCTCTCTGCCACATTGGGTAGAGATGTGAGGATAGTAGCGCCAGATGAGGAAATAGTGGGACGAGCGATAGATATAGATACTAACGGAGCGCTGGTAATAAAAGGCAAAGATGGCTCTTTGAGGAGCGCTATCGTTGGAGATTGTATCCACCTAAGCTAGCATGCCTCAGTTACTTATCATTATTGCTTACTTTCTAGCCATAATTGGTATAGGGGCGTGGAGTAGAAGAAGGGCAGGAGGCCAAGATGGGTTCTTCGTTGCCAATCGTAGGGGAACTACGCTTCTTATTACGGGATCTCTTCTAGCCACTGCTGTTGGAGGTTCGGTAACCGTGGGAATGGCTGGCTTGGGATTTGGGCAAGGCTTGACAGGTGCTTGGTGGCTTCTTGTTGGCTGTATTGGCCTTTTAATTTTAGGGCTCTTCTTTGCCAGGAAAGTGAGAGGTGCCGCACTCTATACCCTTCCAGAGCTGCTTGAAAAGCAGTATAACAACCGCGTAAGTTTGGCTGCTTCCATTCTTATCGTTATCGCTTGGGTGGGAGTGGTAGCGGGGCAAATTGTGGCTGCGGGGAAAGTCTTATCTATTCTGGGAATAGTCTCTGTTGCTTCTTGGATGATTATTTTTACCATGGTCTTTGTAATTTATGCTATTCTGGGGGGCCAACTCTCTATTATCCGCACCGATGCTTTCCAGGCAACAATACTTTTTGTGGGGATTTTTGTGGCTTTGGCGCTGGTGCTTTCTCGTGTGGAAGGACTGAATGGGTTAAAAGCTTCTCTTCCCTTGACTTACTTTTCTTTTCCACTAAGTCCTGAATTTAATTGGAAGATGCTGATGTCCCTTTTGATTTTTGTTGGGGCCACTTATGTAGTGGGCCCAGATATATATACGCGACTTTTCTGTGCTAAGGAAGAAAAAATAGCTCGAAAGTCAGCTTTTTTGTGCGCATTTCTATTTCTCCCCTTAGCTTTTGCCATCACTTTAATAGGAATGAGTGCTAAGGTCCTATATCCCGAGATTTCTCCTGAGCAAGCTCTCCCTCAAGTAATAAGCGGAGTTCTTTCCCCTGGTTTGAGCGGATTAATCCTCGCTGCTTTAGTCGCTGCGCTTATGTCCTCAGCGGATACTTGCCTCCTTAGTCAAAGCGTTATCCTGACCCAGGACGTAGTTAAGCGATTTTGCCCTTCCTTTAATGAAGGAAAAACTGTTTTGCTAACCCGCTTTAGTATATTAGTGCTAGGTCTTATGGCATTGGGTTTGGCTATAGCCTTAAAAAGAGTGATTTCGTCCCTTCTCTTTGCTTACACCGTCTTTACTTGTGGTTTAGTCATTCCAGTGATTGCTGGGTTTTATAAAGAAAGGCTAAAAGTGACTCCACAAGGAGCTTTGGCAGCTCTTGTAGGTGGTGGAATAACAGGGCTGCTGGGGAAAATTCCGGGCCTTGATATTCCTCTTAAAGGAGATCTGCCCCTCATAGGTTTTGCTATAAGTGCCATTCTTCTTTTTGGCGTAAGTTTCATTACGAGGTCTGATTTAAATTCTAAGCTCTAAACTGTAAACAAATTCAAATTCTTAAAAATTTAGGATTTCTCTTGCCCATGTTATAATGAAAAAGTGCGCATTGCCATCATTGGTTTAGGGCTTATTGGTGGCTCTATTGGACTTGCCCTCAAACAGATTAATGAGCCGGGGTGGGAGATTGTCGGGTA